>Ga0316228_1001047_pt1 | contig 31497 bp, 29 predicted proteins | sample TBH18021metaG_FD_206005 | JGI IMG/M metagenome (GOLD analysis project Ga0316228, IMG submission 206005) | Freshwater microbial communities from Trout Bog Lake, Wisconsin, USA - TBH18021 | ecosystem: Environmental > Aquatic > Freshwater > Lake > Hypolimnion/Profundal zone | place: USA: Wisconsin... | reverse complement strand
GACGCTGACGCTGCCGGACGCCTACCAGGACCACGACAGCCCCGAGAAGATGTACGCCGAGGCCGGGCTCGATGCCAAAACCATCGTCCAGACAGCCCTCGACACATTGCCCGAGCGGAAGGACGGCCGGTCGCGCCTGCGGCTCGCCTGAACGGGCGGGCCCTTCGGCCCTCCGGAAATGCGGGCCGGGCCGCTTGCCGTGAGCGCGCGCCCACATCCCCGCATCGTGGCGCCGCCGACCCGGGCGGCGCCCGATCCGTGTCGTCGCAGCCGGTCCTTCGCCGCGCTGCTCCCGATTGCGACGAGAGCGCGACACGAACCGTGAAGCACCCGGCCCGGCCCGTCTTGCCGCCGCGCGCGATCCTCCGCATATCGCCGGCACGGGGTGAGGGCGCGCTAAGCCTTCCGAACCCCCGGTAAGCCTGTCGCATTGCGCCGACACGGGGACGAACGAGCGGATGACCTCCGAAAAACTGCGCCTGGGCGTCAACATCGATCACGTCGCGACCGTCCGCAACGCCCGCGGCGGAGACTACCCGGACCCGGTGCGGGCGGCTCTGCTCGCCGTCGAGGCGGGCGCCGACGGCATCACCGCGCATCTCCGCGAGGACCGACGCCACATCCGCGACACCGACATCGAAGCGCTCAAGCGCGGCCTGTCCGTGCCGCTCAATTTCGAGATGGCGGCCACCGACGAGATGGTGGCGATCGCGCTCGCCACGCGCCCGCACGCCGCCTGCCTCGTCCCGGAGAAGCGCGAGGAGCGTACCACCGAGGGCGGCCTCGACATCGTCGGCGGGCGCGAACACCTCGCGCCGCGTATCCGCGACCTCGCGGAAGCCGGCATCCGCGTGTCGCTGTTCGTCGAGCCGGAGCCGGCGGTGATGGACGCCGCCCGCGCCCTGGGGGCGCCCGTGGTTGAGCTGCATACCGGCAGCTACTGTGAGGCCGCGCTCGAGGACGATGAGAGCCGCACAGCCCGGGAACTCGCCCGCATCCGGCGCGCGGCGGAGCACGGGGCCGGCCTCGGCCTCGAGATCCACGCGGGCCACGGGCTGACCCTCGGCAGCGTCGGCCCGGTGGCCGCACTGCCGCAGATCCGGGAGCTGAATATCGGCCACTCGCTGATCGCCGACGCGATCTTCGTGGGGCTCGACCGGGCGGTGCGCGACATGCGGGCCGCCATGGATCGGGCGCGGCCGGCATGATCGTCGGGATCGGATCGGACCTCTGCGACATCCGCCGGATCGCCCGGACCCTGGATCGACATGGGGAGCGCTTCACCCACCGGGTCTTCACCGATGGCGAGCGGGCCCGCTGCGACCGGCGGGCCGCCCGCGCCGAGGGCTACGCCCGGCGCTTCGCCGCCAAGGAGGCCTGCGCCAAGGCGCTCGGCACCGGCCTCAGCGACGGCGTGTTCTGGCGCGACATGGAGGTGGTGAACTTGCCCTCCGGGCAGCCGACCCTGCGGCTCGCGGGCGGCGCGGCCGAGCGGCTCGCGGAACTCCTGCCGGCGGGGCACGCGGCGCGCCTGCACGTGAGTCTCACGGACGACCCGCCGATGGCGCAAGCCTTCGTGATCATTGAGGCCGTGCCGGTCTCTGTCGCCGGTTGAGGCGGTCCTCGCGGATTAGCCGGCCACGGTCGCGCGTTGCGGGGGGCTCGCGCATGGTCTAGACCGCCGGTCACGGCGGACACGATTGCGGCGCATTCCTCGGGACAACCGCATATCAGGCCGCGCGCGGCGGGGCCGCGCCCCGCTGGCGGCGGGCGACGAACCTCAACCGAAGACGGAACGCGCGCGTGGATTACGACGGCAAGCCGCTCAGGAAACCTGCCGAGACCGGCACCTGGGCCAGCATCCGCGAGACGCTGAAGGTCGGCATCCAGGCGCTGCTGATCGCCCTGGTGGTGCGGACGCTGCTGTTCCAGCCGTTCAACATCCCCTCGGGCTCGCTGGTGCCGACCCTGCTGATCGGCGACTACCTGTTCGTGTCGAAATATTCCTACGGCTATTCGAAGTACTCGCTGCCGCTTTCGGAATACATTCCGATCCAGGCCGACGGCCGGATCTGGGGCGCGGACCCGAAGCGCGGCGACATCGCGGTGTTCAAGCTGCCTAAGGACAACTCGACCGACTACATCAAGCGCGTGATCGGCCTGCCGGGCGACAAGATCCAGATGATCGACGGCGTGCTCAACATCAACGGCAAGGCGGTCAAGCGCGAGCGGATCGCCGATTACGAGACGACCGATCCCTACGGGCAGCCCACCAAGGTTCCGCAATATATGGAGACGCTGCCCAACGGCGTGGTCCACCGGGTGATCGAGCGCGACGGCGACAACGGGTTCTGGGACAAGACCGAGCTGTACACGGTCCCGCCCGGTCACTTTTTCATGATGGGCGACAACCGCGACAATTCCACCGATTCGCGTGACCTCGCCAATGTCGGCTACGTGCCCTTCGCCAATCTGGTCGGGCGCGCCGAGATGATCTTCTTCTCGATCGACGAGGGCACACCGGCCTGGCAGGTCTGGAACTGGCCGGCCCATGTGCGCTGGTCGCGCCTGTTCACCACGATCCATTGACCGGTCCGGACTTGGACGACGCCGCGCAGCCCCGAGCCAATGCCCGATCCCGCCGGGCCCACAAGCCGCGGCCGCCCCTGAGCGCACTCGAGGAGCGGATCGGGCACAGCTTCGCCGATCAGGACCTGCTCACCCGCGCCCTGACCCATACCAGCAAGGCCAGCGGCCGGGGCGGCAGCTACCAGCGCCTGGAATTCCTGGGCGACCGCGTGCTCGGGCTCGCGGTCGCCGATCGCCTCTACGGCGCCTTCCCCGGGGCGGACGAGGGCGACCTCTCCCGGCGGCTGGCCGCCCTCGTCCGGCGCGAGACCTGCGCGGTCGTGGCCGCCGCCTGGGAGGTCGGCCCGCACCTGATCCTCGGCCAGGGCGAGGTGATGGGCGGCGGGCGGCGCAATCAGACGATCCTCGCCGATGTCTGCGAGGCGATCCTGGGTGCGATCTATCTCGACGCCGGGTTCGATGCCGCCCGGGCGGTGGTCGAGGCGCACTTCCACCCGGGCGAGCCGACGGCGGCGGCGCGGGGCCGCGACGCCAAATCCGCCCTCCAGGAATGGGCCATGGGCCGCAGCCTGCCGATCCCCACCTATGAGGTGGTGGAACGCACCGGCCCCGATCACGCGCCCCGGTTCCGCATCGCCGTCCAGGTGCAGGGTCTCGAGCCCGGTCTCGGCGACGGCACGTCGAAGCGGATCGCCGAGCAGGCCGCTGCCCGGGCGTTGATGGAGCGCGAGGGAATCGGGGCCTCTGCGGATGCGGGGCTGACGGAGACAGCATGAACGCGCACGACCAGGACGATCACGACGAGCAAGCCGATCACGACACGCAGGACGGCCCTGGCGGCAGGCCGGGCCAGGAGCTCGCGCGCGACCCGTCCATGCTCCCGGGTACGCCCGCCGACGCCCGGGCCGGCTTCGTCGCGCTGATCGGCGTGCCGAATGCCGGCAAGTCGACCCTGCTCAACAACCTCGTCGGCACCAAGGTCTCGATCGTCTCTCGCAAGGTGCAGACGACCCGGGCCCTGGTGCGGGGCATCCTCATCGAGGGCTCGGCCCAGGTCGTGCTGGTCGACACACCCGGCATCTTCGCGCCCAAGCGCCGCCTCGACCGCGCGATGGTGCACTCGGCCTGGAGCGGCGCCTCCGACGCCGATGCCGTCTGCCTGCTGGTCGACGCGCGCAAGGGTGTCGACGCCGAAGTGGAGGCGGTGCTCGGGCGGCTCGGCGAGGTGAGGCGCGAGAAGCTGCTGATCCTCAACAAGATCGACCTGATCCCGCGGGAGCGGCTGCTCGATCTCGCCGCCAAGCTCAACGCCGCCGCGCCCTTCGCCGAGACCTTCATGATCTCGGCGCTCAACGGCGACGGCGTCGCAGACCTGCGCCGAGCGCTGGCCGCCCGGATGCCGCCGGGTCCCTGGCTCTATCCGGAGGATCAGGTCTCGGACGCGCCCCTGCGCATGCTCGCCGCCGAGATCACCCGGGAGAAGATCTACGACCGGCTGCACGAGGAGCTGCCCTACCGCTCCACGGTGGAGACCGACCAGTGGCAGATCCGGACCGACGGGTCGGTGCGGATCGAGCAGACGATCTTCGTCGAGCGGGAGAGCCAGCGCTCGATCGTGCTCGGCAAGGGCGGCCAGACCATCCGGTCGATCGGGCAGGCGGCCCGTATCGAGATCGCCGAGGCGGCGGACGCCAAGGTCCACCTGTTCCTCCACGTGAAGGTGCGGGAGAACTGGGCCGACGATCCGGCCCGCTACCGCGAGATGGGCCTGGAATTCCCGCGAGGCTGACGCGCCGGGCCGCGCGCGGGAGGCTGGGCTTCCCGACCGGTTCCGGTATAAACGCGGTGTTCCCCCCGGATGAACCGAGTCGGGTGCGGGTTTACCCCGCTCCGCCGCGGATTTGCGTTCCGGAGCCGGCACTCCAGATCCCGAACCGTTCATGCGCCATGCCGTCTACGGCCTGCCGCCGGCCGACCTCGCCGAGGTCCCCGGCGACGCCGTCCAGCTTTCCCCATTGATCCCCGGCGCCGAACGGCTGGAGGATCTGTCCGAGAACAGCCTCGCCTCGGCCACCGTGCTCGCACCGCCCGGAACGGTCGAGCGGCGCTACGTGCTGGCCCAGGTGCTGCGCGCCCTCGGGCCGGGCGGCCGCATGGTCGCCCTGGCGCCGAAGGATCGCGGCGGCACCCGCCTGGCCAAGGAGCTGACGACCTTCGGCTGCGCGGCCGCCGACCAGCCGCGCCGGCACCACCGGATCTGCACGGCCGAGCGCCCGACGGCGCCAGCCGGCCTCGCCGAGGCGATCGACGAGGGCGGTCCGCGCCACGTCGACAACCTCGCCCTGTGCACGCAGCCCGGCATCTTCTCGTGGGACCGGCTCGATCCCGGCACGGCGCTGCTCCTGGCGAACCTGCCGGCCTTGAAGGGCCGGGGCGCCGATTTCGGCTGCGGCCTGGGCATCCTGTCTCGGGCGGTGCTCGCGTCCGAGGCGGTGACCGCGATGACGCTGGTGGAGATCGACCGCCGGGCCGTCGAGATGGCGCGCCGCAACGTCGCCGACCCGCGGGCCACGATCCACTGGGCGGATGTCCGGACGCCCGGCGTGGTGCCGGACCCGCTCGATTTCATCGTCACCAATCCACCGTTTCACGAAGGCGGGGCCGAGGACCAATCCCTCGGCCGCGCCTTCATCGCGCGGGCGTCCGCGGTGCTGCGGCCGGGCGGCACGCTCTGGCTCGTGGCCAACGCGCACCTGCCCTACGAGGCGGCCCTGCGCGAGGCGTTCCGGATCGTCTCCGTCGCCGTGCAGGCGAACGGCTACCGCGTCTACGAGGCGCGCCGGTGAGCGCGGCAAAGTCCGTCCGGCTCGACAAGCTCCTGGCCAATCTGGGTTACGGCTCGCGCCGCGAGATCCAGAACCTCGCCCGCGCCGGCGCGATCCGCCTCGACGGCGCCGAACTGGACGATGCCGGCGACCGGATCGCCCTCGACCCGGGCCTGCCGGGCCGGCTGACGATCGACGGCGCGCCCCTCGATCCGCTGCCGGGCCTGTGCCTCATGCTGCACAAGCCGCTGGGCGTGACCTGCTCGCACAAGGAGGCCGGTCCGCTGGTCTACGGGCTTCTGCCCGAGCGCTGGCGCCGCCGCGACCCGCCGCTCTCCACCGTCGGGCGGCTCGACAAGGAGACGTCGGGCCTCCTGCTGATGACCGACGACGGGGCTCTGCTGCACCGGATCATCAGCCCGAAGGCCCAGGTGGCGAAGCGCTACCGCGTGACCCTCGACCGGCCGCTGACCGGCCGCGAGGCGGACATCTTCGCGTCGGGCGCGCTGATGCTGGAGGGCGAGGAGCGCCCGCTGCTGCCGGTGCAGCTCGACGCCGCCGATGCCACGCATTGTGCCGTGACGCTGACGGAGGGGCGCTATCATCAGGTCCGCCGGATGTTCGCCGCCGTCGGCAACCATGTCGCGGCCTTGCACAGGGATCGGGTCGGCGGCCTCGACCTGCCGGCGGATCTGGCGGCGGGGGCGTACCGAGTGATGACGGGCGACGACGTGGCGGCGGTGTTCGCGGGCAGGTGATCCGGGCTGCGCACCTGTCAGTGCAGAGCCCGGGCGAGGGCAACGACCGCGCCAATGACGGCGAGTGTCTGGAAGCCGATCAAGCCAGCCACCCAGCTCACGATTTCGGACCGCGTATCCGCCAGCTCGGCGCGCAGATCCGCCTTCGTGACGAGATCGCCCTGCAACGCTTCCGCCATGGCATCGGCCAAGCCCTCCGCCTGTTCCGGTGAGAGCTTGGCCTTCTCCCGGACGGTCCGAGCGAATTTCAGGGTGTCGAATGCGACCGCCGCCACGATCCTCACTATCGCGAGGCAAGCCCGCGTGTTGCAAGCGGATTGAACGCAGGCTGTGATTGAGGGATGGCCCGCGCCTCTCCGCAAAGCCTTGCCTTCGCACCCGCCCTCTGCTAAGCGCCGGCCCATCCCACACGCGGAGCCGGCCTCATGCCTGAATGAGGCGTTTCCGGTGGTCGTCCGAACGCTCGGCCGACCGCACCCTCCGCGGCGGATTTAACCGGAGAGCACAAAGAATGGCCGTCGATTTCTCTATGCGTCAGCTCCTCGAGGCGGGCGCCCATTTCGGACACCAGTCGCACCGCTGGAACCCGAAGATGCAGCCGTACATCTTCGGCACGCGCAACAATATCCACATCATCGACCTCGCCCAGACCGTGCCGGCGCTCCACCAGGCGCTGCAGGCGGTGAGCGACACCGTCGCCAAGGGCGGCCGCGTGCTGTTCGTCGGCACCAAGCGCCAGGCGGCCGACACGATCGCCGAGGCGGCCAAGCGCTCGGCCCAGTACTACGTCAACTCCCGCTGGCTGGGCGGCATGCTCACCAACTGGAAGACCATCTCGGGCTCGATCTCGCGCCTGCGCAAGGTCACCGAGACGCTGGAGACCGGCGGCCCGGGCCTGACCAAGAAGGAGCGCCTGATGCTCTCCCGTGAGAAGGAGAAGCTCGAGAAGGCGCTCGGCGGCATCAAGGACATGGGCGGCGTCCCCGACCTGCTGTTCGTGATTGACACCAACAAGGAGCAGCTGGCGATCAAGGAGGCGAACCGCCTCGGCATCCCGGTGGCCGCCATCGTCGACACCAACTGCAACCCGGACGGCATCAGCTACATCGTTCCGGCCAACGACGATGCCGGCCGCGCCATCGCGCTCTACTGCGACCTGATCGCCAAGGCTGCCATCGACGGCATCTCGCGCGCGCAGGGCTCGTCGGGCATGGACCTCGGCGCCTCCGAGGAGCCGATGGCCGAGGAGCTGCCGGCCAACGACGACGCGGCCGTCTCGGTCGAGTCCGATGCCCTCGATCCGGCCGACGTGGCGATGCTCGCCGAGACGACGGAGCATTTCGAGCTGCTCGCCGCCCCGCGCGGCGCGCCGGACGACCTGACCAAGCTCAATGGCGCCGGCCCGCAGATCGTGCAGAAGCTCAACGACGCCGGCATCTACCATTACTGGCAGCTCGCCGCGATGACCCCCGAGGATGTCGCCAAGGTCGATGCCGACCTGAAGCTCAACGGCCGCATCGATCGCGATTCGTGGGTCTCGCAGGCCCGCGGCTTCGTCGAGGCCGCCGCCGCGGCCTGATCCATCGGGTTCTCGCGGCGGCTCCGTCATCGGGCCGTCGCGGTTCCAGGCATACCGGGCCCGGCCGCTCACCCGCGCGCCGGGCCTCTCGCATCCAGACCACACGAAAGGGACCGCCATGGCCAACATCACCGCCGCGATGGTGAAGGAGCTCCGGGAGAAGACCGGCGCCGGCATGATGGATTGCAAGGGCGCGCTCAACGAGACGCAGGGCGATATCGAGGCCGCCATCGACTGGCTGCGCAAGAAGGGTCTCGCCAAGGCCGCCAAGAAGGCCGGCCGCGTCGCCGCCGAGGGCCTGGTCGCGGTCGAGTCCGCTGGCCACCACGCCGCGATCGTCGAGGTGAATTCCGAGACCGACTTCGTCGCCCGCAACGACGCCTTCCAGGCTTTCGCCCGCGAGGCCGCCAAGATCGCGCTCAACACCGACGGCACGTTGGAAGGCCTCCAGGCCGCCCATTTCCCCGGCGCCACCGAGACCGTCTCGGAGAAGCTGCAGGCCCTGATCGCCACGATCGGCGAGAACATGAACCTGCGGCGTGTTGCCAAGCTCGAGGTCAAGAAGGGCGTGATCGCCTCCTACGTGCACAGCCAGATCTCAGAGGGCCTCGGCAAGATCGGCGTACTCGTGGCGCTGGAATCCGAGAGCGACGTCGAGGCGCTGTCGGCCCTCGGCCGTCAGATCGCCATGCACGTCGCGGCGACCAACCCGGTGGCGCTCGACGCCTCGGGTGTCGATGCCGCCACGGTGGAGCGCGAGTCGAACATCCTGCGCGAGAAGAACGCCGGCAAGCCGGATCACGTCCTCGCCAAGATCATCGAGAGCGGCCTGAAGAGCTACTACAAGGAGGTCACCCTCCTGGAGCAGCCCTTCGTGCACGACGGCTCGAAGACGGTGAGCCAGGTCCTGAAGGAAGCCGGCTCCAAGGTTGGCGGCCCGGTGACCCTGACGGGCTTCGTCCGCTACGCGCTGGGCGAGGGCATCGAGAAGGAAGAGGGACCGGACTTCGCCACCGAGGTCGCTCAGCAGGCCGGTCGCGCCTGACGGTCAGTCCCGACCGCCCGGCGCGCCGGGCTGCACCGAGACCAGCCCCGTCCGGTTCGTACCGGGCGGGGCTTCTCGTTTTCCGGCACACGAAAGCGTTCCCGCACGCGTCGTGTTGCGCCGCACACCTCGGTTTGCGGCGCAACGCTATTGTCGGATCATGGCTTTGAAACCCTTCTCCTACCTGATGATCGGCGTGTTCGCGTCCGGTCTGGTCATGACCGTTCTGGGCGCCGTTGGCGTCCTGGCGGGTAGCTGAAAACCGGCACCGGCGCGCGCAGGATCGTGCCGGTGCCCCGTCGGAACGCGAGGGGCCTGTCTCACGACAAGCCGTGCCTCCGCTGCAATTCGATCGATGCCCCCCGTCTGATCGGCCTCAGCCCCTCGACGCGGCTCCCGCGCCTGACGTAGAAGCCTCCCCGGTTTGCGCGATGCGGGATGGAGCCGGGAACCCCGATGCCGGATACGACGCCGTTTCGCCGGATATTGCTGAAGCTGTCGGGTGAGGCTCTGGCCGCCCCGGACGGGTACTGGTTGCACCCGCCAACCCTGGCGGGGCTGGCCGAGGACATCGCCCGCACGATCGAGGCGGGCGCAGAGGTCGCCATCGTGGTCGGCGGCGGCAACATGATCCGCGGGGCCCGGATCTCGGCGGCCGGCTGGATCGACCGGGCCACCGGCGACTCGCTCGGCATGATGGCCACGGTCATGAACTCGCTGGCGATCGAGACGGCGCTGAACGCGGCCGGCGTCCAGGCGCGAACCATGTCGGCGGTATCGATGCCGACCATCTGCGAGACCTACGCCCGGCAGCCGGCGCTGCATCACCTCGACAAGGGTCAGGTGGTTGTCCTGGCCGGGGGCACCGGCAACCCCTTCTTCACCACCGACACCGCCGCCGTCCTGCGCGCCGCGGAACTCCGCTGTGACGCGGTGCTGAAGGCGACGCAGGTCGACGGGGTCTACTCGGCTGACCCGAAGAAGGACCCGAGCGCCACGCGCTACGACCGCATCACCCACGACGAGGCCATCGCCCGGGATCTCAAGGTGATGGACACCGCCGCCTTCGCGCTGGCCCGGGAGAGCAAGCTGTCGATCCTCGTCGGATCGCTGCACCCGCCGAGTTCGATCGCCGCGATCCTGTCGGGCGAGGCGCCCTCGACCCTCGTGGCGCCCTAGACGGGGCGACCCCTTCGTCCGACCTCGGTCCGGTGCCTGCCGGCCGCCTCGGCCTCCCGGGGCCGCGCAGCGGAGCCCGGGATCCGGACGCGCCGACAAGTCAAAGCAAGGCGCCGTCCGTGTTTCGGGGTCGCCCGCCTCCGGCGGGTCCCTTCGGGTCCGGACTCGCCCCCGGCGCCCCGGAATGACGGTGGGCGACGCGCTGGCCCATCCCATCGGCTACCCCTGCCTGGGCTCCTCCCGACCGGAAGACGGTTTGCGGCCCTGAAAAAATTCGTCCATTGAGGCCGCGATTGCCCGCGCCGGGCTCAAGATACCGTCAGACGTCTCGGGACGACCCTCATGGCCACACCGGAATTCGATCTCAACGACATCAAGCGCCGGATGCAGGGCGCCGTCGCCTCGCTCTCGAAGGATCTCGGCTCGCTGCGCACCGGGCGCGCCACGCCGTCGCTCCTCGACCCGATCCAGGTCGACGCCTACGGCTCGATGATGCCGATGGCCCAGGTCGCCACCGTCAGCGTGCCGGAGCCCCGGCTCCTGTCGATCTCGGTCTGGGACCGCAGCATGGTCACCGCTGTCGAGAAGGCGATCCGCGAATCCGACCTCGGCCTCAACCCGCAGACCGAGGGGCAGACCATCCGGCTCCGCATCCCCGAGATGAACGAGCAGCGCCGCAAGGAGATGGTCAAGGTCGCCCACAAGTACACCGAGGAGGCCCGCGTCGCCGTGCGCCACGTGCGCCGGGACGGCCTCGACCATCTCAAGAAGCTCCTGAAGGACAGCGCCATCTCGGAGGATGACGAGAAGCGCCAGGCCGCCGACGTGCAGAAGGCGACCGACCAGTACATCGCCGAGATCGACGGTGTGCTGGCCTCCAAGGAGAAGGAGATCATGCAGGTCTGAGGCGAAGGACGGGACGCGCGTGACCTCCGCCGCCGCACCGGCCGCGCGTCCCTCGGGGCGGCGCGAGCTGTGGCTGCGCGTCGCCTCGGGCCTCGTGCTCGGGGCCGGCGTGCTGGCCGCTCTGGTCTATGGCGGCTGGCCCTTCGCGGGGATCTGGCTCGCCGCCGGCATCGTCGGCTTCGCCGAGTGGATGGTGATGAGCCGCACCGAGCCGCGCGAGGTTCTGATCGCGCTGGGTGCGGCGACGCTGGGCGCCCTGCTGCTCTGCCAGCGCGGCGGCGCCCCGACGCCGGCCTGCCTCGCGGTCCTTCTGCTCGGCGCCGCCGCCTGCGCCACGGTGGCGCGGACCGGCCGGGGACGCTTTCGCGCCTTCGTGGGCGTGCTTGGCGCCGCCGCCATCGCGGCGGTGCCCGTGGCCCTGCGCGACGATCCCGCCATCGGCCTCGTCGGCCCGGCCTGGATGTTCGCGGTGGTCTGGTCCACCGACATCGCCGCCTATTTCTCAGGCCGGAAGATCGGCGGCCCGAAGCTGATGCCTCGGGTCTCGCCCAACAAGACCTGGTCGGGGGCCCTCGGCGGCCTCGTCGGCGCGGTCGCGGCCGGGACCCTGGTGCCGGTGATCGCCGACCTTGCCGGAATGGCCCTGCCCAGTGCCGCCTCGCTGCCGGTGGTGGCGGGCGTGAGTGCGCTGGCCTCCGTCCTGAGCCAGGCGGGGGATCTGATCGAATCCGGTCTCAAGCGCCATTACGGCGTGAAGGATTCCGGAAAGATCATCCCGGGCCATGGCGGCGTCATGGACCGGCTCGACGGTTTCTTCGCGGTCGCCGTGCTGGCGGCTCTGTATCTCGCCCTGCGCGGGGGCGGTCTGATCGCGTGACGATGAGGGAGTTGAACCCGTGACCCAGGTCGTCACCGTCTTCGGCGCCACCGGCTCGATCGGCCGCTCCACCGCCGACCTGCTCGCCCAGCATGCCGACCGGTTCCGCGTCGGCGCCCTGGTCGGCGGCAAGGATCCCGTAGCCCTGGCCAAGGTCGCGCGTGAGCTGAACGCCTCGTTCGCGGCGCTCGCCGACGAATCCGCCGGCGCTGCGCTCGCCGAGGCCCTGTCGGGCTCCGGCATCCCCAACGGTGCGGGGGAGGGGGCCGTCATGGAGGCCGCTGCCCGGGACGCCGACATCGTCGTGGCGGCCGTGAGCGGCGCTGCGGGCCTGAAATCGACCCATGCCGCGCTCCGCCTCGGCCGCAAGGTGGCGCTCGCCAACAAGGAGAGCCTCGTCTGCGCCGGCGACGCCTTCATGCGCGACGCGGCGCGCTACGGCGCCACGATCCTGCCGATGGATTCCGAGCACGACGCCCTGAGCCAGGCGCTCGCCGGCCGGCCGCTGGCCGATGTCCGCACCATGATGATCACGGCCTCGGGCGGCCCGTTCCGGACCTGGACCCGCGAGCGGATCGCCGCCGCCTCCGCGGCCGAGGCCGCCGCCCATCCGACGTGGTCGATGGGCATGAAGATCAACATCGATTCGGCGAGCCTGATGAACAAGGGCCTCGAACTGATCGAGGCGCACCATCTGTTCGGCATCGAGCCCGAGCGCCTCGATGTCGTGGTGCATCCGCAATCGGTGATCCACGGCATGGTCTACTGGCTCGACGGCGCGGTGACGGCCGAGCTGGCGCTGCCCGACATGCGGGTGCCGATCTCGCACTGCCTCGGCCTCGGCGACCGGCTGGCCATCGAGCGCGGCCGCCCCCTCGACCTCGTGACGCTCGGGTCGCTCACCTTCGAGGCGGCGGACGAGGCGCGTTTTCCCTGTCTGCGGATCGCCCGGGCGGCGCTGGCCGCGGGCGGTGCGGCGCCGACCGTGATGAACGCGGCCAACGAGATCGCGGTGGCGGCCTTCATCGCCGGCCGGATCGGCTTCTACGGCATCAGCGATCTGGTCGAGCGCGCCTGCGCGCACTTCGCCGCGCAGTATCGCACCGCGCCGGCCGACGTCGACGAGGCGCTCGCCATCGACGCGCATGTACGGATCTGGAGCGCCGAGGCCCTACCCGAGCTGCGCGCCGCCGGCTGACCCCCGGCTCAGCGCGTGGGGCCGTAGCCGGCCAGGAACACCCGCACCGCCGCGTCGACCTGATGGCGCATCTCGGCCTCGCCGGCGATGCCGCCCGCCGCGAACAGCAGGCGCGTCAGCAGCCCCGCCTGGCAGAGGTGGAGGAAGTGCCGGGCCGCGAGTTCGGTATCGGCGACCACCAGGCGTCCCGCCTGGACCTGCGCGTCGAGATAGCGCGAGAGGCGGTCGACGCCGCAGGCGGGTCCCGCTTCGTAGAAGACCTGCCCGAAGCGCGGGAACTTCTCGCAGGCGCCGATCACCATCCGCACCACCGACACGTGCTGCGGCCGGCACATCTCGGCGAGAAAGCTGGTGCCGAGACGCGTCAGCACGGCGGTCACGTCCGGATCGTCCGCGTCGAGGGTGAACAGGGCCTCGGCGAGGCTGCTCTTCTCCTGGATGATCAGGGCCTCGAACAGGTCTTCCTTGTTCTCGAAATAGACGTAGAGCGTGCCCTTGGAGACCCCGGCCGTGCGGGCAATCTCGCCCATGCTGGCGCCGTCGAAACCCGCCGCCAGGAAGACGGTCCGCGCGCCCTCGAGAATCTGCTGACGCTTGTCGCCCTCGTGCTGGGCCTGACCCCGTTCCAGAACCTCACCCTGAGCCATCATTCCGCTCCGCGTCCGTGACGCCGCCACGCTTGACCGAACCGTTCGGTCAAAATAACCTGTGGCTTCTTCGGGGGCGCGTCAAGTCGTGCCTCGTTATTGACCGAACGGTTCGGTCATTGATCTCGAGGCGCTGACATGTCCCTGCGCGAGGACGCCGATCGGCTCGATACCGGTCTTGAGGCCCGTATTGCCACAAGCGACGAGGAGCGCGCCGAGCAACCCGCCCCGCCAGCGCCCGTCGCCGTCGGCGTGTCCGCACCGAGCCCGGCCGCTGCCGAGACAAGTCCGGCCCGCAAGCGTCCCTTGAAGAGGCTCGTCCTGCTCGGCCTGCTGGCGGCTGTGCTGGGCGGCGGTGCCTACCAGGGATGGCAATGGTGGTCCGTCGGGCGGTTCTTCGTCTCCACCGACGACGCCTATGTCCAGGCCGATATCTCGGTGCTCGCGGCCAAGGTCTCCGGCTACCTGGACTCCGTCCCGGTGGTGAACGGTCTCGCGGTCAGGAAGGGCGACGTCATCGCCAAGCTCGACGACGGCGATTACCGCCTCGCGCTGCAGGCCGCTCAGGACAAGCTCGCCACGCAGGAGAGCACGATCGCACGGATCGCCCGGCAGGCCGAGGCCGCCCAGGCGCAGGTCGCCCAGGCCGCCGCGCAACTCGACGCGACCCGCGCCGACGCGGTCCGCGCCCAGGCCGATTTCACCCGGGCGACGCAGATGCAGGCCGATTATGTCGCCAAGTCGCGCATCGATCAGACCCGCGCCGACCGCGACCGCACCGACGCTTCCGTCAAGGCCATGGAGGCGGGCTTGGTGGCGGCCCGCGCCAATGTCGATGTCCTGCAGGCGCAGAAGCGCGAGGCCGAGAGCCTCGCGGCGGAACTCCGCACCGCCGTCGACCGGGCCCGCCGCGACCTCTCCTTCACGGAGATCCGCGCGCCCTTCGACGGGGTGGTGGGCAACAAGGCCGTCGAGGCCGGCGCCTATGTCGGGCCGGGTACCCGGATCGCCGCGCTGGTGCCGCTCCAGAGCGTGCGGATCGACGCGAACTTCAAGGAGACCCAGGTCGAGCGCATGCGTCCCGGCCAGCCGGTGACGGTCACGGTCGACGCCTATCCGGACCGCGAGATCCACGCCGTCGTGGAATCGTTCTCGCCGGCCTCCGGCTCGGTGTTCAGCCTGCTGCCGCCCGACAATGCGACGGGGAACTTCACCAAGATCGTCCAGCGCCTGCCCGTGCGGGTGCGCGTGCCCGAGGAGGTCGCCCGCGAGGGCCTGCTGCGGCCCGGCCTGTCGGTGGTGGTGCGGGTCGATACCCGCGCCGGCGCGGACCGGTCCGTCCTGGACCGGGCTTCGGTCGCGCGCCCGATCAGCACCGCGAGCCGCTGAGGCCGGCCATGGCCGCCACTGCAGCCCTCGCGCCGGGAGCGCCCGCCGGCGCCGCCGAGCCGCCCCTCGACCGCCGCCGCATGGTGGCGTTCGTCTGCATGGTCTTCGGGATGTTCATGGCGATCCTGGACATCCAGATCGTCTCGGCCTCCCTGAACGAGATCCAGGCCGGCCTCTCGGCCTCCGGCGACGAGATCCCCTGGGTCCAGACCAGCTATCTCATCGCGGAGGTCATCTCGATCCCGCTCTCCGGCACCCTGTCGCGGGTGCTCTCGACGCGGTGGATGTTCGCCATCTCGGCGGGCGGCTTCACGGTGATGAGCCTGATGTGCGCCACCTCCTCGTCGATTGGCGAGATGATCGTCTGGCGGGCGCTCCAGGGCTTCATCGGCGGCGGCATGATCCCCACCGTCTTCGCGGCGGCCTTCACGATCTTCCCGCCCTCGAAGCGGACCATCGTCTCGCCGATGATCGGTCTCGTGGCGACGCTGGCGCCGACGATCGGGCCGACGGTGGGCGGCTACCTGACCGACATCCTGTCGTGGCACTGGCTGTTCCTGATCAACGTCGTGCCGGGCATCTTCGTGACGATCTCGACCTGGATCCTGGTCGATTTCGACGAGCCCAATTACGGCCTGATCAAATCGTTCGACTGGGCCGGGCTCGCCTTCATGGCCGGCTTCCTCGGCTGCCTCGAATACGTGCTGGAGGAGGGGCCGAACCACGACTGGCTGCAGGACGAGGCAGTCTTCGCCTGCGCCATCGTCTGCGGAACCTCGGCGCTGCTGTTCTTCTGGCGGGTCTTCACGGCGAAGCAGCCGATCGTCGATCTCAGGGCCTTCTCGGACCGGAACTTCGCCAGCGGCTGCGTGGCGAGCTTCGTGCTGGGCATCGGCCTCTACGGGCTGACCTACATCTACCCGGTCTACCTCGCCCGGGTCCGCGGCTACTCGGCGCTGATGATCGGCGAGACGATGTTCGTCTCGGGCCTGTGCATGTTCGCCACCGCCCCGATCGCCGGGCGGCTCTCCGGCAAGGTCGATCCGCGCATCATGATGGGCGTGGGCTTCGTCGGCTTCGCCTGCGGCACGTGGATCGTCACCGGCCTGACCAAGGACTGGGACTTCTACGAGCTGCTGCTGCCGCAGGTGCTGCGCGGCTGCTCGCTGATGCTGTGCATGATCCCGATCAACAACATCGCCCTGGGGACGTTGCCGCCGGCGCGGATGAAGAACGCGTCGGGGCTCTTCAACCTGACCCGCAACCTCGGCGGTGCGGTCGGTCTCGCGCTGATCAATACGATCCTCAACGACCGGTGGGACCTCCACCTCGCGCGGCTGCACGAGCGCTTCACCTGGGCGAGTACGGCCGCGGTGGAGCGCCTCGACACGATGCAGCGCGGCTTCGACGCCTATGGCAGCGCCGCATCCGACATGGCGCTGAAGGCGATGACCAACACGGTGCGGATCCAGGGCCTCGTGATGGCCTTCGAGGATGTGTTCCTGGCGCTCACAATCCTGTTCCTGGCGATGGCCTGTGCGGTTCCCGTGATCCGGAGGCCGAGTCCCGGGGCGAGCGGCGGGGGCGGCCACTGACGGGCAGCTCCGAGGCCGGTCGATCGGCGGGTGCGGAATCGGACGGTGCATGCGACCTTCCGCGGCCGGCGTGCAGGATTGGGTTGGCGGTCGGCACCGCCCATCTGCTAGACAGGGCGGATGGCCGGCCCGAGAAGCCGGCGCCGAGACGGCCAGGATACGGCTTATGGACTTCCTCAACGCGATGGGCGGCACCGCCGGCGGCTTCTTCGGTGCCGTGATCCCGTTCCTGTTCGTGCTCACGGTCGTGGTGTTCGTGCACGAGATGGGCCACTTCCTGGTCGGGCGCTGGTGCGGGGTCGGCGTGCATGCCTTCTCGCTCGGCTTCGGTCCCGAGCTGTTCGGGTTCAACGACCGCCGCGGCACCCGCTGGAAGCTCTGCGCGATCCCGCTCGGCGGCTACGTGAAGTTCCACGGCGACGTGAACGGCGCCAGCATGCCCGATCCCGAGGCCGTCGCCCGGATGAGCCCGCAGGAGCGGGCGATCAGCTTCCCGACCCAGCCCGTCTCCAAGCGCGCCGCGATCGTCGCCGCCGGGCCGGTGGCGAACTTCATCCTGGCGATCCTGCTCTTCGCCGGCGCCATCTGGCTCGGCGGCCGCTACGAGCTGCCCGCCCGGGTCTCGTCGGTGGAGCCGAACAGCGTCGCCGCTCAGGCCGGCTTCCAGCCCGGCGACGTGATCACCGCCATCGACGGCGAGAAGATCGGCGACTTCAACGCCATGTACCGCACGGTGACCGGCAGCGCCGGCACGCCGCTGACCTTCACGGTGGAGCGCAACGACCAGCCCATCACGATCCAGGCGACGCCGGCCACCTTCGAGGAGAAGACGCCCTTCGGCCGCCACCGGATCGGCCGGCTCGGCATCCGCTCGCCCGCGGGCTCGGAGGCCCGGCTCGTGAATTACGGGGCGCTCGACTCGCTCAACCTCGGCGTGAAGGAGACCTACTTCGTCGTCGAGCGCACGTTCTCGTATCTCGGCAAGCTCGTCACCGGCCGGGAATCGGCCGACCAGCTCTCGGGTCCGATCGGCATCGCCCGCGTCTCCGGCGAGGTCGCCAAGACCGGCGGCGTCGGCGGTCTGGTCGGGCTGATCGCCCTGCTCTCGGTCTCGATCGGTCTGCTCAACCTGTTCCCGGTGCCGCTGCTCGATGGCGGGCACCTGCTGTTCTACGCCTTCGAGGTGGTGCGCGGCCGTCCGCTCAGCGAGCGGGCCCAGGAGATCGGATTCCGCATCGGGCTCGCCCTGGTGCTGATGCTGATGCTGTTCGCCGCCTGGAACGACATCCTCAATCTCGGCGCCTCCTGGCGGAACACCTGATCCGAGCTCGGCAGGGATCCCGGGATCCCCGCCGGATCTCCACCGGAAAGGCTGCCCCAATCCCGCCGCGATCTCGCCCGGACACCGCCCGGATGACGCCGCCGCGGCGCGTCGAAACGGGGTTAAGATCGGGTTCACGGCATCGCGAGCCCAGCTGAAAACGCTCGAAGACTGAGACGTTTACGCGCCGTTCACCACGATCTGCGGTTTGTCGGCATGCTGACCGCACCGTTAAGTGGCGCGAAGGCCACGACCCCCCAAAATCCCCTGACGATGGCCTCCCGCGCGTTTGCTTGGCAGGGGAATCCCGCTAAGAGCTACGCTTGGACCGAAGCCACGCTTGGACCAGGTGACGGGACGGCCGATCAACGGTCGCCTGTGACGGGCTAACCCCCGCGACCAGAACAGAAACGGGCGATTGCATGATGTCGTTGACGGGGAAGCCCCGACGTAAGTCGGTGCGGAAAACCATCGTCCTAGTCACTGCGGGTCTTGGCGTTGTCCTGAGCGGGGCCGCCCAGGCGCAGCAGATCGTCGTCCAGGGCAACCAGCGCGTCGATGCGGACACGATCCGGTCCTACGTGACCGGGACGGCGTCCGGCTCCGCCGAGGAGGCCCGCCGCAACCTGCTCGCAAGCGGGATGTTCTCCGACGTGAAGGTCGCCCAGTCGGGCGGCCGCACGGTGGTGACCGTCCGCGAGAACAACCTGATCAACCGCGTTGTCTTCGAGGGCAACAAGAAGGTCGAGAAGGCCACCCTTGAGGGTATCGTCGAGGCCAAGGCCCGGGGCCCGTACAGCGAGGCGATCATCAACGCCGACCTCGCGCGTATCCGCGACGTCTACAAGCGCTTCGGCCGCGGAACCGCCAAGGTGACCTACCGCACGGTCGACCTGCCCAACGGCCGCGTCGACGTGATCTACCAGGTCGACGAAGGCGATAAGACCGGTATCATCTCGATCAACTTCGTCGGCAACAACGCCTATTCCGAGCGGACCCTGAAGGGGCTGATGAGCTCCTCGGAGATGAACTTCCTGTCGTTCATCAAGACCTCCGACGTCTACGATCCCGACCGCATCACCAACGACCTCGACCAGGTCCGCCGCTACTACCTGAAGAACGGCTACGCCGACTTCCAGGTGGTCAGCGCCGACGCGCGCTACGTCGAGGGCGAGAAGTCCGGCTACGTCATCACCGTCACGGTGAACGAGGGCGAGCAGTACAAGGTCGGCGCCGTCCAGGTGGATTCGCGCCTGCCGGGCCTCGACACCACGAAGCTCGACACCGACATTGCGACCTCCGTGGGCGACATCTACAACGCCGACGACGTCGAGAAGACGCTCAACAACGTCACCCGCGAGGTCAACCGCGCCGGCTACCCGTTCGCGCAGGTCCGCCCGACCGGCCAGCGCGATCCGGCCAGCCATCAGGTCTCCCTGGGCTTCGTGGTCGAGGACGGCCCGCACGTCTACGTCGAGCGCATCAACATCCGCGGTAACACCCGCACCCGCGACTACGTCATCCGCCGCGAGCTCGATATCGCGGAGGGCGATGCCTACAACCGCGTGCTGACCGACCGCGCCGAGCGGCGCCTGAACGGCCTGGGCTTCTTCAAGAAGGTCCGCTTCTCCAACGAGCCCGGCTCGGCCCCGGACCGCGTGGTCATCAATATCGACGTTGAGGATCAGCCCACGGGCTCGTTCTCGGTGGCGGGCGGCTACTCCACCCAGGACGGCATCATCGGCGAGGTCTCGGTCTCCGAGTCGAACTTCCTCGGTCGCGGCCAGTACGTTCGCCTCGCCGGCACGGGCGGCCAGTACTCGCGCGGCGTCGACTTCTCGTTCACCGAGCCGTACTTCCTCGGCTACCGTCTCGCGGCGGGCTTCGATGCCTTCTACAAGTACTCCGACCTGACCCGGTACTCGCGCTACGAGACCACGGTGTATGGCGGTCAGCTGCGCCTCGGCCTGCCGATCACCGAGGAGTTCGGCATCACGCTGCGCTACTCGCTGTACAACACCGAGCTGAAGGTGCCGAACACCCTCAAGCGGCCGTACAACGACTGCTCGATCCCGATCCCGGGCTACACCGCCACCTACGCGGCAGGCACGATCGACCCGAACACGGGCCGGAACATCGGTGGCCAGTCGGTCTACCCGAACTGCGCGTATGACGGCGAAGCCTCGATCGCCATCAAGGGCTCGCAGGGCAACACGCTGACCTCGCTGGCCGGCCTGACGCTCGCCTACTCGACCCTCGACGTGATCGGCGCGCCCCGCAACGGCCTCTACGCCGAGCTGAAGCCCGACGTCGCGGGCCTGGGCGGCGACTCCAAGTTCTTCCGCGTGACCGCCGACGCGCGGTACTACAAGGAAATCTTCGAGGACGTGGTCGGCTTCATCCGCTTCCAGGGCGGCCACATCTCGTCGCTCAACAACGATCCGCTGCGGGTGACCGACCAGTTCTTCCTCGGCCCGTCGCTGGTCCGCGGCTTCGCGCCGAACGGCATCGGTCCGCGCGACGTCGGCATCGCCGACGCCCGCTCGAACGCAATCGGCGGTTCCACCTACGTCGGCGGCACCCTCGAAGTGCAGTTCCCGCTGCCCCTCGTTCCGCGCGATCTGGGCCTGAAGGGCGCGCTCTTCGCCGACGCCGGCACGCTGTTCGGCTATCACGGCCAGCGCAACTTCAACGTGAACGGCGACGCCTTCATCAACGGTGTCTCGCCGACGACCGGGAAGTGCAACTTCAACGCCTTCACGATCGGCGTGGAGCCGGAATGCGTGAACGTCCGCGACACGGCGGCGATCCGATCCTCGATCGGCGCGTCCATCCTGTGGAACTCGCCGCTCGGCCCGATCCGGTTCGACTACGCCTACGCGCTGTCGAAGGACGAGGGTCAGAAGGTGTTCGTCCCGATCCTCGGCAAGTACGGCCATATCGGCGCCGATCAGGTCCAGGCGTTCCGCTTCTCCGGCGGCTCGCGCTTCTGATAAAAAACGCGCGCCGGCCGGATTGTCCCGGCCGGCGCGTTGTCGAACATGTCAGAACCCATTTTCTTCACCGCCGCCGCCACCGGCCTCACCCTGGCCGAGATCGCGGCAGCCGCGGGCACCGGCCTCCCCGAGGGAGCGGATCCGGATCGTCGGTTCGGCGGCGCGGCCTCCCTGGAGAGTGCCGGTCCGGACCACCTCGCCTACATGGACAACGCCCGCTACGGCGACGCCCTCGCGGCGACGCGGGCGGGCGTGTGCCTGGTCTCGCCCCGGTTCGCGGCGCGCTGTCCCGCCGCCACCATCGCCCTTGTCAGCCGCGATCCCTACCGCGCCTATGCGGCCCTGCTCGGTCGTCTTCATCCGGACGCCCTGCGTCCCGGGTCGCAATTCGCCGTCCGCGGCGTCGCATCCGGCGCCCATGTCCATCCGGAGGCCCGGCTCGAGGACGGCGTCACGGTCGATCCCGGTGCGGTCATCGGGCCGGGCGCCGAGATCGGTGCCGGGACCGTGATCGGACCGAACGCCGTGATCGGTCCCGGCGTCCGCATCGGGCGCGATTGTTCGGTCGGTGCCGGCACGACGCTCAGCCACGCGCTCCTCGGGAACCGGGTGATCCTCCATCCGGGAGCCCGTCTCGGCCAGGACGGGTTCGGATTCGCCATGGGCGCCTCCCACCTGAAGGTGCCGCAGGTCGGGCGCGTGATCGTGCAGGACGATGTCGAGATCGGCGCCAACACCACCGTCGATCGGGGCGCCTCGCGCGACACGGTGATCGGGGAGGGGACCAAGATCGACAACCTCGTTCAGATCGCCCACAACGTGATCATCGGCCGCCACTGCGTCATCGTGTCGGGGGTCGGCATCTCGGGCTCGACCACGCTGGAGGATTACGTCGTCCTCGGCGGACAGGTCGGCGTCGTCGGCCATCTGCGGATCGGCCGTGGTGCGCAGATCGCCGGCTCCTCCAACGTCAACCGCGACGTACCGCCGGGCAGCCGCTGGGGCGGGACGCCCGCCAAACCCGTGCGAGCCTGGTTCCGCGAGCTCACGACGCTCGCGCGTCTCGCCGAACGCTCGAGCAAGGACCCGGCCGGCGACGACGCCTGACCGGGCAGGCCTTGCACTTCCGGCGATTTCTTCCGAAGAGGGCGGTCGGTGCGCCCATGGCGGCCGGATTGTGGGCCGCCCGGGGCGGCAAGTCGAGGTGCGGATTTCTATGAGTGAGGCGGCGCGCGAGACCGGCACCGAGCTGGGCATAGCCGATATCCAGACGCTCCTGGAGCTGCTGCCGCACCGCTACCCGTTCCTGATGGTGGACCGGATCGTCGAGATCGACCGGGACGAATCCTGTGTCGGGATCAAGAACGTCACGGCCAACGAGCCGCAATTCATGGGTCATTTCCCGGACATGCCGGTCTTCCCGGGCGTGCTCCTGATCGAGGGCATGGCGCAGACGGCGGGCGCGATCTGCTGCCGCCACATCCGGGCGGATGGGCGGAACACCAAGCAGGTGTTCTTCATGACCATCGACAAGTGCAAGTTTCGCAAGCCCGTCACCCCCGGCGACCAGGTTCGCTACCACATGACGAAGCTGAATCAGCGCCGAACCATGTGGTGGTTCCGCGGTGAGGCCCGGGTCGACGGCACGCTGGTCGCCGAAGCCGAGATCAGCGCCATGCTGGTGACGGAGTGAGCGCGCCGTTCATCCATCCGAGCGCCGTGATCGAATCCGGCGCCCGGATCGGCGACGGGGCACGGATCGGTCCCTTCTGCCATGTCGGGCCGGAAGTCGTGCTCGGACCGGATTGCGAACTCATCAGCCACGTGGTCCTGGCCGGCCGCACCACGATCGGCGCCCGGACCCGGATCTTCCCCTTCGCGTCCATCGGACACCAGCCGCAAGACCTGAAGTTCCGGGGCGAGGCCTCGACCCTGACGATCGGCTCCGATTGCCTGATCCGCGAGGGGGTCACGATGAATCCGGGCACCAGCGGTGGTGGCCTGGAAACGGCGGTCGGCGATCACTGCACCTTTCTGGCGAATTCACATGTCGGCCACGACTGCCAAGTCGGGGCCCACGTGATCTTCTCCAACAACGTCATGCTGGCGGGCCATTGCAGCGTCGGCGACTACGCGATCCTCGGCGGCGGCGCCGCGGTGATCCAATTCGCGCGAGTCGGCGCGCATGCCTTCGTGGGCGGCCTGTCGGGTCTGGAGAACGACTGCATCCCGTACGGCATGGTACTCGGGAACCGGGCCTACCTGTCGGGGCTCAACATCATCGGGCTGCAGCGCCGCGGCTTCGCCCGGGAGGACATCCACGCTCTGCGCCGGGCCTATCGCCTGCTCTTCGCCCCCGAGGGCACGCTGATGGAGCGTGTGGAGGACGTGGCCGCGACCTTCGAATCCCACGCCGCAGTCCGCGAGATCCTCGACTTCATCCGCCTCGGCGGCAAGCGCTCGATCTGCACGCCGCGCGAGATTCCGACCCCTATCAGCGCCGCTTGAGCGGCCGGGCAGTGACCGAGGCCGATCCGACCCCCGAGGGGGCCCTGGTCCTGATCGCCGGGGCCGGCCGCCTGCCCGAACTCGTCGCCGAGTCGCTGCGCAGAGCGCGCCGGCCGTTCCGGGTGATCGCCCTGCGGGGCTTCACCGGGGCGACCCTGCGCGCCAGCGCCGATGCCACGGTCGACCTGCTCGACCTCGCCGCCACCCTGAAGCTGTTGCGGCGCTGGGGGCCGGCTGTGGTGGTGCCGGCCGGCGGGGTCTCCCGGCCGAGCCCGGCCGCGATCCTCAATGCCGGCGCCGCCCTGCGCAACCGGGAAGCGCTGCGGGCGATCGCCGGCGGGGGCGACGACCGGCTCCTGCGGGCCGCCGTCACGCTGGTGGAAGAGGAGGGCCATCGGGTCGTGGGCGTCCACGAGGCCGCGCCGGATCTGCTCTGCCCGGAAGGCCCGATCGGACGCCGGACGCCCGATGCCGGAGCGGCCGCCTCGATCCGTTCCGGGCGCGGGGTTCTGGACGCCCTCTCGCCCTACGACCTCGGTCAGGCGGTGGCTCTGGCCGGCGATCGGATCCTCGCGGTGGAGGGGCCGGAGGGCACCGACCGCATGCTCGCCCGGGCGCGGGTTCTGGGCCGGCGCCCGTTCGGGTTCGGCCGGGCGATGCCCGCCACCGTGCTGGTGAAGGCGCCCAAGGTCGGCCAGGATCGCCGCATCGATCTCCCCGCGATCGGGCCGCGCACCGTGCGCAACGCGGCCCGGGCGGGCTGCGTCGGCCTGGCGCTGGAGGCCGGCGGAACCCTGATCATCGACCGGGTTGCCACGGCCGCCGTAGCCGACAGCCTCGGCCTCTTCGTGGTCGGCTACGGAGCGACGCCGTGACCGACCGGCACCGGACCATCTGGCTCGTGGCGGGCGAGGATTCCGGCGATCAGCTCGGCGCCAAGCTGATGCGCGCCCTGCGTGAGGCTGAGCCCGACGCGGTCTTCGGCGGCGTCGGCGGTGAGGCCATGGCGGAGGAGGGCTTCGCGTCCCTGTTCCCCCTCGATGACGTGGCGGTGATGGGCTACCTCCCGGTCCTCGCCCGCGCCCGGACCCTGCTGCGGCGTATCCGCGAGACCGTGGAGGCCACGATCCGCGCCCGGCCGGACGTGCTGGTGATCATCGACAGTCCCGGCTTCACCCACGCGGTGGCGCGGCGGGTGCGCAAGGCTGCACCCGCCATCCCGATCGTCGACTACGTCTCGCCGAGCGTCTGGGCGTGGCGGCCCTGGCGGGCGAAGGGCATGCGGCCGTTCATCGACCATGTCCTGGCCCTGCTCCCCTTCGAGCCGGACGCACATCTGCGGCTCGGCGGGCCGCCCTGCACCTATGTCGGGCACCCGCTGATCGAGCGTCTCCCGGAACTGCGGCCTGCCCGCTCGGACCTGCGGCGGCGCGACGCCGCTCCCCACAGCCTCGTCGTGCTGCCCGGCTCACGCCGGTCCGAGATCGAGCGGCTGATGCCGGTCTTCGGTGCGACGCTGGCACGCGTCGCCGCCGGGCTCGCGGTCGAGGCGGTCCTGCCTGCCGTGACGCGCCACAGGGCGCTCATTGAGCGGCTCGCCGCCGACTGGACGGTACCGGTCCGGATCGTCACCGGCGAGGCGGCGAAATACGCCGCCTTCCGGGAGGCGCGGGCGGCGCTCGCCGCCTCCGGCACGGTCACGCTGGAACTGGCGCTCGCGGGCGTTCCGATGGTCGTCGCCTACAAGGTCTCGCGGGCGGAAGAGTTCATCGCTCGCCGGCTCATCCAGGTCCCCAGCATCGTGCTGCCGAACCTGATCCTCGCCGAGAACGCCATGCCGGAATTCGTCCAGGCCGAATGCACCCCGGAGCGGCTCGCGGACGCCCTGAGGCCGCTCCTGGCCGGGGGCGCCGGTCGCGACGCCCAGCTTGCCGCGCTCGCGCGGATCGACGGGCTGATGCGGCTCGCGGAAGCCGACACGCCGAGCCGGGCGGCCGCGCGGATCGTCCTGCGCGCGGCCGGCGCAGGCTGACCTCAGCCGGCGCGGCGGCTGCAGCGCGTATAGGCCGAGGTCCCGCGGCTGCTCGACCAGGTCAGACGGTCCCCGTCTACCTGAAGGCGAACCTGCGATGACCAGCGCCGGCCGCGGTCGCTGCACTCGGCCGAGGTGACCCAGGCGCCGCCGACCCGCCGCGTGTCATGGAAGCTGCAGATCGTGCGTCCGGCGCGGGCGCGGTCCTGCGTGATCGTGGCCGGGATATAGCCCCGCCGCCGCGACTGGGCTCCGCAGGCCTCGGGACTCGGGCCCCAGACGCCGACATACTCGGCGGGTGCGGAAACAGGGGGCGAGAGGGAGGCAGGCGCGGTCGCCTGTGCGGGGCGGGCGTTCGCGGCCGGCGTCGCGGCGGCCACCTGCGGGCTCGCCGTGACGGCGCCGGCGGCTGGCGCGGCGGCGGCCTCGTCGGGCGTGTCGAGCATCACGAACCGGCGCGAGGTCGCGCGCTGCCCGGCGGAGGCCGCGGAGGCACTGGCCTCCGGTGCTGCGGGGCGGAACGGCAGGTCCTCCGTCAGGTAGGCGGCGCTGTAGGCGAAGAGGCCGATCCAGCCGACCACCAGAAGGGTCGGCAGCGCGTAGCGACGCCCGGAGCCGGAACGCGCCCCGTCGCCCGGATCCACCAGCACGACCGCCCCCATGGTCCGCCCCCTATCGTCCGTTCAGCGGCCGAAGATACCCTTCAGAAACTGCGCCGTGCGGTTGCGCTTGCGCTTGCGCTCCAGTTCCGACGCGTCCTTGAGCCACGCGACCTGCACCACCCGCCGCTCGCCCTCGAAGGGCTCATGGCCATGCCAGGAATTGTCGGCCCTCAGGAACGCGAACATCGTGCCCATGGTCGGCGGCACTTCGACCGCGAAGGGCTCGTAGTTGCGGCCGTCGTAGAGCACGCGCAGCCGGCCCGCGGCCGGGGCGTCCCAGGCGTCGTTCATGTAGACGAGGAGCGTCAGCACCTTCGACGGACCGTCCGTGTGGATCGAGCCGTATTTCAGCTGGCTGCGGCGCATGATCGTGGTCAGGCGCGGGCAGGACACGAGGTCGATGCCAAATTTCTCGCCGAGGATCTCGGAGAACGCGTCGCTCTCCAGCTCGTCGATCAGCGCCTTGAAACGGCCCTTGAGGGCGACCTCGTCGACGGTGAGGTAGCCGGGCTTGGCGATGTCGGGGAAGTCGCGGCGGATGTCGTCGATCGCGTCCGGATTCAGGACGTTCTGGCCGAGCGTGAAGGCGTAGGGCTCGCGGGAGACGGGCGCGGCGCGCACGGCGGAGATGTCGAGGATCGAGAGAGCGGACATCGCTGGGTCCCTTGGATCCGGCGCGGGTCGGTCGGCACGCCGGGCGCCGGAGACGCGTGCCGCGGGGCCGCTCGCGCCGTCGTGCCGGGGCTGCCCTTGCAGGCACCCGCGATCACAAATCTACAGCTGCTTTCGGCGATCCCGGAATCTCCTAATCCGGTGATTGCGGCGGCTCGACGGCGAAAGCAGCCCGGTGGCACATTCCGGTGACAGTCGCGGACGGTCCGCTTGTGCAGGATGGCGTCAGACCCGCGGGCTTTCTTCCCGGGTGCGTGCCGGAACCCGTTACCGATGAGGCCGTTGGCCCTCGCTCTGCTGTTCACCCACCTCGCCGCCGTCGCGGCCGGGATCGAGGCCCGTGCCCAATCGCGGCCGCCGCGCGGCTCGATGACGGCGCGGATGACCTGTGCCGAGGCGATGGCCCTGGTGAGGAGCGAGGGCGACGTCGTCATCGCCACCGGGGCAGCGCCGGAGCGCTTCGTCAGCAGCCCCGGTCAATGCGCCAGCTCCGAGATCGCGGAGCTGCGCTTCGCCCCCACGCGCGACAATCCGCAATGCCCGATCGGCTATCAGTGCCGCGAGCCGGGCTTCGAGGAGTGGAACTGGTAGCCGCGCCACCCGCGTAAATCGCCGCACCGCCGAAACGTGACCAAAGTTTCACGCGACAGCGCGGGGCCAGTGCCACTATCTGGCCATCACCTGCGGCCAAGGCCGCCGGCAGCGTCCTGACGAGCGGGCGCGCACGGATGGGGGATCGACGCGTGGCAGCACTCAGGACCGGACTGGGCATCCAGGCCGTGCTCACGGCCTTGGCCGCGCTGATCCTGCTGGCGTTTCCCGGCATCCCGAGCCCGCCGCTCTACGTCTCGCTCGCCGGCTTCGTCATGGCGGGCATCCTGATCGCCTCGAACGGCATCTCGGCCTACCTGAAGGTCTTCGTCTCGGTCTACGGTGTCGGCTACCTGCTCCTGGCAGGATCGAAGACGATCGGCGCCATGGGCCTGCTGCCGCCGGTGATCGCGGCGCTGCTCCCGCCCGCCTTCGCGGCCACCGGCGCGGTGGTCTTCGCCGCGATCGTGCTCGGCATCTCGTATCTCGAACCGATCCGGGCGATCACCAACATCGCCGACCCGTATTTTGCCAACCGCGACAAGCCGACCAAGGAGATCGGCCTGTTCCGCTGGTTCGGCACCACGGAGGGCCGGATCGGCCGCAACCTCGTGGCGCTCTCGATCTTCGTGAACTTCGCCGACGTGGCCCTGACGCTGCGGTTCAACTTCTTCTACCGCGACATGTTCAACGCCCTTCAGGAGTACAACGCGGACGCCTTCTGGTACCAGCTGCTCTGGGTGTTCATTCCGATCGCCGTGCTGAACATCGCCATCGGCATGTTCGACCTGTTCGTGGATTCCTCGCTGCTGATCCGGTGGCGCACATGGCTGACCCACAGCCTGTACGAGCGCTGGCTGGGCAACGGCACGCATTACCGGATCCCGTTCACCGACGAGGAAGCCGACAATCCGGATCAGCGCATCCAGGCCGACGTCAACAGCTTCATCGTGCAGACCACGACGCTGTCGATCCGTCTCCTGAGCCAGGCCGCGCAGCTCGTCTCGTTCATCGTGATCCTCTGGACGCTGTCGCGCGACTTCGTCCTGCCGTTCACCGATACGGTGATCCCGGGCTTCCTGGTCTTCCTCGTGATCGCCTACGCGGTGGTCGGCACGTGGCTCACCCACCTGATCGGGCGGCCGCTCATCGGGCTCGACTTCCGGCAGGAGAAGGTGGAGGCGAATTTCCGCTTCGCGCTGGCTCGCAACCGCATCTATTCCGAGCAGATCGCCCTGCTGCGCGGCGAGCGGGCGGAGATTTCGCGGCTCTCGAGCCTGTTCCACAGCGTCATCGAGAACTACATCGGGATCATCTTCCGCCGCATCAAGCTGATCGCCTTCACGTTCAGCTACCGGCAGGCGAGCGTGATCTTCCCGCTCGTGATCGCAGCCCCGTCGTTCTTCGCCAAGAAGATCACGCTGGGCGCCCTCCAGCAGACCTCGCAGGCGTTCGGGCAGGTGCAGAGTTCGCTGTCCTTCTTCGTGGATTCCTACACGACGCTGGCCGCCTACAAGGCCAACACCAACCGTCTCAATTCCTTCCGCCGGGCGATGACCAAGGCGGAGGCGCTGGAATCGGCCGGTTACGGCCTGGTCCAGGGCAACGACAGCACGGGGGACGTCACCGCGCGCGGCCTCGTCCTCGCCCTGCCGAACGGACGGCCGATCGTCACCGCCGACGCGCTGACGCTGCCGCGGGGCGGTGCGACCCTGGTCACGGGCCCCTCGGGCTCCGGCAAGTCGACCCTGTTCCGGGCGATCGCGGGGATCTGGCCGTTCGGCAAGGGCCGGGTCGATGTGCCCGCTGGGCAATCGGCGCTGCTGCTGCCGCAGCGGCCCTACATCCCGCAGGGGAGCCTGCGCGGCGCCGTGGTCTACCCGAACACCACCGATCAGTTTTCGGACGCGGCGATCCAAGACGCGCTGACGGCCGCCCAGCTCGCCCACCTAATCGACCATCTCGACGAGACCGACACCTGGGAGCGGCGGCTCTCGGGCGGCGAGCAGCAGCGCCTGGCCATCGCCCGCGCAATCCTGGCCAAGCCGGAATGGCTGTTCCTCGACGAGGCGACGGCTTCGCTCGACGAGCCGTCCGAGGCGGCGCTCTACCGGATGCTGCGCGAGCGCCTGCCCGGGACGACGATCGTGTCGATCGGCCACCGCTCGACGCTGCACGCCTTCCACGACCGGCGCATCGCGCTGGAGCCGGAGGGCGGCGTGTTCATCCCGCGGGAGCAGAGGCAGCCGCTGCCGGCGGAGTAGGGCGGGCGCATCCGCGCCTCTGCCTCCCCGCGGAGGGGAGGCAGAGGCGCGCGTTCCGCTCCAGCGTCACCAGTAGGGGCCCGTCCGCCTAGGCTGCCTTCCGCAGCTCCGAAGCGGCCCGGGCCGCCTGCTCGATCGCCGCCGGATCGGGCGCGCCGGGCTTCACCACCCAGCTGCCGCCGACGCAGAGCACGGACGGGATCGCCAGCCAGTCGGGGGCGGTCGCATCGGTGATCCCGCCGGTCGGGCAGAACCGCACCGCGCCGAACACCGCCGCGTGCGCCTTCAGCGCCTTGATCCCGCCCGCGGCCTCGGCCGGGAAGAACTTGAACCGGTCGAGCCCGTGATCGAGCCCGCGCATGATGTCGGCCGCCGTGGCGACGCCCGGCAGGTAGGGCACGCCGTTGGCCTTGGCGGCGTCGGTCAGCGGCTCCGTCAGACCCGGCGAGACGATGAACTCGGCCCCCGCCGCCAGCGCCCTGTCGAGATCGCGCGGGTTCAGCACCGTCCCGGCGCCCACCACCGCACCCTCGACCCGGGTCATCTCCCGGATGACGTCGAGGGCGGCCGGCGTGCGGAGGGTGACCTCCAGGGCGGTCAGGCCGCCCTTCACCAGGGCCTCGGCGATGGGCCGGGCCTGGGCCACGTCGTCGATCACCAGGACCGGAATGACGGGCACGGAGCGCATCAGCGCGTCGATGCTGGTCAGATCGTTCATGGTCGGCACCTCCTCGTCAATCTCAGAGGCCGGCGGCGGCGAGCATCGCCGAAGCGCCCCGCTCCGCCGTATCGGCCCCCTGGCGCATGAACGCGAACAACTCCCGCCCGGTGCCCTGTGCCGGCTCCGGCGCCTCGGCCTCCGGCCGGGCAGCCAGCTCCGCGTCATCGACCAGCACCTCCAGCAGGCCCTCGGCGGCGCTGAGCCGGACGATGTCGCCGTCGCGGATCCGCCCGATCGGACCGCCGCCCAGGGCCTCGGGACTGACGTGGATCGCGGCCGGAACCTTGCCGGATGCCCCCGACATGCGCCCGTCGGTCACCAGCGCGACCTTGTGGCCGCGATCCTGCAGCACGCCCAGCGGCGGGGTGAGCTTGTGCAGCTCGGGCATGCCGTTGGCCTTCGGGCCCTGGAAGCGGACCACCACCACGACATCCCGCTCCAGCTCGCCGGCCCTGAAGGCCTTGAGCACCTCGTCCTGGTCGGAGAAGACCCGGGCCGGCGCCTCGATGTTGCGGCGGTGCTCCTCGACCGCGCTGGTCTTGAACGTCGCCCGGCCGAGATTGCCCTTCACCAGCCGCATCCCGCCATCTGGCTGGAACGGGTTCCCGGGCCGGCGGAGCATCGTGTCGTCGAGGCTCTCCGGCACGGCGTCCTCGAAGACCAGCTCGTCGCCGTCGAGCTTCGGGTCGCGGGCATGGTCGCGCAGCGACTGGCCCGCCACCGTCAGGATGTCGTCGTGCAGCATGCCGGCATCGAGGAGCGCGGCCATCACGAAGCTCATGCCGCCCGCGGCGTGGAAATGGTTCACGTCGCCGGCCCCGTTCGGGTAGACGCGCGCGATCAGTGGCACGGCGCTGGAGAGCCGGTCGATATCCTCCCAGTCGATCACGATTCCGGCGGCGCGGGCGATGGCCGGCAGGTGGATCGCGTGGTTGGTGGAGCCGCCGGTGACGAGGAGGCCGACCGCGGCGTTCACGATCGCCTTCTCGTCGACGCAGAGGCCGAGCGGCCGGTAGTCGTTGCCGGCGCCGCCGATCTCGGTGAGCCGGTGGATCGCCGCCCGGGTCACGGCCTGGCGCAGCTTGGTGCCGGGATTGATGAAGGACGCGCCCGGCATGTGCAGGCCCATCATGTCCATCATCA
>Ga0316228_1001045_pt1 | contig 31542 bp, 22 predicted proteins | sample TBH18021metaG_FD_206005 | JGI IMG/M metagenome (GOLD analysis project Ga0316228, IMG submission 206005) | Freshwater microbial communities from Trout Bog Lake, Wisconsin, USA - TBH18021 | ecosystem: Environmental > Aquatic > Freshwater > Lake > Hypolimnion/Profundal zone | place: USA: Wisconsin... | reverse complement strand
GAACTTCAAGAAATTGATAGAGAAAATAAAACAAAAGAGTAAAAATTTCTTTTTTGAAATTCTCCAGCAACTTTTCTTTTTTGAAATTCCAGTTTCAAAAATGAGTTACTAAGGATTGACTAACTAATGTACCAATTATGAAAAACCTTAAAAATGTCCTCGTGATCCTTTTTGTATCACTGTTATCTATTGCAACATCGGCTCAAACAGCAGGTGTTAAACCATTAACTTTCGTTGCAGTGGAGAAAGGTGATGTTAACCAGTTAAAAGCCCTGGTAGGTGCCGGCGCAAATGTAAATGAGGTTTACCAGGGTATTTCCTTATTAAATTATGCATGCAGTAGTCACCAGACCCGCAGGGTGAATAACGACATCGTTAGGATATTACTTGATTCACCTAAGATCAATGTAAAAACAATAACAATAACAGACCCGGATATTGACAAGACCTGGGCTACAACGCCATTGATTGCCTTGCTTAGCTCAATCACTTCCGGCTCAATACTGGACAATGTAATCCGGCTCATCAAAATGGGGGTCGATATCAATTATCACAGCGAATTCAACAACAAGTTCGATGCTTTGATCGTTGCGACCTATGGGAAAAAACCGGGTGAAGAGTCAAAAGCAGTCACCATGGCGATCTTAAACAACGCCAGCGCCAAATTAAACGTGAATTACATGGGTAAATACGATGCCACTGGTTACCTGGATGCCGTTCAGTCGCAGCATGCCGAAGCGGTTGACGCCATTTTAAAACGGGGTGCCAAAGTGGAGGGTATTAGTTCAGATGAGTCGTGGGATGGGATGATTCCTGAAACAATCAGTCATGACAATTTTGAGGTATTGGATATCATCATGAAATACGGAGCCAATAAATATGGGCCCACTCCACATAGCTTGCTGCCTTTAAATGCTGCAATGATAAAAGCGAAAGATGTCAATTGGGCCGAATACTTTATTTCAAAGTACAAAGTAGATGTGAATCACCTCGGTAAAGCCGGGACTTATGGCGATGAACCGGCGATCAATCGTGCGGCGTTTTGGAATAATGTAGAGGGAATCAAACTTTTGCTTAAACACGATGCAAATATTAACCTTTCAACTTCTCAGGGAATTAATGCGATCCAAATGGCCGCTCAGCACAACAGTTTGGATGCCGCCAGGTATCTGATCGACCAGAAGGCTGACCTGAAAGGATACAATTCTGTATTTTTCAATGCGGTTAGTTATGCTGCCGTGGGATATAATCTGGAAATGTTGGAACTGCTGGTAAAGAGTGGTGCGGATATAAATGAAGTATCGAAAGAATCCCCATGGGCGGGACCATTGGCCAGATTGGCCATGTCGTTTAGTCCGTCCGATAAAAAATCACGATTGAAAACCATCAGTAAATTACTGGAATTGGGTGCAAATCCGAATGTCTTGCATGCGCAGGACATGACTGCAATCATGTGTGCCGCAAAATTGGGTACGAGCGAAGGGTGGAAAGCTGCGGTAGAGGTTTGTGAAGTTCTAATTAAAAGCCGGGCCAATGTGAATCTGGCCAATACCGCCGGCGAAACGGCGCTTATGCTGGCTGCTCAATCCGGGAACCAGAAACTGGTAAGTCTGCTTATTAAAAGTGGTGCAGAGGTGAATGCGGTAAACAAAGTGGGTGATTCTGCACTGAGTTATGCCAGCAACGCATTAGAGAACAAAGGCGATATTGTGAAGGCTTTGGAAAATGCAGGGGCCAAACCTGTTGTAGCTGCTTCCAAATCTGTTTCAAAATCATTACCCTCCAGTTTAGTGGGTACATGGAAAGGTTACCAAACCAACGACAAAATTTTAATGGCTACTTTTGTGGTCAATAAAAACAATACCTACTCCTACGCGGCAACGGGGAAGGTCGGGGGTCAAAATATATCCTTCAGTCATAAAGGGGCGATTGTTGCCTCAGATGATACCTACACATTAAAGCCTGAAGGACAAGCTGCTGCAACATATAGTTATAAGATAGTCAATGGCAAATTGTCGGTTAATAACGGCAGACCTTTAGATAAAGTTAAGTGATCGAGTGCGATCCCTAATGAATATTGAACATTGGCGCTTAATTAGAGATCAGGCCGGCTCCTTATGAGTTCAGGCCGGCTCTTTTTAAGAGTGCAAAGGAAGTGTAATATAGATTGTGTAAGCTAAGATATCTTTCAACATCTCAGATAATGAATTCGTAATAACATTGATCTGTAAGATGACGAAGACCATTATTCATTGACACTTTAAAGAATTATTGCTCAGTGACCAGGAACCGGTCGTTCTAATGAAAAGCCGGGTATCCTGATTGAAAAGATTGGAGGGGTACCCGGTAATCTTACCAGGAGTGGATTAGCTTAAAAAGGTGTATATTTGTTAGCGTGGAGGATTATTTGATTTAAAAGTCTTTACCATGAAGACAAGTAAGATCGTTCATCATAACGAGGATCGCCTGAGGGTTGATTTTTCGTTTAGTCAGGAGAAGGTTTCCAGGATCAGGCAGATTCCCGATGCCAGGTGGAGCAGGACGATCGGGGCGTGGCATATTCCCTGTAATCAGGAGGCTTATCGTCAGCTTATGGGATTATTCCCCGATATTGAGCTCCCGCAAAATCAACCGATTGAGCACAACACGCCGGCAACTTTTTCACTGGCAAAACCGGCAGAGGCAGAAATAGCTATTGAGGTTTCCGGGACAAGCCTGATTCTTAAAATGCCAAAGAATGAAGCAGATATCCAATTTGTGCGCACCTTTAAATATGTGAGGTGGAATAACCAGCAGTTGAGATGGGTGATACCCAATTACAGCAGGAATCTTGAGCTGCTTAAAGACTATTTCGGCACGCGGATAGGCTGTATTACAACTTCCGCAACGATCAGGCGGGTTGATCATGATCACTATATCCATCCACAATTAATTCCCGAATTGCCCCGGTTAGATTCTGAAAGTCTGAAAGAGATCGGCCAATTCAGGCAATGGTTGGAACACAAGCGCTACAGCGATTCTACGGTGAAGACATACATTATGGCCATAACGACATTCCTGCGGTTTGTTAAGCCCAGGACGAGTGCCGAGGTGACGAATGAGGATATGCGACGGTTTGTAATTCAATATATGATCCCAAGAAGGCTGAGTTTCTCCTACCAAAATCAGGCGGTCAATGCGGCCAGGTTATTCTTCAAAACAATACGTGGCTCAGTATTAATTACCGAACAATTGGAACGGCCGCGTCGTGAACATAAGCTCCCGAATGTGATGAGTAAAGAAGAAGTGGCGCTAATCCTCCGGGTTTTGCATAATCAGAAGCATAGGACAATGTTAAGTCTGATTTATTCGTGCGGATTACGAAGGGGGGAATTATTGGAATTAAAGCCGACAGATATTGACAGTAAACGTGGTTTACTTATCGTCAGGCAGGGGAAAGGACGCAAAGACCGGGTTGTTCCTTTATCAGAGAAAACTATTTTCATGTTAAGGGAATACTATAAAAGTTACCGGCCTCAAATCTGGCTATTTGAAGGACAAAATGCAGGAGGACAGTATAGTGAGCGAAGTTTGGAGATGGTTTTAAAGCATGCTCTTGTTGCGGCAAAAATCAAGAAACCGGTAACGCTTCATTGGCTTCGACACTCGTATGCTACCCATCTGCTTGAAAATGGAACAGATTTGAGATATATTCAGGAAATTCTGGGGCATAAAAGCAGTAAAACGACCGAGATTTATACACATGTAAGTACCCATAGTATTAAAAAAATAAAATCCCCGTTTGATGATTTAGAAATATAAATTATTATGTATTTTTAAAGAAAATATAACACGCAACATTGTTTCGTATAGCCAAACAGCGATGGAAGAAATAGGGAAGATTTAAATCGGGTATAAATAAGTTAGCGGTAATAAAAAAAAACGATCTATGATTATGAAAAGGATAATACTGATATTTATATTTATATTATATTTTGTTACTATACATTCCCAAAATATTAAACAAAGATATATTTTATGGTACATACCATCTAATGTTGAAAGGATTCATGGGATAGCACTAAATCCATGGTTAACTGAATCTAATTTTTCCAAAGAATTAATAATAAACGGATTCCATATTCAAATTAATCCTTTTTTTACATTGATGGTTCCAGTTGCAGTATTGGGTTCAATTAGTTTTATATCAAATAATGATTTTGCAGATAAAACCCATTACGAAAATCATAATACCATAAATGGGATAAATTTTACGATTTTTGATTTTGGGATTTCAAAAGTAAATGGTCTTGACTTAAATATTATTGGAAGTGACGTAGGTATTGTCAATGGAATTTCATTAGGTGGATTATTGAATAAACCTTATTTTATTAAAGGGATCGCAATAGCATCGATTAGTAATAAAAGTTTTGAGTGTCATGGACTTCAAATTTCATTAATAAATTATTGTAAAAAATTAAAAGGATTTCAAATAGGATTATGGAATATAAATAAAAAGAGATCATTACCTTTTTTAAACTGGTGTTTCTCAGATGATAAATACTAATGACAAATTAACAAAGTAATAATTACTACCGCTAACAAAGGCTTAACAAAAATAGGGGTTTAAGTGTGGTGCGGGCGGCGGCGCTCGCTGGCAACTTTTCAGTCAAATGTATAGTTTAGTTTCACGAAATCCCCTACATTTGTTAGCCTCGACCGTTATGCGTCATGCTAAGAGCTACTGCGCCAATCAATAAGTAACGGGCAAATTAAAAACCGACTTGATAAATTTATTTGGAGAATAATGACTCTATAAATATAATTACAAACTTAAAATTTAAGCATTATGAATGTACTGGATTTAATGAAAGATTTGGACGACCAAAAGATTCACATTAAAGGTTTTAACGTTGATAACGATAAAAAAGTGATTGAATTGTTTCTAAAAACATATGATTTGCAGTACATTATGACTGCCCACGAGATTCTAAAAACTCATGCTAATGAATTTATTGCAGATGGGTTTAGTATAGCTGTTAAGTATGAAATTTCAATTTAAACTAAATTCTTACAAAATGGACACAACATACACACAAAAAGACGCAGTTGATATGCTATTCAAAATGAATTGGGGAGTAGTTCAACAAAACCTCATCTTTTTTATTGAGAAGAATGACTTGAATAAGGTTAATTTATTACTTATTGCTGGTTTAAATCCTAATGAACCTTACTTTAATGACAAAACCAAAACCAACTATTTTGCATTGCACCAAGCAGCAATTTTTGGATCTCCTGAAATAATTGATAAATTAATTGAGTTTAAGGCAGATGTTAACATTAAAGGCTCAAAAGGGATGTCTCCAATTTTTAGTGCTATAAACAAAGGAAAAATTGAAAATGTAAAAACACTAATTAAAAATGGCGCAGATGTGAATTTTAAATCCAAAAGCAAGATTAATCCACTTTATTACTCAATCCAAAAGAATAAAAATGAAATAACTGAAATTTTGAAACAGGCAGGTGCAAAAGAAATGACGGATGAGGAGATTAAGGATCACAAAATGACAAAAATTCCGAAATACATCTTAATTGGAGTTGCTATAATTGGGTCAATATGGATTTTTGGTGGGAATATTTTTCCTTCATTATCAAATTGTGAAAATAATCGATATGAGTATGAAGAAGGTTATGCGTCTGGCAAATTAACAAAAACTATGGGCGGTTCTGGCAGTTGTAGTGAATACGTAAGGTCTTATAATTATCAAACAGGGCGTAATACGATGCACGCAACAGATTGTTTTTGTGAAGGCTTTGAAGATGGGTTAAATGGTAGATCCGCAAAATATTAATCTTTTAAAATTATGAATTATGAAAAAAATATTATCATTTCTTACATTGGCAATCATAATGTTGGCGTGTAACAATTACTCAAATGTAAAAAAAGAGGATATTTGTGGAAAAAGATACACGAGTAGCGTTCCAAGTCCAATAATTCAAGGTGTTAGTGATGATACGGGCACAACCCTAAAATGTGATGGTACTTTTGAATCAGGCGAAGTTACACGCATGACAGGTCAAAATACCGTTGATAAACATTACTATACCGGTACATGGGAAATAATTAAAGATATTCCAGAGGAAGTCAAAAATGCTGTAAAGAAATATGGAGTTGAACATTCAAACTATACTATTATAAAATACTCAAGTAGTAATGGTATTACTGATTATTGTATTTATTATCCCTCTTCATATGATAATTCTCCTACGTTATCATCACTTAATGTATCATGTGACCCTGATAATGCAGGAATATACGGTGGATTTCCTGAAAAAAATTAAAATAAATAATTATGAAAAAAAGTGGTTGCCTAACTCTAATTGCAATAATAGCGATAATAGCAATCATCGGTTCATTTTTAAAAGTCGATATTAAGGATGAAAATGCTGTAATAAAAGATATGCAGGGAACTTGGGTTGGTTATGATCATGCCAATGGAATCTATACTTATTATAAGTTGCAAATTTCGGGAACTAATTTTAAAGGTTGGCTACAAGCAACTTATACAAATGACGAACCTAATTGGGTCTCACAACCTGATGAATCAGGTACATTTTCACTTAGTACAGTACAAGGATATACTAATTCATCGGGCAAGTACCGAAATATAAATTTTTATAAAGAAAATGGTGGCTATGGAAACAATTCTTTAGCTGCAAGAGCTTTTACTAACATGATTATATTTGATGATGGCGGAGGACTTTATGTTGTTGGCTGGGCTTCAATGAATAAAAAATAAAAACTAATAATCGACAAAACATGGAAAATCTATTCCCAATTTATTTCGAAACGCTAGATAATTTATTATCAATAGATTATGATGGCAAATTTACACCAGAATTTAAAAAACTTGTAAATTCTACCAGAGTAAAACTTAAAGACACATTTTTAATTAGTCCAGATTATCAAAAATATTGCTTGATTATTGATACAAATTTTGACAACTATATAAAAGAAAGACAATAATCGACCCATAATAACAGCAAAATACCAGCAAGCCGGGTTTTAGTGCTTCGTTGCTAGGAAATTAGTAAATTTAAAAGAAATACTTTGTAGATCGTTCATTTTGAAACTGTCGCCCTGCGAGTATTTGAGAGACGATAATCAAATAAATTGAAACATGAAACATCTTGAAGACTTTGAAAACTTTCTGGAAGAAAATGAACCAGATATACTCATTTTAATACCAACAGAAATTATAATTCCATTTATTGAATTACTACAAGAAAGTATATGGAAAGATTCGGCTGTAGAGAAAAGAATTAAGGTGAGAGTTGAAACGCACAATGATGGATTTAAGCATGTTCATGTTTCAAGACCAGAACACACAAATACTAAAAGTAAACAAGTTGCATGGAATGCCAATGGATCAGTTCATGATAAGAAATCATTTAATTATAATTTTGATGGTATAGAACGAGCAAAAAATGCTGCACGAACAGCATTAAATCTTTCAGACAATATTGTGCTTGAAGAATATAAGGGCATTGACAAAGAAAAAATGATTTTAGAATCTTATCAAATTGTATCACTATTAGACGGGATAATTATTTTAATTGCAAAAAAAACAACTGGGAAACAACTTTTATTGGATTAAACTATGTGGCAACCTTTATCGACATCGGAACAACTACTTGAATCAGGAAGACTGAGACAAACATTATTAGACGGAGACTTCCAACATGAAACAATTTTTCAAGTTACAAGAGTTGGACAATTTTATTTTATGGCACAAGTGATTGAACAAAATGGAGTTCAGATTACGCTTGATAGACAAATAGTAACGCCGTATAAAATTAGCGGACTTATTTATTATGGATTTGAAATATGGGAAGAATAAAAGGAAAAAAAGAAAGCACGAACGCATAACAAAGTGTAGCGGGCAATAAGGGTTTCCGTGGTATTCGAGCATTCAGCCCCGCATAAACTTCGGTGTATCTTGACAGTGACGAAGCCCGCAATCCCTTACTGCCGCTACACTCAAACGTTGTGCGTCAGTTTCGCGCGACAGAATAGAATTCAACAATCTACATTATGAAAAAAATAATTTATTTAGTAGTTTTAATATCCTCTTTATTAAAATCTTATTCACAACAAATTACGCCAATTTCAAATCAAGAATTTGATAATGCTACTTTTAGTAATTTACATTTTTTGAAAGAAGAGTTGAAAGATGTTAAAATTGTAGGTTTAGGAGAATCTTCTCATTTAATGGGAAAAACATATACGGCAAAAGTAAAATTAATAAAATATCTACACGAAAATTGTGGCTTTGACATCATTGCTTTTGAATCACCAATGTACAATTTGTATAAAGTTAACGACACTATTACAATTGGTAAATATCCAAAAGAGGAAATTTTTAATAATTTATCTGGGGTATGGTATACTAAAGAATTAGACGAACTTTTTGATTATGTAATTAAGACAAGGAAATCAAATCGACCTTTGATTTGTACAGGGTTTGATGGGCGAGTTTTTCTCAATCAAGCAGATGTTCTAGTTGCTGATTATAGTAATTTCATTAAAAAATTAAATATTCAATCGAATTCTAATATACAAATCGATAGTTCTTTTATAAAAATAATGACTACTAACGTGAAAAACTGTTTTTCTGAAGAAAAAATTCTTCCTCAAGACACTTTAGTTTTATACCACAAGTTTAATGAGGTAAAAAACAGTTTCAAAAAAATAGAAAACAAAAATGATAACAATTATTATTCGTTTTGGAATCAAATGACTGCCAATTTGGAAGCTTTTTACAGAACAAGCTATTTAAATTATAATGTTAGGGATAAACAAATGGCAAAAAATGTGAGCTTTTTTGCTAATAATTTATATAAAGATAAAAAGATAATGCTATGGGCAGCAACGCTACACTTGCACGACAAACCCGAATTAATTGAGCATAAAAGCAAAAATTTATATAACGATCAATTTATGGGGCAATATTTAAACAATGAATTTAAAGAACGCTATTACACTATTGCGTTTACTCCTTTTAGTGGAACAATCGGAATGAAAGGATATCTAGGTCTAGCCAAACTAAAAGTAAAAAGTAAAGAAGGAAGTTTAGAAAAGTTTATAAATGACACTTATCATTGTGATTATGCGTATATTCCGTTGAGAAACAAAGTAGTACCTAAAATTATCACTGAAAACAAGCTGAATAAATCAAATATAATTGGCTCAAAACCTCATAAAATGGACCTAACAAAGGTAGTCGATGCCTATTTTTATATTAAAGAAGAGCATTTAATTACAGGCAGAAATAATAAAGATGCTCATTAAAAGAGATGCAAAAAACAATTAAAAAAACCGAACGCACAACAGCAGTTACACAAGATTTGGGTTTTGGTCATCAACTTCAAGTTGGTTTTGTGTTTTAAAGTTCAGTCTTTAACCGAAAATTGAGGCATACTTTTTCCCAAACCTCGTGTAGCTGCGAAACGTTAGCGGTAAGTTTAAAAGACGACAAACAATGGAAATTGCAATTGGAATAGTATTTTTAATAGTTATCGGTTACTTTCTCTTTATGAAGTATGCGAAGAAAAAGTATGATGGATTCCTTAAATTTTATGATGGTATTCAAGAAAACACAATAAAAGAATCAAACGAAACTTTGAACAAGTGTTTATTGGAATTTTCTAATGAACCAACAGAAGAATTGGGACAGGAAATATTTCGCATTCTGAGCCAAAATCAATCTTACATAATTTTGACCTTCATTGACAATAAAGACCCCAATGACAACAAAACTTTCAGCTTGACTAATTCAATAAATTTTAGGAAAATTAAAAATGGGGACATAGGAGCATTTACCGACTTTGACATAATGAGAAATTATGTTGGAGACTACATATCCACTGAAATAATTCTAATAGGTGACTTTATTAAGTTATGCAATGACTATGACATTACATCTATTACTTTAAATTTCACCCTACCAAATCCTTTCAGACTAACTACAAAGTAATGAATAGAATTATTTTTAAAATCGTAGCGAATAGTCTTTCATTTATTGGACATAAAACGGGACTGACATATAATGAAATAAACATAATCGTTTATTACTTCGGTATTCCATTTTCTTGGTTGTGCCTATTAGACATAATTTTCAACTTTCATTACTTTAAAATAGCTTTTGTAATTTTCACTTTGGGTTTCATTGTTGGTTGCAGAAATTTCAAGACATATTCGGACTGGTTGTTTGACAAATCCGTTTCATTTTTAAATTATTTTAATAAGTATGGCAGTAATTATGTTACATCTTCTGTATGGATTTGTGTTTCATTGCCAATAATTATTTATGCCATTCTAATATTTTTGATTTTAAAATAAATTTATGACAGAAGAAAAAGTATCACGGGACAGAAAACCTACCGCTAACACGGGTTTGGCAAAAGTGGCGGTTCAGTGCTCCGCAGACACATTAGTGGTTAATCAAAGTTTGGTTCTCCGCATCAACATTTGTGGTGAAAATCGCCACCTTCGCCAAGCCCGAAAACGTTACCGCCAAGTGTAAAAAGACGACACAGTAGACAATTTGCTACTAAAATGACAAAAAAAGAAGAACGAAATAATGAACAGCCATCGCACAAAACAGCACATTTGCAAACCGCACAAGCCGACACACGACCAAAGTTTGCAAAAGAGCTGTTTTCTTGCCGACACACAAACAGAATATCAATTATTGAAATATGTTAGAAGTTAGAAAAAATACTTACTCAAAGAATTATGAAAACACATTTTTCCGTGAGTTTGCGAGACACTTACACAAGTCTTTCACAGACAATGGTCGGTCCGGATTACTAATTGGTAGTCCATTTTGTGAGGTTGACGAAAGATTACAAATAGACGCTTTCCTAATTACTGACCAAGTTGTTTGCATTATAGACTTTAAAAACTTTAGCGGCAAAATCAATCTTCCCAATGAAAAGAATTTTGAAATGGGAATGTGGTCAAATGAAACTGGCGACCAAATCAAAGGCGGTAGTTCAATAAATCCATTCATCCAGTTAAAAAATCAGAAAAGACGATTTTCAGAAGTATATACAAAAAGTATTAAATCGAACCTTGCAGATGGAGATACATTAGATTGTAGTCATATTGTAAGTGTTGTATGTTTTCAAAAAGAAATTGAACTAAATAGAGAAATTCCAAATTCAAAGGAGTTAGCATTTTGGATTATTGATAGAATAAATTTTATAGAGAAAATCTCTGATATTATTGATGTTTCCGACAAGGATGTAAACATTTCGCCAAATTCTTATGATGCCTTTAAAAAAGTATTTCGTGCCGACAAGTTTAAGTTTGACGACAAACCGCTCGAAGATAAATTAAAAGTGTTTGCCGATAAATCGGCAACACTTGATTTTAAAAAGCTGTATGCTGACCAACATTCAGCGTTAAGTGAAATAAAATTATTTTTAGAAAATCCCGAACAGCAAATTTTCGTTTTACAAGGAACTGCAAATAGTGGCAAATCATTTCTCATTCCTTTCATTCAAGAAGTTGCCTACAATTTGGGAATACAGGAAACTGAAATTTTCGCTTCGTCAAGTCGAGTAGCAAACAACTTACTTACAATTGGCGGATTAGAAAGAGTAAACAGCATTTACTCATACATTTATGGCGGACAAAAAAACAATAAGCAAGAAGACGAGCAAACTAAAGAAAAAGAGAACACGGAAGAAATAGAAGAAACTAATGAATCAGAAGAATTACAAGTTGAAGAAATTCCTTTAAAAAACTGTGATAACGCAGAAAACGCTTTATTCATCGTTGATGAATCGCAACTTGTTTCAGATTCGTTTAATCAATCCATTGATTTAATTTTTGGCACAGGTTATTTGCTGAAAGATTTTTTGAGCTTCACAAATTCAGCAAATACCAAAAGAAAAATAATTTTCATTGGCGACCCGTTTCAACTTCAATTAGGAAAAACAGATGAATCGCCTTTAAATCCTTTGTATCTAGAAGAAGCGTATAAGTTAAAAACCAACGCTTATCAACTATTAGACAAACCCGACTTTTCTGTTATCAATAAGGAAGCATTGTTTTGCGTTAATAAAATTCGCACTAAATATTTCAATTCACTTCAATTTATTGCAGACGACAGTTTTTGCTTTTTACAAAAGGAAGATGTTACAAAGGCGGTTTCTGATATTATCCACGATAAAACGGAGTGTCATATTCTATGTTTCAGCAACGAAAAATCACAAGAAGTAAATTATTGGATTAAGTGCTCAATTATTAAGAATGGGAAAGATATAGCAAATGGAGATTTAGTGTTATTCAATAACAATATTGAAACGGCTAAAGAAAATGACCCATTTGCAAAACCAAAATGGATATATAATGGTCAATTTGCTGTTGTTGATATTGCTACCCCTGAATCATATTTACAAGAAACAAAGAAAATTAAAGGCGAACTTACTTCGATTGAATTTAGAGAAATCAATATAACTCTGCTCGAATCTGGTGATAAAATTAAAGTGTTGAGTCTGGAAAATTACAGATTAAACCCGAAAGCCGAACTATCTAAAAATGAACTAATCTTATTCAAAATAATACTCAATCGAGAATTAGATAAAGCTAAAAAAAGTAATCCTTTTGAAAAATCTTTTGAATATCTAAACCTCACAAGCGATACAATTTACAATAAATTTAAAATTGATAATGATGAGTTTTTACAACAACTGTTAAAAGGGACAAGTAGAAAGAAAAATCTAACTGCTGAAGAAGTACATCTGAAAGACATAATATCTAAAGCAAAATATGCTTATAAAAAAAGAATAGAAAGAGATTTAAGAAAAGACCCATCAACTGAATATTATAAAATTAAAAACTCTGCTTTGTTGCGATTTGGTTGGGCAATGACAGTGCATAAATCAATGTCTTATAAGTGGCAAGAAGTAATTTTCAATGTAGAGAAAGCAGGGACAACAAATGAAAATCATTTCAGATGGCTTTATACTGGAATTAGTAGAGCAAGAAAAAAGGTTTCTTTAATCAACTACAAGCCAATAAGCCCATTTGATAAAACTGAATTTATTGATAATATTGGAGAAAAGAAAGCAATGGAATTCCTATTTATATCAGATAACACAGATATAGAAAGTGCGAAAAATGAGTTGATAGAATTGGTTAAAAATAAGTTAGGCAATGACTTTGTTTTAAATATAATCGAAATTCCGGGTTGGAATGTGAGAGTTAATTTCAATAATAATTCAAATGAAGTAATATTAGATTTTGGCTTTGATAAAAAAGCCCAATTCAAATTCCCAAAATATATTAGTGGTGATAAAAATCTTTCAGATAAAATAATTGAACTTGTTTCGGATGAAAAAGGGAATGTATCTTTTGATACAATATTAGATTTATGGAGAAAAGATGAATATCTAAAGCTGAATACCAAATTAATTGGTAGTGGTTACCAAATTAATCAATTAATCCAAACCAAAAATAAAGACAAGATTAAAATCTTAGGAAACAATGAAGAACTTGATTTGGAAATTGATTATAAAGATGAAGGTATATTTAGTTTTATTAAAGCAAAATATTATTCAAATCAAGCTATATGGAGTTCTTTCGTAAATGCTATTAACAAAATCAAAGCGTAAACTATGGCTTCATTATTCGACTTTAGTCAAGCTATATCTAAACTCAACAAAGAGAAAAAATTTGCTGAGACATTAAAGTATTTCAAAGATGGCAAAAATGAATTTACACCTTAACAAATCGGATTAAACAAATACATCGTTTATGAGATGATTTCAGCTTTAATTGAAACAAATCATTACGATGTTATTTTCAATTTCATTGAGCAACATAAAGTGGTTTTAGAGCCAAAGAACTTTTCATATTTGCTAAAAAAATTCAAAGACAAACCCTCTGTAAATTGGACAGTCGTAAATAAGTTTTGTGATTTAGTTTCTGTTGATTCACTTGACACGGAATGCAGAACCATAGAAGTTGAAAGAAAAGGAGAAAAGAAGCCAATGGAACTTGCATCAAGCAAAGAAGATTGGTTTGCATTTAAAACAAAAGCACTATTTGAAACGCAACATTATCAAGAATGCTTCGATTTGTCAAAAGTTGCTCTTGAATCATTTGAAAAATTCCACTATTCAAATGATGTTTGGTTTGCGAGAAGAATAGCATTATCAAAAAAACATCTTGGCAATTCTGCTGACGCACTAAATGAATTGCTTTTAATTCTTAGACGTAAAAAGGAATGGTTTATTCAAAACGAAGTTGCTCAAATCTACAAGGAAAACGGAGACAATGAAAAGGCTTTCAAGTTTGCAATAAGTGCAATCAACAATTTTGGCGACCTTGAATATAAAGTTGGTTTACTTGTATTAATCGCTGAACTTTTGGCTTTAAAAGATGAAAAGGAATTATCCTTTAAACATTACTCATTATCAAAACTATTGAGACTACAAGAAGAATGGAACGTTCCAAATTCTGTTTCTTCGGCATTAACTCAATTTCCTTTTGAGCAAATTACAATTGAAAAATTACCTGATTTAAAAAGAGAACTAAAAAAATACTGGAGCAGTTTTAATCCACAACAGACAGCACCAAAACAAAATACAACCCAAAGACAAACGGGAAAAATTGACAGGATTTTACACAATGACGAAAAGGGTGCAGACGGTTTCATCAAATTTGAAGGCAACAAATCAATTTACTTTCGAGTAAATGCGACAGAAGAAATTATTAAAAAAATAGCGGTAGGTTTAGAAGTGGAGTTTAAAGTATTACCAGCGACAGAAGACAAAAAAGAAAAAGCAGTTCAATTGAAGGTAAAAGTATAACCCACGCTTCGTAGTCAAGCACATTGGCTGGTCGCACAAATGCCAACGCACGACCAAAACCAGCCAAAGAGCTTGCCTACCCAAACGCACGGCAGACAGAAACTGAGTAGCAAATTGAAAGAAAAAATGTCAGGAAACAAAGAACACTAGGCGGTAACAAAGGCTATATGCAATAAGGGTTTTAGTGGTAATTCAAGCATTCTGCCCCGCTTAAACTTCGGTGTAGGTGGACAGGATAGTAGCCCGCAATCCCTTACTGCATATAGCCTCAACCGTTATAGCCAATGCTAAAAAAATGCATCAACAGAAAGTTCATCATTAAAAACAAACTTTGCCATGGACATACAAAACAAAACCAAAGAAGAACTCATCATCGAGTTGCAGGAATTAAAGCAGGAGAATTCTGATTTAATGGCTTTGATTGAAAACCGTTCTGCAGAGTTAATCACAGCTGACAAAGAACTTATTCTTCAAAACAAAGATATATCTGTCCCTTCATTGCTTCGCCAGAAGGCCGAAGAGTTGCTGAAAAAGAAATCATCAGGAACTGTTTCGCCATTTTCTGAAGTCGAATCGCTCAGACTCATTCACGAACTCGAGGTACACCAGATTGAGCTGGAATTGCAGAATGAAGAACTCCGCCGTGCATGGGCAGAGGCAGAGGCTGCGAACGACAAGTATATCAGATTGTACGATTTCGCACCATCAGGTTATTTTACACTTTCCGGCAAAGGTGAAATCATCGAATTAAATCTTACAGGGGCAAAGATGTTGGGCAAAGACCGGCAGCATCTGAAATCCAGCCTGTTTGGTTTTTTTGTGTCAAAAGAAACAAAGCCAATCTTCAAACTCTTCCTTAAGAAGGCATTTAATCGCAAAGCAAAAGAATCCTGCGAAGTAACCCTGACAACTTCCGGCAACCACCCGATGTTTGTCCATCTATCGGGCATTGCCTCCGAAAATGGAACGCAATGCATGGTAACTGCGATCGATATCTCCGACAGAAAACAGGCAGAAAACGTAACAGAGCAAAAATCGGCTATCCTCAATAACCTTCTCATCAATATGCAGGAAGGTGTTTTGCTCGAAGATTCAAACCGCAAAATTGTATTGACCAACCAACTTTTTTGCGATATGTTTGCCATTCCGGCGCCGCCCGAAGCTTTGATCGGGGCCGATTGCTCTGAATCGGCGGAACAGAATAAGCATTTCTTTAAAAATCCGGAAAACTTTGTTGCCGGCATCAACCTTATCCTGGCCAATAAAAAGGCGGTGTATAATGATGAACTTGAACTGATGGACGGACGACATTTCGAAAGGGATTATATTCCAACCTGGCTTAACGAAGTCTACTCAGGCCATTTGTGGAAATACAGGGACCTGACGGAGCGAAAGCGGGCACAGCAAAAACTACAGGCATCAGAAGACAGGTACCGTTCCATTTTTGAGGGAAGCCCCGATGGAATATTGATTGCCGATGCCGAAACAAAAATGTTTGCCTATGCCAATTCGGCTCAATGCCGTTTATTCGGCTATACAGAAGAACAATTCAAAACGATGAGCATCGCCGCCATTCATCCGCAGGATACTTTCGCGCAAACCCTCGCCGAGTTTGAAAGTATGGTGCGTGGCGAGAAAGAAATTGCCGAAAATATTCAATGCCTCAAAAGTAATGGTGAAATTTTTTCCGCGGATATCCGTGGAGCACTCATCTCGCTAAATGGCAGGAGCCAATTGCTTGGTTTTTTCAGGGATATTACGGCACGAAAAAAGGTTGAGGATGAACTGAAAAAACGCTCGAAGACTATTGAGCAAAGCCCTGTGATCATTTATATAACGAATCTGGAAGGAATCATTGAATATGCCAACCCGAAATCAACAGAAGTTTCAGGCTATTCCAATAGTGAACTCGTAGGCAAGAAACCCCGGATATTCAGTTCGGGTGAAAAATCTAAAGAAGAGTATAAAAACTTATGGCATGCAATCAGTTCGGGAAAAGAATGGAAGGGCGAGTTTCATAATAAAAGGAAAAACGGCGAGCTTTATTGGGTAGCTGCAACCATTTCACCTGTTATAAATAACCTTGGAGATGCAACACATTACCTTGCCGTAGAGGAAGATATCACTGAGCGCAAAATTACGGAACAGAAAATTCACGACCTCAACACAAACCTCGAACAAACGGTCCATAAACGGACTGAACAGTTTAAAGAAGCATTGAGCAGGTTGGAAAAGATTGCCGACCGGGTTCCCGGGGCTGTTTACCAGTACCGGTTGAACCCCGATGGATCATCCTGTTTCCCATATGCCAGTGAAGGCATCCGTGACATTTACCGGGTCAGCCCCGAAGAAATAGCCCTTGATGCTTCAGCCGTATTTACCAGGTTTCATCCCGACGATTTCGAAGGCGTGGTTGCGTCCATTCAGGCATCGGCAAAAAACAACACAATATGGCAACACGAGTATCGGGTGAAGTTCGATGATGGTACTGTGCGTTGGTTATCGGGCAATGCCGTGCCGCAAGCCAATGAAGATGGCTCGATACTATGGCATGGTTTTATTACCGACATTACCGAGCGCAAACAGGCTGATGCGGACCTTGAAGAGAGCAGGGAAAAGTACCGGGGCTTATCGGAAGCTTCATTTGAAGCGATCTTCTTTTCTGAAAAAGGGCTTTGCATCGAGCAAAACATGGCTGCCGAAATCATGTTCGGGTACACGAATGAAGAAGCTCTGAGCAGGTACGGAACCGACTGGATCGCGCCCGAATACAGGGGAATGGTCATGAATAACATGTTGTCAGGTACCGAAGATCCTTACGAAGCAATCGCCCAGCGAAAGGATGGTACAACTTTTCCTTGCATGTTACGCGGAAGGATGATGTATTATAAGGGGCGAAATGTACGGGTTACCTCGTTGACCGACATCACCGGACAGAAAATGGCAGAGGATGCATTGCGGTTTCAAAATATCCTGCATAGTACAATGATATCAAATATTTCTGACGTGATCGGGATCATGGAAATGGATGGTGTAATGAAATACAAAAGCCCCAATATCGAAAAGTACTTTGGCTGGAAACCCCATGATTTGATTGGAACAGACGGTTGGTTGACCATCTACCCTGATGACCTCGACCGTATTCAAAAGGAATTTTCCGATCTCGTTAAAAATGACAAATCAGTAAAAACGGTAACATATCGTTACAAATGTAAAAATGGCAGTTATAAGCCGATCGAACTTACCGCAACCAATCTTGCGAACGATCCGGTTATTCAAGGTGTACTGCTGAATTACCATGATATTACAGAACGTGAAGAGGCAGAAAATTCCCTTCGGAGGAGTGAAGCCGAAAAGGCTGCCATTATCCGCGCAGTTCCGGATTTAATGTTCCGAATCCGTCGCGATGGCCTGCTAATGGATGCATACAGCCGTGATGATTCGATGTTTTATTCCCCCAGTGAAGTTTTCACAGGAAAGAAAGTCTTTGAGGTTTTACCTCCCGATCTGGCCCGTCAGGCAATGATCGCAATTGAGAATGCGTTTCACACACGTGAAGTGGAGCTTTTTGAATATGAACTTGACGTTCAGGGTAAGAAATGTTATTTCGAGGACAGGATTATTCCTATTTCAGAAGATGAGGTGCTTTCCATTATCCGTGATATCACGAATCGCAAGGAATCGGAAACCGCATTGAAAATGCAAAGCGCTGCCTTTGAGTCGTTCGCCCTTGCAATTATTATTACCGATATAAAAGGACGGATTCAGTGGGTAAATTCAGCCTTCACCAAACTTACCGGATACTCCTCGATCGAAGCCATCGGGCAAATGCCTGGTGATCTGGTAAAATCGGGAAAACAGGATAAAGAGTTTTATAAAACATTCTGGGATACGATACTGAGTAAAAAAGTATGGAGCGGTGAAATCATCAACCGCCGGAAAGACGGCACGCTTTACTGTGAAGAAGAAACCATTACTCCTGTGTTAGATGATGAAGGTAATATTTACAGCTTTATTGCCATCAAAATTGATATCACGGAGCGCAAAAAACTTTTCAAGGAACTTGCCACTGAAAAACGGCGACTGGCCGATATTATCAAAGGTACGAACGCCGGAACATGGGAATGGAATATACCAACCGGTGAAACCCAGTTCAATGAAATTTGGGCTGAACTCATCGGCTACACCCTGGAGGAACTCTCTCCTGTCAGCATCGAAACCTGGACGAAATTTGCACATCCCGATGATCTGATAGTTTCCGCTGAATTACTGGAGAAGCATTTTTCCGGTGAATTGCCTTATTATTCATGTGAGTCAAGAATGAGGCATAAAAATGGCGAATGGATCTGGGTATTGGACCGTGGAAAAGTGCATGAATGGGACAGCGACGGCAAACCCCTGCAGATGTCCGGAATACATCTGGAAATTACGGAACAAAAACGGATTGAAAAAGCCTTGGAAAATGCAAAAACCGTAGCAGAGAGGGCAAATCAGGCCAAAAGCGAATTCCTTTCGCGCATGAGCCACGAACTGCGCACGCCAATGAACTCGATACTTGGGTTTACACAATTAATGGAGATGGGCGAACTAAAAGCATCGCATAAAAAAGGGGTAAATCATATTCTGAACAGTGGAAGGCATCTGCTCAATCTGATCAACGAGATTTTAGACATTTCGGGCATCGAAGCAGGCCGGGTTTCGCTTTCATTTGTTCCTGTTGATCTAAGCAGAATCATCCGGGAATCAATAGACACCATTGATCCGGCGGCTCGGGCAATGCACGTGAAATTTGAATTGATTGATGCGGGCCATGAACCACTTTTTGTCAAAGCCGACCATCATCGCTTACGGCAGGTGTTGATAAATTTATTCAACAATGCTGTAAAATATAACCGTGAAGGTGGTTCCGTCATGATTAAAACCGAATTACAGCAATCTACAGCGTTGGAAATGCCATTTGTAAGAATATCGGTAAGCGACACAGGCTCCGGAATTAATCCTGAAAAATTCGAAAAACTCTTTATGCCGTTCGAACGTATCGGAGCCGAGAAAACCGGCATTGAAGGCACTGGTCTCGGGCTCATGGTGGTCAAGAAACTGATGAACGCCATGGGCGGAAGCGTTGGTGTTGAAAGTGTGCCGGGCGAGGGAAGTACCTTCTGGATTGAATTGCCGTTCATTGAAGTTCAGGAAATATCCTCAGAACAAACTGAATACAGTTCAGTAACTCCAACGATAATCTCCGAAAAAACCAGAACCATCCTCTATATCGAGGACAATGCCTCAAACACTGAACTGGTCGAGCAAATCCTGGTCAATCACCGGCCATTCATTCAGTTGGTGAGTAGTAAGAAGGGAGGGCAGGCTGTTCCTATGGCCATCGAATACGCTCCTGATTTAATTCTCCTTGATCTCGATTTGCCGGATATGAACGGTTTCGAAGTGATCAACCTTCTGCTGGCGGAAGAAAAAACAAAGGAAATTCCGGTTGTGGTTGTCAGCGCCGATGCGATGGCACACCAGATTGAAAGGCTGATGAAAGCAGGAGCCAAAGATTATTTAACCAAGCCGCTCGACATCAGGGCTTTTCTCCAGGTGGTGGATGAGTATATTGGGAGTGTGAAATAACTCCCTGATTTTGCAAATTTTAATACTATTGTAATCAATAAAACCATTTCCCATGAATACCAAAAAGCCAACATCCGCAGAACCGGGAACAAAGAAAGCGCCCGCAAAAACCGATAGCAGTCAGTTTCCCATCGTGGGCATCGGCGCCTCCGCCGGCGGGCTCGAAGCGCTGGAACAATTTTTCGGTAATATGCCCAAAGACAGCGGCCTGGCCTTCGTGGTGATCCAGCACTTAGACCCAAACCATGTTGGCATTATGCCGGAGTTATTGCAGCGAATTACCCCCATGAAGGTGCTCCAGGCAAGCGACCGGCTAAAAGTAAAGCCAAATTGCGTGTATGTAATTCCTCCGAACAAAAGCATGTCGCTGCTCAATGGCTCCCTGCATCTGTTCGATCCGGTCGAATCGCGCGGATTGCGACTGCCCATTGACATTTTCTTCCGTTCAATGGCTGTCGACATGGAAGAAAAAAGCATCGGTGTTATCCTCTCTGGCATGGGCTCTGATGGCACCCTGGGACTGAAGGCCATCAAAGAAAAAAATGGCATTGTGCTGGTGCAATCGCCCGGCTCTGCCAAATTTGACGGCATGCCCTACAGCGCCACCGAAGCGGTAATTGCCGATATTGTGGCGCCGGCCGATGAATTACCCGCCAAACTGATCACTTTTTTAAAGTTTGTTCCATCGGTGATCATCGACACTGTAATAGACAGTAAAAGCAAAAGCAACCTCGATAAAATTATCATTCTGCTGCGCGAGCAATCGGGCCACTACTTCTCGCTGTATAAGAAGAGCACCCTGTTTCGCCGTATTGAACGGCGAAAGGGCGTTCACCAGATTGAAAAATTACATCATTACGTCCTCTATCTCCAGGATAATCCCAAGGAGGTGGAAATCCTTTTCAAAGAGTTGCTCATTGGCGTAACCAGCTTTTTCCGCGATACCGCCGTGTGGGATATGCTCAAAGACCAGGTTCTGCCTTCCCTGCTTAATGAATTGCCAAACGGGCATGTGCTTCGTGCCTGGGTCACGGCCTGCTCAACCGGCGAAGAGGCCTATTCGCTGGCTATCGTTTTTCAGGAGGCGCTCGAGAAAATTAATAAACGCAAAAACCTGACATTGCAGATCTTTGCCACCGATCTCGACCCCGATGCCATTGAATTAGCCCGTAAAGGTTACTTTTCAAAAAACATCATGGCCGATGTTACACCCGAAAGGTTAAGCCGTTTTTTCAATGTGTCAGGCGAAGGGTACAGCGTGATAACCGCCATTCGCGAAATGGTGGTCTTTGCCCCCCAGAATGTGATCAAAGATCCGCCATTCACAAAGCTCGACCTGCTTACCTGCCGCAATTTGCTGATATACATGGAACCCGAATTGCAGAAAAAGCTGATGGCGCTGTTTAATTACAGCCTCAACCAGGGTGGGATCATGGTGCTTGGCACTGCCGAAAGTCTTGGAACCCATAAGGATGGTTTTGAAGATGTGGATCCGCGGTTGAAAATTTTCAAACGCACCGTAACACCCATCTCCCATGAACTCATTGACTTTCCAAGCTCCTTTTCCCGCACCCGGCGAGTACCCCCAAAAGAGCTGGCGCCATCGAAAAGCGCTGAAAACGTGCAGGCCTCTGCCGAACAGCTCATGATTCAGCGTTTTGCACCGGCCAGTGCATTGGTCAACGATAAAGGCGACATCATTTTCATCACCGGGCGCACCGGAAAATACATGGAACATGTTGCCGGAAAAACAAACCTGAACATTTATGCCATGGCGCGCGAAGGATTGCGTGAAGTACTTCCAAATGCCTTCCGCAAAGCCATGCAAAACTTTGAACCGGTAATTGTACACAATCTTAAGGTAGGAACCAACGGGGGAAGCCAGCTGGTTGATATCACCGTTCAACGCATCGAAGGACCCGATGCGATAAGAGGCATGGTGATCGTGGTATTTTCCGATGTGCCTGCCATGATCGAACATGATCCCGAGAACCCGAAATCCGGTAAACGACGGCTGACTGGCATACAGAAGGAGCTGGAAATTAAACTTCAGCGAAGTTATGAAGACCTGCAAAGCACCCGCGAAGAGATGCAAACCTCGCAGGAAGAGTTGAAATCGACCAACGAAGAGCTGCAATCAACCAACGAGGAACTGCAATCGACCAACGAGGAACTTACCACATCAAAGGAGGAGATGCAAAGCCTGAACGAAGAACTTCAAACCGTGAATGTAGAGCTGCAAAGTAAGGTAGGTGACTTTAAACAGGCCAACAACGATATGAAAAACCTGCTCAACTCCACCGAGGTTGCCACCCTTTTCCTCGACAAAGAGTTGAACATCCGCAGGTTTACCGAAGCGGTGACAAATATCATCAAACTGCGTAACTCGGATATCGGCAGGCTTTTTACCGATCTGGTTTCCAATTTGGTATATCCTGAAATCGAGAGCCACGCACAGCAGGTGCTCAGAACCCTTTCAACGATAGAAACAGCGATTACCTCGAGCGACGGGAGATGGTTCAATGTGCGCATCATGCCCTACCGTACCCTGGACGACCGCATCGACGGGCTGGTGATCACCTTTACCGATATTACCTTTGCTAAAAAGGTGGAGATGGACCTTATAGAAAGTGAGGCACGGTTTCGCATGCTGTATCAGAATTCACCTGATGCCCACATCATCGGCGATTTTTCCGATGGGCGCGATCATGGATTTACCGATTGTAATCAGGCGGCGCTCGATATGCTGGGCATGGTTTCCAAAGAACAACTTATTGCCACCAATCGTAATAAATTATCGCCCGTTTATCAACCCGATGGCCGCCTGTCAACTGAAAAATCAGAGGCATTAATTCTGGAGTGCATCGCCAAAGGGAGTATCCGGTTTGAATGGGTGCATTGCAGGGTAAACGGAGAGGAATTTCCCGTTGATATCCTTCTCACTGTTTTTCAGGAGCGCGGCAAAACGTTTTTACATTCCGTATGGCGCGACATCAGCGAACGCAAAAAGTCGGAAGAAGCCCTGCGCGTGAGCCTGATGAAATATCAAACCCTGTTCGATTTATTCCCGGCGGGGATTACAATATCTGATTCCAAAGGACAGATTATTGAAACAAACAGCATCGCCCAACGTATGTTGGGTCTCGCTCCTGAACAGCAAAAACAGAGGCAGATAGATGGCAAAGAGTGGCAGATTGTCAGGCCCGATGGCACCCCCATGCCTGCATCGGAGTATGCCAGCGTACGTGCCCTCAATGAAAAATGCCAGATAGAAAATGTGGAAATGGGCATTCGAAAGGACGATGGACAGGTTACCTGGATCAACGTTTCAGCTACGCCCATTCCACTTGAAGGATATGGCGTAGCCATTGTCTATACCGACCTCACTGCCCACAAGCAGATGGAAGATGAACTTCGGAAAAACAAACATGGCAATGAATGAACTCAATGAAGCCGACAGCATACTCCTTCGACAAAAGGCCGAAGAACTGCTGAAAAAGAAATCTACAGGAACAGCTTCACCATTGAGTGAAGTCGAGTCGCTCAGCCTCATCCACGAACTTCAGGTGCACCAGATTGAACTGGAATTGCAGAATGAAGAACTTCGCAATGCATGGGCTCTGGCAGAAGTTGCGAATGACAAATATATCAGATTGTACGATTCAGAACCATCAGGTTATTTTACACTTTCCGGTAAAGGTGAAATCATCGAATTAAACCTCAGCGGCGCCAGGATGTTAGGCAAAGAACGCCAGCATGTAAAGAAAGGCCTGTTTGGTTTTTTTGTTTCAGAAGAAACAAAACCAATCTTCAGTCTTTTCCTTGAGAAGGCATTTAAGAGCAAAGCAAAAGAATCATGTGAGGTAACGATGGATAGTGCAGGCAATTTGCCGTTTCATGTTTTGCTAACCGGCGTAGTTTCCGATGATGAAAAACATTGCCTTGTCACTGCGATGGATATTACTGAACGCAAACAAGCTGAGAAAACCATTAATGAAAGTGAAGAAAAATTCCGGAAGGTATTTTCCTGCAGCAGGGACGCCCTTATCCTTATTGACAAGGAAACCGGGAATATTCTGGATGCCAATGACTACACGTTTCGCCTCTATGGATATTCACGGGATGAAATTCTTAACCTGAAGAACACAGACTTGTCTTTTGAGCCGGAAATGACAGCATTGGCGCTGAAAGAATTCATTGAACGGATTGAAGTCCGATATCATAAAAAGAAAGATGGAACTGTTTTTCCGGTAGATATTTCAGCCAGCCGCTTTGTGATGAATGGCAGGGAGGTTGTACTGGCTTCCATCCGCGACATCACAGACCGCCTGAAGGCAGAAGAGTTGCTTAATCTGGCAAACAAACGATTCAAGACACTATTTGACAAAAATACTGCCGCAATGCTGCTGATAGATCCGGAAACCGGCGATATTATCGATGCAAACTCGGCAGCATCTGCATTCTATGGCTACAGCATTCCGGCCTTGTGCACAATGAACATAGACCGGATCAACACAATGCCAGCAGATAAGATCAAAATGGAGATGGAAAAAGCCTTAAACAGAAACAAGAATTTGTTTCTGTTCCAGCATCTGTTAGCAAGCGGAGAAGTACGATTGGTAGAAGTCAATTCGTCTCCAATTGATTTCCAGGGAAGGAGAATCCTTTTCTCCATCATGTTTGACGTCACCCAAAGGGTGCAGGCGGAAGAAGAGATAAAACTTAAAAATGACAAACTTCGGCAAATCAATGCAGAAAAGGATAAGTTCTTCTCCATTATCGCCCACGACCTGAAGGGCCCATTCAATGGTTTTTTAGGATTTACTAATTTATTGGCTGAGGAATTACCGGATTTTACCCAGAGTGAGATTCAGAAGATCGCAGTGAGTATGAGAAACTCGGCCACCAATCTCTTTCAGTTGTTAGAGAATCTGCTTGAGTGGTCCCGCTCACAAAGGGGATTAATCAAATTTGAGCCTGAAACATTTTCATTAAAACCGATGACTGTTGAAAGCATGCACATACTAATGGATACAGCTCACAAAAAGGGAGTTGGCTTTAGCTTTAACATCCCGGACGATGTAGAAGTTTATGCTGATGAATACATGCTGGCATCAATTCTCCGCAATCTGGTCTTCAATGCTGTCAAATTCAGCCTTAAAGGAGGTACTGTCACCATTGCCGCAAAGACGGTTCCCGGCAATTCAGTTGAAATCTCCGTCAGCGATACAGGTATCGGAATGAGCAGCACGATGGTCGAAGATTTATTCCGGCTCGATGTTCAAACAAACCGAAAAGGGACTGATGGCGAGCCCAGCACGGGTTTGGGATTGCTCCTTTGCAAGGATTTCATCGAAAAGCACGGCGGCAAGATATGGGTTGAGAGCGAAGAGGGAAAAGGAAGCACATTCCGATTTACTTTACCGGTCCAAAATCAATAAAAAAAGTTATGGATAAAAACCCCTCAAAGGAAAATTCTATGCGCCAGAAGGCTGAAGAATTGTTGAAAAAGAAATCATCCGGAACTGCTTCGCCATTGTCTGAAGTCGAATCGCTCAGACTAATCCACGAACTACAGGTACACCAGATTGAGCTGGAATTGCAGAATGATGAACTCCGCCATGCACAGGCTGTGGCAGAAGTTGCGAACGACAAGTACTTCAGATTGTACGACTTGGCTCCATCCGGGTATTTTACACTTTCACGCGAAGGTGAAATTGTTGAGCTGAACCTCGCCGGGGCGCTTTTGCTGGATAAAGATCTTCCGCATTTAAGAAACAGCAGGTTTGCCTCTTTTGTTGCTCCTGAAACCAGAGCAATTTTTATTCTCTTTCTTGAAAAAATATTTAAAACCAACAGAAAGGAATCCTGCGACGTAACCCTGATAACGTCCGGCATTCAGCCTGTGTATGTCAATCTTTCGGGCATCTCCACCGAAAGTGGGAAGCAATGCTTTGTAACTGCGGTCGACATTACCGATCGCAAAAATGCTGAATTGGGGCTTCGTAAAGAAGCTGAACGTAATTCGTTGCTGTTCGATTTATTTGCAAAGGCTCCGGCCTTGTCCGATAAAGAACTTTACGACCAGGCACTGGATATAGCCGTAAAAATCACCGACAGTAAAATCGGCTTCTTTCACCTGGTAAGCAATAACCAGCAGGAAGCCATGCTCACTACCTGGAATGATGAAGCAAAGAAAAATTGTACCACTATTCATGATAACCATTATCCCATTGAAACAGCAGGAAACTGGGCCGATTGTATACGACAAAAGAAAGCGGTCGTTTACAACACCTATCCCGTATCGCCCAATAGAAAAGGGTTGCCCGAAGGTCATGCCCCTGTAGGGAGGTTCATGAGTATTCCTGTAGTACATGAAGAAAAAGTCCGGTTTATTTTTGGCGTAGGCAACAAATCATCGGATTACACTGATCTGGATGTAATCCAGATACAAGCCGTAGCCAACGAATTGTATAAAATACTGGAAAAACGCAAAGTTGAAACAGAACTTCAGAAAAGCAAAGAACGCTGGCATTTTGCCATCGAAGGAAGCAATGATGGTATCTGGGACTGGAATGTTATCACCGATGAAGTCTTTTACTCCTACCGTTGGAAAGAGATGCTCGGCTATGGGCCAGACGAAATTGAAGGAAAACTCAGCGAATGGAAAAGCCGGGTTCATTCTGAAGACATGGAGAGGGTAGAGTTCAACCTACAGCAGCATTTTGAAAAAATGACCCCGGATTATACATCTGAGCATCGTATGTTATGCAAGGACGGATCCTGGAAATGGATCCTGGACCGGGGGAAAGTTCTGGAATGGAATGATGAAGGGAAACCAGCCCGGATGGTCGGTACTCATTCCGATATTACAGAGCGCAAACTGGCAGAGGATAAATTGAAGGAGAGTGAAGAAAAATACAGATTACTATATGAATCTAACCAAATGCCAATATCGATTTTTGATGTTGAAACACTTAATTTCCTTTCTGCAAACGAAGCTTTTGTGGATAAATATGGCTACACAAAAGAGGAATTGTTAAAGATGACTATTCTGGATATCAGGCCAGATTCTGAGGTAGATAGAGTAAAACAGTCAGTCAAAATAATTGATAAAAGTCTTGTAAATGTAGGCGAATATGTTCACAAAAAGAAAAACGGTGAAATCATACTAGTTGAAATTCTTAGGTATGATTTAATTTTTGAAGGGAAAAAGGCAAAATTGGTTTTTGCCAATGATATTACCAAACGTAAACTTGCAGAAAAGCAATTGAGCGAGAGCGCAGTTCAGTACCGGAATCTGGCTGATTCCGGTTCTGCGCTGACCTGGACATCAGGTACGGATAAACTGTGTAATTATTTTAACGGACCATGGTTGAAATTCACAGGAAGAACACTGGAACAGGAAATTGGAAATGGCTGGACAGAAGGGGCTCATCCTGATGATTTTGACAAGTGCCTGGAGATATATCTGACCGCTTTCGATAAACGCGAACCATTTGAAATGGAATACCGTTTGCGTCATTCAAGCGGAGAATACAGGTGGATAGTGACCATGGGCACACCAAATTTCGACAGCACAGGAGAATTTATTGGATACATCGGTCATTGTTTCGATATCTCGGAGCGCAAGCTTTTCGAAGATACCCAAACTTTTTTACTTGGCTGCGGATTGCCTGGGATCGGCGAGGATTTTTTCGAGTCACTGGCGCGGTATCTGTCCGAAACGCTGAAAATGGAATATGTTTGCATCGACCGGCTTATGGGTGACGGACTAACAGCACAAACCGTTGCCATATATAATGAAGGCCAGTTTGAAACCAATGCACAATATGCATTAAAAGATACTCCCTGCGGTGAAGTGGTTGACAAGCGTGTTTGTTGTTACCGGCGTGGGGTGCGGCATCTCTTCCCGAATGACCTGGCATTACAGGACCTCAGTGCGGAAAGCTATGTCGGCACCACACTGATTGACTCAAGAGGACAGGCTATTGGCCTGATCGCCATTATCGGGCACAAGCCATTGCAAAGTGAAGGGAAGGCGGAATCATTGCTGAAACTGGTTGCACCGCGTGCCGCAGGCGAACTGGAGCGACGTGAAGCTGAAAATGCGCTGAAAGAAACGCTGGAGCAATTATTGGAAGCTAAAGAAAGAGCCGAAGAGAGCGACCGTCTTAAATCTGCGTTTCTCGCGAATATGAGTCATGAGATCCGCACGCCCATGAACGGCATTTTAGGTTTTTCCGAACTGCTTAAAACTCCAGGTCTTACCGGCGATGAACAGCAAAAGTATATCAGGATAATTGAAAAAAGCGGCGCACGGATGCTTAATATCATCAACGACATTGTTGACATCTCGAAAATAGAAGCCGGCCTCATCAAACTGAAGATGTCGGAGTCGAATATAAATGAACAAGTTGAATTCATCTATACTTTCTTCAAACCGGAGGTGGAAGCAAAAGGGATGAAACTCTCGTTTAATAATCCTTTGCCGGCAAAAGAAGCCACCATCACTACCGACCGTGAGAAGTTATATGCCATCCTTACCAACCTGGTGAAAAATGCCATTAAATATACCGAAGAAGGTGAAATAGAAGTTGGCTATTCAAAAAAGGGCGGTACCCTTGAGTTTTACGTGAAAGATACAGGTATTGGCATTCCGGAAGACAGACAGGCCGCAATCTTCGAACGTTTTGTCCAGGCTGATATTGAGGATACAAAAGCACGTCAGGGGGCAGGTTTGGGTTTGGCGATTACAAAATCGTATGTTGAAATGCTTGGCGGCAAAATTTGGGTTGAAAGTGAAGAAGGCTCTGGATCAACATTTTATTTCACCTTGCCTTGCAATGCTGAATCGGTGATAGAAACTATTACCCAGCAACTTGTATCTTCAGGGAAAACAGATACCACTAGAAAACTAAAAATTCTGATAGCCGAAGATGATGAAGTTTCGGGAATGTTGATTGACATAACCGTCAAAAAGTTTGGCAAAGAAATTTTAAAAGTCAGGACAGGGGTTGAAGCCGTTGAAGCTTGCCGTGATAGTCCCGACATAGACCTGATATTAATGGATATTCGGATGCCAGAAATGGGCGGATATGAAGCTGCAAAACAAATCCGGAAATTTAATAAAGTCGTGGTCATAATCGCGCAGACAGCTTATGGACTATCTGGAGACAGGGAAAAGTCAATAGAAGCAGGATGCAACGATTATATTTCAAAACCCATTAACAAGGATGAATTACTTTCATTGTAACTATTCCGCCTAATCAGAAATGGCATTAATTTGAGAGAGGGAATAAAGAGGGTTAATGTTATTTTTAATTGCAGTATCGATAACAGAACGCAGGATTGCAAAATTATATGCGCCTTGGATAGACCTAAACTGACCAGATACTTTTTGTTTCACTTTGACATTCCGGATTGCTTGTTCAGATCCGTTATTATCTGGCGGGACTTGATGATAGTACAGAAATGTAAATATATGTTGTCTATATTTTAGGAGGCGGTTTTGAAGGCTTGTTGCAATTGGATGATTTTTATCTAATGTTTCTTCAAGTAATTTGGATAGCCGTTCTTCGAATTCCGTTCTTTGATCTAATGTTTTGTGATAATCCTTTGGCTGTAGCGTTTTCTTAAAGGCAATAGTTTCTACCAACAATTGCTTGAATTCGGTTGCCCATTTGATTTTGTAGCATTCGTACACATGGTTGAGTTCGCGCAGTAAATGGGCCAAACAGATTTGATGGGCAACAGCGTCAACCTTAAAGTAACATCTCCAGCAATCGTGGACAAGGATAGAAAAGGCGAACCCATTTGGAAAATGTTCATCAATGGTTTGTCCTCCCCGATTGAGCGAAGCTATGATTAAAGTGTGCAACTTACCCTGAAGTGTCCAGAACCATCCTTTCTGTCCATTGATTTTCATCCCAGTCTCATCTGCGCCGTTAACCATTGCAGTTTCTGCACGTTTACGAATAAGTTGGTATGCAGGGATGGATTTCTGGGCAACCCTGTTAATTATCCTCACTAAAGACCCCTCGCCTACGGGGATATTAAACACATGGCGGAAGATTTCAGCCAGGCGGTTGAAAGGGACGAACTGGCGGGCGTTCATATAGGCTGCAAGACTTTCGATGTTTGCACCGTAGCTAATGCCGGGAGTGATACCTGGAGGAAAGTCAGCGATGATTGTATGGCCGCATACGCAAGTACGTTGAAAAATCTGATGTTCAACATAAATCGGCTTAATGACTGGGAGTACAACTTCCTGTCGTCTTTCGACAAATTTTGTTTGAAGTTGACTGATATCGTGTCCACAGCTGTTGCAAAATTGAGGGATATGTTCAACAATCTTATCCGGATTTTCAACCATTTCAAGCGTGGTGCCTTCATGACCTGGCTGTCCTCCGGGCTTTTTGTCACTGTGCTCCCGCAAACTTTGCGTACGCGACGGCCTGGAATAATCATGGCTTGGGGGGATAGAACTATTGCTGCTGTTCTTTGGGTTTTCATACTTGTCAAGACGGGTTTTCAAGTCCTCAATTACCTTGGCTTGAGCCAAGACAATTTTGTTGAGTTCAACAATAATTTTGTTTAACCGTTCTATCTCTTTGTATGGATCCAAAGTAGTGTCCAGATTATTCACAAATATTAAAACACAAAACGAGTAAATTTACACCCTGACTTATAATTAAATGAACAATGGAAAGTTAATAACCGTTCCCAGATCAGAGGGGGCGGAATAGTTACCTTTCATTAATACAAAAGTATTTCGGAAAACAATTAAAAATCAACAGATGATTAAACGATAGAAATGAAGCACATGGCTATAACAAAGTGTAGCAGCAATAAGGGGTTTAGTTGTAATTCAAACATTCTGTTCCGCTCAAACTTCGGTGCTGGCAGACAGTTTTGTCGCCCGTAATCCCTTACTGCTGCTACACTCAACCGTTAGCAGACAGTTGTAGAAAGCTTCCAATTGAGAATTGGCAAGAGATATTGGTATGGGGAATTTTTAAAAACTGAAATATTAAAACAAAGAACGCT
>Ga0316228_1001038_pt1 | contig 31727 bp, 31 predicted proteins | sample TBH18021metaG_FD_206005 | JGI IMG/M metagenome (GOLD analysis project Ga0316228, IMG submission 206005) | Freshwater microbial communities from Trout Bog Lake, Wisconsin, USA - TBH18021 | ecosystem: Environmental > Aquatic > Freshwater > Lake > Hypolimnion/Profundal zone | place: USA: Wisconsin... | reverse complement strand
TCGTCGGGACCCTGGTGGCGGCCCTCGGGGTCGGGGGCGCCAACGTGCTGATCGAGCCGATCTCCGGCGCGGTGGCCGCCAAGGTGATCGTGCTCGTCGGCATCATCCTGTTCCTGCAGCGCCGGCCTGAGGGGCTGTTCGCGGTGCGGCGGCGGCGATGAGCGGCGCCGTGCAGACCGCTCTCGCTCCGGCAGCCGGACCGGCGCGGCGCGCCGTGCGCGATCCGCTGGTCGCCGGGCTCGTCGGGCTCTGCCTCGCGGCCGCGGCGGGGCTCCTCGTGGCGCCGCCCGCCCCGTATCTCGTCAACGCCCTGGGCCAGCTCGCGGCCTTCGCGATCCTCGCCGTGTCGCTGGATCTGGTCTGGGGCTATCTCGGGATCCTCAGCCTCGGGCACGGGCTGTTCTTCGCGATCGGCGGCTATGTCTGCGCCATGCACCTGCTGGCCCACGGCGCCGCGATGACCGGCGTGCTGCCGGACTTCGTGCAGTTCATGGGCTGGAAGAGCCTGCCGGCCTATTGGGCGGGTCTCGACCACGCCCCGTACGCCTTCGTCCTCGCGCTGGCGCTCGCCGGCCTCGTCGCCTTCGTGTTCGGGCTCGCCTCGTTCCGCTCGCGGGTCAACGGCGTCTACTTCTCGATCATCAGCCAGGCGCTCGTCTACGTCGCGATGCTGCTGATGTACCGCAACGATACCGGGCTCGGCGGCAACAACGGCATGACCGGCTTCCCGCTGCTGTTCGGCTGGCCGATGGGCTCACCGGGCGTGGTCACCGGGCTGGCCGTCGCGGCCCTCCTGACGCTGGCGGCCGTGATCGCCGGCACCCGGCTCCTCGTCGGCAGCGCCGTCGGGCGGCGGATGCTCGCCTGCCGCGACGACGAGACCCGCCTGCGCACGCTCGGCTACAGCACCACCCGGCTGAAGCTCGGGATCTGGTGCCTCTCGGCCATGATCGCGGCGCTCGCCGGGATCCTGTACGTGCCGCAGGTCGGCATCATCAATCCGCGGGTGCTGGCGCCCGACCTCTCCATCGAGATCGCCGTCTGGGTGGCGATCGGCGGGCTGGGGCGGCTCGGCGGCGCGGTCATCGGCGCGATCCTCGTCAACGGCCTGAAGTTCTGGCTGAGCGCCGCGATGCCGGAGGCGTGGCCCTTCATCCTGTCCGGGCTGGTGCTGCTCGTGGTGCTGGTCCTGCCGAACGGCCTCCTCGACCTCGTGGCACTCCGCCCGCGCCCGACCTGGCTGCGGAGGCCCCGATGAGCGCCCTCGTGGTCGACGCCCTGACGGTCGCCTTCGGCCGGTTCACGGCGCTGGATGCCGTGTCGCTCGCGGTCGATGCCGGCGAGGTGCGGGCCGTGATCGGCCCGAACGGGGCCGGCAAGACCACGCTTCTCGACGTGATCTCGGGCGTCACCAAGCCGGTTTCCGGCCGGGTGATGCTCGGCGATCAGATCGACCTGACCAAGCGCTCCGAAGCCGAGATCGCGCGGGCCGGCGTGCGGCGGAAGTTCCAGAAGCCCAGCGTCTTCCCGGCGCTCACCGTGCGCGAGAACCTGGAGATCGGCTGCGGCCCCGCCTTGAGCCCGCGCGAGCGCCCGGCGCGCATCGCCTCGATCCTCGGCGAGATCGGCCTCGGCCCGCGGGCCGAGGTGCCGGCCGGCAGCCTCGCTCACGGCGAGAAACAGTGGCTGGAGATCGGCATGGTGCTGGCCGCCGAGCCGGCGCTGCTCCTCCTCGACGAGCCCGTGGCCGGCCTCTCCGATGCCGAGACCGCCCAGACCGCCGCGCTGATCCGGAGCTTGCGCCGGCCGGACCGGGCGATCCTGGTGATCGAGCACGATATGGGCTTCGTCGAGGCCATCGCAGACCGGGTGACCGTGCTGCACGAGGGCCGCACGCTCTACGAGGGCAGCATGCAGGGCGCGCGGGGCGATGCCCGCGTGATCGAGGTGTTCCTCGGCCGATGACGAAAGCCCGCGAACCCGCACGTCTCGCCGTCGAGGGGCTCGACCAGCATTACGGCAGCGCGCAGGTGCTGCGCGGGATCGACCTCGCGGTCGAGCCGGGCGCCTGCCTCGCCGTGCTCGGCCGCAACGGCGCCGGCAAGACCACGCTGCTGCGCTGCCTCACCGGCCTGATCCCGGCGAGCCGCGGGCGGATCGCACTGGATGGGACCGACCTGACGCGCCTGCCGCCCGACCGGCGGGCCCGCTCGGGCCTCGCCTACGTGCCCCAGGGACGCGAGATCTTTCCGGACCTGAGTGTCGCCGAGAATCTGCGGGTCGCGGCCCGGGCCCACGGGCTGGAGCGAACCGACGCCGTCGACGAGGCGGTCGCCCTGTTCCCGGCGCTCCGCGGCCTCTGGCACCGTCCGGGGGGCAACCTTTCGGGCGGCCAGCAGCAACAACTTGCGATCGCCCGGGCGCTTGCGACGCGGCCTCGTGTCCTGCTGCTCGACGAGCCGACGGAGGGCATCCAGCCCTCGATCGTCGTCGCCATCGAGACGGTGATTGCCGGGCTCAAAGGCCGAATCACTGTACTGCTCGTGGAGCAGTATCTCGATTTCGCTCTTCGGGTCGCCGACGCCGTGGTGGTGCTGTCGCGGGGCCGTGTCGTCGCGCGCGGTGACCCGGCAGCGCTGAACCACGAGACCCTCACCCGTCACATCGCCGTCTGACGAACCACCCAGGAGACGCCGTGCCCACCCATCACGAGATCCCCGCCGTCCCCGAGACCATGGTGCTCGGCTATTTCGACGCCGCCCTGCCGCCCGTGCTGACCGTCGAGTCCGGAGACACCGTCACCCTGCACTCGCATCCGGCCGGCGGGCGCGAGTCGCTCCACCCCGACCCGGCTCGGGTGCCGGCCGACCTGCTCCACGCGCTCGATACGCTGAAGCCAGGCGGCGGCCCGCACTTCGTCACCGGACCGATCCATGTGGCAGGGGCCGAGCCCGGCGACATGCTTCAGGTCGACATCCTCAACCTGAAGTTCCGGCTCGACTGGGGCTTCGTCTCGATCCTACCGCTGCTCGGCACCCTGCCGGACGAGTTCACCGAGTACGAGACCGTCCACGCCGACATCGACAGCGACCGCGGATTCTGCCGCCTGCCCTGGGGGACGGAGCTGCCCCTCGACCCGTTCTTCGGCATCCTGGGCACCGCCCCGCCCCCCGCCTGGGGCCGGGTCGGCTCACCGGTGCCGCGCGCCTTCGGCGGCAACATGGACAACAAGGAGCTGAAGGTCGGAACGACCCTGTACCTACCGGTCTTCAATGAGGGCGGTGGCTTCTACGCGGGCGACGGCCACGGGGTGCAGGGCGACGGCGAGGTCTGCATCACCGCGCTGGAGACGGGGCTGACCGGCACGTTCCGGCTGACGGTGCGCAAGGATCTCCAGGGCGCCTGGCCCTTCGCCGAAACCCCCACCGACCTGATGTCGATCGGCCTCCACGAGAGCCTCGACGAGGCCATGCGCCAAGCCGTGCGCGAGATGGTGCGCCTCGTCTGCGTCCGCACCAGCCTCACCCGCAACCAAGCCTACATGCTGTGCTCCCTGGCCGGGAACCTGCGGATCACCCAGACGGTCGACGGCAACAAGGGCGTCCACATGATGATGCCCAAGACGGCGCTGGCCGGGAAATGAATGTGGTGCGCGCCCGCCAATTCAGCGCGCTCGCTCCGGGGCGGCTTGGACGCGGTCCCATACGGGTCCCCGACAACGGACAGCGCCCTGGTGCCAGATCAAGCAATGCCGGTCGCACTCTCATCCCGAGGTGCGGTCAGGCAGTGCATCGCGGCGGGTCGCGAAGCGCAGCGCAACGCGATGGTGTGCCGGCTCTAGTTGGCGGTTCGCACGAAGGCGAAGCGACCGATGCAGGGCTCGCCGCCGCGGTAGCTCGGCCTCTGGCGCAGCGCTGTGCGCGGCGCGGCGGCTGGCCGGCCCGTCTCCCCGCGCCCCGGCTGGACCGTTATCGCGGCCCGCAGGCGCTGCACCTCTGCCCGCAGGGCCACGTTCTCCTGCTCGACGCGGCCGAGCCGAGCCACGCCCGCGGGCTTGAGCCCGCCGAGGCGCCGTCGCCACCGATAGAAGGTACCGAGCGAGATCCCGGCGCTCACGCAGATCTCGACGATCGGTATGCCACGCGCGGCCTCGTCCAATAGAAAGGCGATCTCCTCATCCGTGTGCAGGGACCGGCTCATCGAGGATCTCCAGGTTCGTCAGACTTGTTGCGTCCGTTCGGTCAGTCATGGGCAAGAAGTGGACCGACGGCACGTACTCAACTTGGTGAAGCGCTGTTCGCGATCCGGACGAAAGGCCCCAGTGGAGCAGAGTTCGGTGCTGCGTAGAGTCGCATCGATCCCGGGCCCTCGCCACTTCGGCAGAGGCACGCTGATCCCGTGGGCGAGGAGTCAATCGGTGCGTCGGGCGTCAGCGGTGCGCCGGTGGGGAAATCGACGAGGCGAGGGATGTGCGACCCCTGGCGTTGAGCACCTGCGGGATCGGCCTTGCTGAGACGGGCGCCGAAACGCTCTGACCCTGCACCAACTTCAAACACGGACCACCGCGTGAGGGCCGATCATTCTCAGCAGAGGACAAACTGCGACGGCTCTACCGGATGGTCGAAGAGGCCATCACCGACAGCGACGATATTTTGGAAGAGCGATCGCGACATTGAAGGCGGACCGGGACTGAGCCAAAGGAGCGCTCGACCGCATCCATGTGGCCGCGCCATCACCGGCCGAGCGCGCCGGCGCTGATCGAGCGATTCGGCCGCCTGATGCGCGAACGTGACGGCGGGGGAGATCCCGTTCCGCAGAGCTTGGCTTCAAGCGATCGTCGAGCGGGTCGAGGTCGACACGGACGTGCTTGGGAGTGTCGGCGATAAGGCGAGCCTCAAGACCGACCTGACCGGTTCGGGAGGCACAGCCGCGCCCGGTGTTCGCCGTTCTGTACGGAAGTGGCGCGCCCTACGGGAATCGAACCCGTGTTTTCGCCGTGAAAGGGCGACGTCCTGGACCGCTAGACGAAGGGCGCTCTGGTCGGGCCGGGGTTCTATAGTCGGACCGGAGCCGCCCGGCAACCGCTCAGGCGCGGCACCGGTGCCACAGGTCCCCGGGTTTGACCGCGCCCCGGGTTGGGGCGATGGAGAGCCATGCCCCAGCCCACCCCTCGCATGACCCTCGTCCTCGGCGGGGCGCGATCCGGCAAGAGCGCCTACGCGGAGGGGCTGATCCAAGCCTGCCCCGGCCCGTGGCTGTATCTCGCCACCGCGCAGGCCTTCGACGACGAGATGGTCGCGCGCATCGCCCAGCACCGCGCGAGACGCGGCGACGCCTGGCGCACCCGCGACGTGCCGCTCGCCCTGCCGGAGGCGGTCGCCGCATCCGAGGGGCCGGTCCTGGTCGATTGCCTCACGCTCTGGCTCACCAACCTGATCCTGGCGGAAGCCGACGTGGCGGAGGCGACGGAGCGGCTGCTCGCCGCCTGCGCCGACGCGCGGGGGCCGCTGGTGCTGGTCGGCAACGAGGTCGGCCTCGGGATCGTGCCCGACAACGCCCTGGCCCGCCGCTTCCGCGACGCGGCCGGCCGCCTCCACCAGCAGCTCGCCGCCCGGGCAGACCGGGTCGTGCTCACCGTGGCCGGCCTGCCGCTGATCGTGAAGCCGCAAGCCCCGAACACACAAGCCCTCCGGACAGGAGCCCCCACATGAGCGACGACGCCGCGCGCCACCGGGAGAAGATGGAGAAGCGCAAGGCCGTGCAGGACGCCGAGGTCGCCGCCAGGACCCTCGAGAAGGGCCTGCTCCTCGTCCATACCGGCCCCGGCAAGGGCAAGAGCACGGCGGCTCTGGGGCTGATGCTGCGGGCGCTCGGCCGCGGCTGGCGGGTCGGCATGGTGCAGTTCATCAAGGGCGGCTGGGACACGGGCGAGCGCCACGCCGTGGCGGCCTTCGGCGAGCGGGTCGTCTGGCACACCCTCGGCGAGGGCTTCACCTGGGAGACCCAGGACAAGGCCCGCGACATCGCCGCCTGCCGCCACGCCTGGGAGGTCGCCGAAGGCCTGATGGCCGATCCCACGATCCGCCTGCTCGTCCTCGACGAGCTCAACATCGCGCTGCGCTACGACTATCTCGACCTCGATGCCGTCGTCGCCGCCCTGCGGGCACGCCGGCCGGACCTGCACGTGGTGGTCACCGGCCGCAACGCCAAGCCGGCCCTGGTCGAGGCCGCCGACCTCGTCACCGAGATGGGCAGCGTCAAGCACCACTTCGCCGCCGGCGTGAAGGCGCAGGAAGGGATCGAGTTCTGAGCCCGCCGCGCGCGAAGGCGCCCAAGAAGGCCCTGATGATCCAGGGCACCGGCTCCGATGTCGGCAAGTCGCTGCTCGTGGCGGGGCTGGCGCGCGCCTTCACGGAGCGGGGCCTGAGGGTCCGGCCGTTCAAGCCGCAGAACATGTCGAACAACGCCGCCGTCACCGCCGACGGCGGCGAGATCGGCCGGGCGCAGGCGCTCCAGGCCCGGGCTGCCCGGGTGGCGCCCTCCGTGCACATGAACCCGGTCCTGCTGAAGCCGCAGAGCGAGGTCGGCTCCCAGGTGGTGGTGCAGGGCCGGATGGTCGCCACCGTGAAGGCGCGCGACTACCAGGCCTGGAAACCCCGGCTGATGTCGGCCGTCCTGGACAGTTTCTCACGCCTCTCGGAGGACGCCGACCTCGTCCTCGTCGAGGGCGCGGGCTCGGCCTCCGAGGTCAACCTGCGCGCGGGCGACATCGCCAATATGGGCTTCGCCCGGGCCACCGACACGCCGGTGGTGCTGGTGGGCGACATCGACCGGGGCGGCGTCATCGCGAGCCTCGTCGGCACGAAGGCCGTGATCGACCCGGAGGACGCCGCGATGATCGCCGGCTTCCTCGTCAACCGGTTCCGCGGGGATCCGAGCCTGTTCGCCGACGGGATGCGGCTGATCGCCGAGCACACCGGCTGGGCGGCGCTCGGCCTCGTGCCGCATTTTCCCGAGGCCGCGCGCCTGCCGGCCGAGGACGTGCTGGGGCTCGCCGGCTCGGAAGCGCGCGGGCCCGGAGCCGTCACGGTGGCGGTGCCGGTGCTGCCGCGCATCGCCAATTTCGACGACCTCGATCCGCTGCGGGCGGAGCCGGGCGTCCGCGTCACGCTGGTCCGGCCCGGGACACCGATCCCCGCCGAGGCCGCGCTCGTGCTGCTGCCGGGCTCCAAGACCACGATCGACGACCTGGAGGCTTTTCGCCAGGAGGGCTGGGACATCGACCTGCGCGCCCATGTCCGGCGGGGCGGGCGGGTGCTGGGACTCTGCGGCGGCTACCAGATGCTGGGCCGGAGCCTCGCCGACCCGGACGGGATCGAGGGGGCGCCCCGCGCGGTGCCGGGCCTCGGTCTGCTCGAAGTCGACACCGTGATGACGCCGCAGAAGCGCCTCGCCGCCGTCACCGGCACGAGCCTGCCCGACGGCGTGCCGTTTGCCGGCTACGAGATGCATATCGGTGCAACCGAAGGGCCCGACGCGGCCCGGCCGCTGCTGCGCTTCGCCGACGGGCGCCTGGACGGGGCGGTCTCGGCGGACGGGCGCGTGGCCGGGACCTACGTCCACGGCCTGTTCGCGCAGGATGCGCAGCGGGCGGCGTGGCTCGCGCGCCTCGGGACGGCCTCGGAGGGTGCCGGCTACGAATCCGGGGTCGAGGCGGCGCTGGACGGACTCGCGCGACACATCGCGGCCCATGTCGACTGCGACCGCCTGCTGGCGCTTGCCCGGTAGGCGGGGCGTGAGCCAGGGATGACTCCGTGTCATGCCGGTCCCGCCACGAAGGACCGCACGCGCCCAGAGGAACGCCCCATGCCCCCCACGCCATCCCCCGCCGGGGAGGATCTCGCCGCGAGCACCGTCCGCACCGTGACCGTGCGGCTGATGCCGCTGCTCGGCCTGCTCTACCTGATCGCCTATATCGACCGGCAGAACGTCTCCTACGCCAAGCTGGAGATGGTCGGCAGCCTCGGCCTCTCGGAGACCGCCTACGGGCTCGGGGCCTCGCTGTTCTTCCTGGGCTACTTCCTGTTCGAGGTGCCGGCCAACGTCTTCCTGGAGCGGGTCGGCGCGCGGATCTGGTTCGCCCGGATCATGATCACCTGGGGGATCGTCACCGTCCTGCTGGGCTTCACCCAGGGCACGGCGATGTTCTACGTGCTGCGCTTCCTGCTCGGGGTCGCGGAGGCCGGCTTCTTCCCCGGCGTGCTGTTCGCCCTGACCCTGTGGTTCCCGCAAGGACACCGGGCCCGCATGGTCGGCTGGTTCATGATCGCCAGCGCGATCGCCAACGCGGTCGGCGCGGCGGTCGGCGGCGCGCTGCTCGGCCTCGACGGGCTCCTCGGCCTCCAGGGCTGGCAATGGGTGTTCCTGGCCACCGGCGCGCCGGCGATCCTCATGGCCGCGGTGGTGCTGTTCGTCCTGCCGGACGGGCCGGAGACCGCCCCCTGGCTGTCGCAGGCCCAGCGCGACTGGCTCGCCCGGACGCTCCGGGCCGAGCGCGAGGATGGCGGCCATGTCGACCACGGCAACCCCTTCGCGGCGCTCCTCGACCGTCGGGTGCTGATGCTCGCCGGGGTCTACGTCTCGCTGCCGCTCGCCGCCTACGGCCTCGGCTACTGGCTCCCCACCGTGGTCAAGGGCTTCGGCGTCTCGAACCTCACCAACGGCTTCCTCAACATCATCCCTTGGCTGGCGACCGCCCTCGCCCTGTGGTGGGTGCCGCGCCACGCCGCCCGCACGGGGGCGCAGGGCAACGCCCTGACCTGGCACGTGGTCGGGCCGGCCCTGGTCGGGGCGGCGGGCCTGGCGCTCTCCGTCGTCCTGCCGGGCAACGCCGTGAAGTTCGCCTGCCTGTGCGTGGCCGCGGCGGGGACCTTCGCGGCCCAGCCGGTCTTCTGGTCCATGCCCGGGACGTTCCTGCGCGGCGCCTCGGCGGCCGCCGGGATCGCGGCGATCAACTCGGTGGGCAATCTCGGCGGCTTCGTCGCCCAGAACGCCGTGCCGTTCATCCGCGACCAGACCAAGAGCGACCTCGTGCCGATGCTGTTCCTGGCCGCCTGCCTGGCCCTGGGCGCCGGGCTCATGTTCGTGGTGCTCTCCGCCCTGCGCCGGGACGCGGCCCGACGAGCGATCCCGACCGAGGTGCGGCCGGCCTGAACACCGGTCGGACTCGTGCGTTATCCTTCCTCAGGCCGGATTGACCGGCATGATGATGCAACCCCGCATTTCCGCGGGCCATCGTCGAGGAGGGCACCGCGATGAGTCAGGGATTTCCACTCATGATCCTCGCCTTCGGGACGCTCGGCGGCATCTGGTTCCTGGCCGCCGCGGCCCGGAAGCAGGTCGCCGACGCCAAGGGCAGCCCGGAGCGGTCCAGCGTGATCCAGCACCACGGCGGCGCCCCACGCCCGAACATGCCCGGCACCGAGCACTAGGGTCACCGAGCACCGAGGCGGCCGCGGCGGCTCCCGCCGCGCGTCCGTCAGCCGGCGGCGATCCGCCGGCAATGCGCGAGGGCGGCGCCGATCAGGTTGTCGCTGGCCTCGGGCGTGCGGAAGGCGGAATGCGCCGACAGGGTGACGTTCGGCAGGCTCGCCAGCGGGTGATCCGCCGGCAGCGGCTCGACCGTGAACACGTCGAGCCCGGCCCGCGCCACGCGGCCGGCGCGCAGGGCCTCGACCAGGGCGGCCTCGTCGAGCACCGCCCCGCGGGCGGTGTTGATCAGCATCGCGCCGGGCTTCATCGCGGCGATCCGCGCGGCCGACAGGAAGCCGCGCGTCGCGTCGGTCAGCAGCAGGTGGAGCGAGACCACGTCGCTCTCGGCGAGCAGGCGGTCGAGCGGGACGAAGTCGACGCCGGGATGGGTCTTCGGGGTCCGGTTCCAGGCGAGCACCCGCATGCCCGCGCCCCGGCACAGCCGCGCCATCTCGGCGGCGATCCCGCCGAACCCGACGAGGCCGACGGTCTTGCCGGTGAGCTGGATGCCCTCCGTGCGCAGCCAGGATCCGGCGCGCATCGCCCGGTCCATCTCGGGCAGGCCGCGGGCGGCGGCCCACATCAGCGCGAAGGCGCACTCGGCGACCGCCGTGTCGCCGTAGCCCTTGATGGTGTGGACGGTGACGCCGAGCGCGTCCCGGAGCGCCTCCGGGTCCATGTAGCTGCGCGCGCCGGTGCCGAGGAACACCACGTGCTTCAGGCCCGCGCAGGCCCGGGCCACGTCGAGGGGGAGGGCGGTGTGGTCGATCACCGCGGTCTCGGCGCCATCGAGGATCGCGGGCAGGTCCTGCGGCGCGATGCCGGGATCGGCGTGGATCGCGAAGGGCGGATCGTCCGGCCGCAGCAGCCGCCGGGCCACCGCCGCCAGGGTCTCGCTGGCATCCACGAACACGGCGCGCATCGGCGTCTCCCTCATCCAGCCCCGTCCGGCCACGATGCGTCCGGTGCGCGGGTCGTGCCAAGGCCTGATCGAAGGGCGCGCCGTCTTCGCGAGCGGCGCGGAGCAAGCCAGGGCAGCGGGCACTCCGTCTGCGTGGCGCGGCTGGCTTGCTTCGCTCCGCTCGCAAGGACGGCGTGGCTCAGCCCGTGAGCGACAGGCAGAGCCCGAGGAGCGCCAGCACCAGCCCGCCCTGGAGCCAGCAGGCCGTCCGGTAGAGAGTCAGCGCCCGGGCGATGTCGTCGGCCGCGGCCGCGTCCCGCCCGTCGCCCATATGGGCGTCCGGGACGAGGGTCCCGTCGTAGACCCGCGGCCCTGCGAGCCGCAGGCCGAGCGCCCCGGCCATGGCGGCTTCCGGCCAGCCGGCATTGGGCGAGCGGTGCCGGCGCGCGTCCCGTACCATCGCCCGGAGCGCGCCGCGCGCGTCGGCGCCGCGCAGGGCGGCCGCCCCGGCGATCAGCAGGCCCGCGAGCCGGGAGGCCGGCAGGTTCACGCCGTCGTCGAGCCGCGCCGCCGCCCAGCCGAAGGCTTCGTAGCGCGGGGTGCGGTGGCCGATCATGCTGTCGGCGGTGCTGATCGCCTTGTAGAGGGCGCCGCCCGGCAGGCCGAGGCCGCCAATCCAGAAGGCCGGCGCCACGATCCCGTCGGAAAAGTTCTCCGCCAGGCTCTCGATCGCGGCCCGGCAGACCGCCGCCTCGTCCAGGCGCTCGGGGTCGCGCCCGACGATCATCGCCACGGCCCGGCGCCCGGCCTCCAGGCCGCCGGTCCGCAGGGCCTGCTCCACGGCGGCGACGTGCTGGTGGAGGCTGCGCTGCGCCGGCAGGCTCGCGCAGGCGAGGCCGAGGAGGAGCAGGGCGGGGAGGGGGCCCGAGAGCCCCGCCAGCGCCGTGAGGGCGAGGGCGGCCAAGCCCACCGCGGCGAGCAGCAGCGCCAGCGCGACGCAGCCGGCGATCCGCCGCCGCCGCGCGGAGCCGCGGTTGAGGCCGCGCTCCAGGGCGGTGATCAGCCGGCCGATCCAGGTGACAGGGTGACCGACCGCCCTGTAGAGCGCGTCCGGATAGCCGGCCGCCGCCTCGATCCCGAGGGCGACGGCGAGGACGGCGAGCGTGTCGGCAAACGTACCGGGCAGATGGACCATTCGGTGTGGAGCGTTCCCGCGCGTGAGGTCGCCCCGATCGCGCATGGCGGCGATCTCGGCGCACTCCGACAAGCCTTTCCCGACGCGCCGGAGCCCTGGCTCGACCTCTCGACGGGGATCAACCCGGTCCCCTATCGTGTGCCGCCGGTGGAGGCCAGCGCCTGGACGCGGCTGCCCGAGGCCGCCGAGGTCCGGGCCCTCCGGGAGGCTGCCGCCTCGGCCTACGGCGCGCCGGATGCCGACCACGTCGTGCCCGCGCCCGGCACCCAGATCCTGATCGAGACCCTGCCCCGGCTGCTGGCCCCGACCCGCGTCGCGGTGCTCGGGCCGACCTACGCCGAACATGCCGCCGCCTGGGCGCGTGCCGGGCATGCGGTGACGGAGACCTCGGATTTCGACGCCCTCGGTGCGGCCCGGGTGGCGGTGATCGTCGATCCCAACAACCCGGACGGGCGGACCCGCCCGCTAGCCGAGCGCCGGGCGCTCGCCGAAGCGCTCGCCGCCCGGGGCGGCCTGCTCGTCGCCGACGAGGCCTTCGCAGATCTGGAGCCGGTGGAGAGCCTGTGCCCGCACGTCTCCGCACCGGATCTGGCGTCGGGCCTCGTGGTGCTGCGCTCCTTCGGCAAGACCTACGGGCTCGCCGGCCTGCGTCTCGGCTTCGCAATCGCCGATGCCGCCACGGCGGCCCGGATCGCCGCGGCCCTCGGACCCTGGGCGGTGTCGGGCCCGGCCCTGGCGATCGGGCGCGCGGCCCTGTCGGACGCGGATTGGCGCGCGCGGGCCGCCCGGGACCGGGCGGCGGACGCGGGCCGCCTCGACCGGATGATCGCCCGGGGCGGGGGGCGGATCGTCGGCGGCACGTGCCTGTTCCGGACCGCCGACTTCCCCGACGGGCCGGACCTCTTCCGGCGGCTCGCGGCGTCCGGCATCGCGGTGCGGCGCTTCGCCGGGCACCCGGATCGCCTGCGCTTCGGCCTGCCGCCCGACAAGGCGGGCTGGTGCCGTCTGTCGCGGGTGCTCAGGTAGACCGCACACCCGGCGGGTGCGGGTCGCGGGCCGCCACGATCACGGCCAGCGCCGAGAAGGCGAGGCCGACCGCGCAGACACCCGGCCAGCCCACGAGCAGGAAGGCCTGCGAGCCGGCATAGGCGCCGAGCGCCCCGAACACGAACAGGGTCGTGAACAGCACGGTGTTGATGCGCCCCCGCGCCCCCGGGACCAGCGCGTAGGCCCGGGTCTGGTTGGCGATCAGCGCGCCGTTCATGCCGATGTCGATCAGCAGCACGCCGAGCGCCACCGCCATCAGCGACCACGTGCCCCCCGCCCAGAGCACCACGAAGGAGAGGGCGACCAGCAGGCTGCCGCCGAGGACCACGGGCTTCGCCCCCCGCCGGTCGGTGAAGCGGCCCGAGATCGGCGCCACGAAGGCCCCGCAGACGCCGATCACGCCGAACAGCCCGGCCCCGGCGGCGGTGAGAGAGAAGGGCGGCCCCTCCACCAGCAGGGCCAGAGTCGCCCAGAAGGCGTTGAAGCCGGCAAACAGCAGCGCCTGCGACAGGCTCGCCGTGCGCAGGACCGGCTGCGTGCGGGCGAGATGGAGGATCGACAGCATCAAGGCGCGGTAGCGCAGCGGGTGCGTCTGCACCGTGTGGGGCAGGGTGGCCCGCGCGATGCCGGCCATGGCGAGCGCCAGCACGGACGCGACGAGGAAGACCGGCCGCCAGCCGAGATGCGCCCCCAGGAAGCCGCTCGCCGTGCGGGCGAGCAGGATGCCGGTCAGCAGCCCGGTCATGACCTGGCCGACGATCCGCCCGCGGCTCGCATCCGGGGCGAGTTCGGCCGCGAACGGGACCGCCTGCTGGGCCGCGCAGGACAGCACGCCGACTACCAGATGGGCGAGCGCGAGGCAGGCGAGGTTCGGGGCGAGGCCCACCGCCAGCAGCGCCAGGGCGAGGCCGAGACATTGCCCCACGATCAGGGCGCGGCGCGGCAGCGCGTCGCCGAGGGGCACGAGCCCGACGATGCCGAGACCGTAGCCGACCAAAGCCGTGGTCGGCACCCAGAGGGCGGCGCGGTCGCCGAACTCGGCGACGATCAGGCCGAGCAGCGGCTGGTTGTAGTAGATGTTGGCCACGGCCCCGCCCGCGATCAGCGTCAGGCCGAGCCGGGCCTTCGCGTCGAGGGGTGCGGTCACGGCTGGGTCTGGGGCAGGCAGGCACGCCGCCGCGGGAGGGCCATGGTCGGATCCGGGTACGGGAGGGAATCGGAGCGGGGAGCGATACGGGCGGAGCGCGCCGCCGGGCAATCTGCGGCGATGCATCCCTGCCGGGGCGTCCCGGCCCCCTTCACCGGAGCTGGCAGCGCACCATATGCAAGGGATGCAGCCGGCGCCGTCCGCACGCGAGCGGGCGCCGCAGGTTCATGTCCCGGGCGTCGAGCCGTTTGAGGTTCCGAACCGGACTACGAACGAGAGGGCGGTTTCGTTCCGTACGAACGGCACCGGGACCGCCGCAGCAGGGAGTACGGGATGCCGAACTACCGCATCGACTTCGCCAAGGAGATCCTCGGGGTGCCGTTCACGGTCGGCTCCGTCGCGATCACGCGGGCCCGCGATCCCGAGCGTGCCCGCCGCGCGGCCGAAATCCGGTTCGCCCGCCAGCACGGCGTGGGCGACTGGCGGGAACGGGCGGACCTCGCCACCGTGGCCGAGCGGCTCTGACGCATCCGGTCCCGGCCCGTCACACGCCCTTCGTGCCGCTGCCGCACTCTGGGAGCCCGCATTCCGCGACCGGTCAAGCTCTGGTCGCGGCGGCCGCGGCGCCGTAGAAGGGCGGGCGGACCGGGACGCTGAGCCGGCCTCCTCGGGAAGGCCGGCGGCTTCCGCCTCCGCACGCGCCCGATCGACGAGCCGGCGTCGCAGGGCCGGACGCGTCTCGAATCCGGGTCGACGGAGGTCAGTGCAAGGGTCATGGCGGCGATCTCCTTCTTCGGCGACCTGCTTCAGACCATCAGCGAGCGCGGCCGCGACCTGATCGGGATCGGGCGCGGCGACATGACCTCCCGGGCCAGCGCGGCCGATCTCGTCAAGCTGTGCGAGGACCTGATCTCCCGGCGCGGCGAGGCCTCCGGGGTGGCGCTGGCCCGCCTGATCCTCGACCGCTACGCCAGCTTCGGCCAAGCGGAGCGCCACGCCTTCCTGCGGTCCATCGCCCTCGACTTCGATGCCGACCACGCCGCCGTCGACGAGGCGATCGCCGCCTATCGCGCCGCCCCCTCCCGCGCCCGCCTCGGCAGCCTGCACGAGGCCGCCGAGCCGCGCAGCCAGGAGCTGATCCGCCGCCTCAACCTCGCCCGCGGCGGCACGCTCAGCCTCGTGCGGATGCGCGAGGACCTGTTCGACCTGCGCCGGGGACTGCGCGCCGGCGGCGAGGCCGATCCCGCCCTGATGGACGCCGTCGACAGCCTGGATTGCGACTTCGAGCACCTGTTCGCCTCGTGGTTCAACCGCGGCTTCCTGGTGCTGCGCCACATCGACTGGACGACGCCCGCGCATATCCTGGAGAAGATCATCCGCTACGAGGCGGTGCACGCCATCGCCGACTGGGACGATCTGCGCGCCCGGATCGAGCCGCCGGACCGGCGCTGCTTCGCGTTCTTCCACCCGGCGCTCGCCGACGAGCCGCTGATCTTCGTGGAGGTGGCGCTCACCGACCGGATCGCCCCGGCCATCGCCCCGATCCTGTCGCAGGCGCGCAAGCCGCTGCAGCCGCAGGCGGCCAACACGGCGGTGTTCTATTCGATCTCGAACTGCCAGAAGGGGCTCGCCGGCGTCACCTTCGGCAATTTCCTGATCAAGCAGGTGGTCGAGGACCTCACCCGCGAGGTGCCGACGCTCAAGACCTTCGTGACGCTCTCGCCGGTGCCGGGCTTCGCCGCGTGGCTGGCGCGGGAGCGCCGGGCCGACAGCCCGCAGGGGCTGCTGCCCGAGGATGTCGAGACCCTGCGGGCGCTGGACGATCCCGACTGGGCCGCCGACAAGGCCCGGGCCGAGACGGTGCGCCGGGCTCTGATCCCGGCGGCGGCGGCCTATTTCCTGCGCGCCAAGAACGAGCGCGGGCGCCCCCTCGATCCGGTGGCCCGGTTCCATCTCGGCAACGGCGCGCGCCTCGACCGGATCAACTTCCTGGGCGACACCTCCAAGAAGGGGCTGGCCCAGTCCCACGGGCTGATGGTCAACTACCTCTACGACCTCGCCGCCATCGAGCGGAACCACGAGACCTACGCCAATCTGGGCACGGTTGTGGCCGCCCCGGCGGTGACCCGGGAGCTGCGCGCCAAGCTGCCGCCGCCCCGCGCGGTGGTGCTCGCCGAGGCGTGACTCAGCCGCCCGCCAGCCGGCCGAAGGACAGGGTGATCCGGTGGGCGGCGGCCTCCGCGGCCGCGCCCTCCAGGGGGACCCGGCCGTCGAGGATCAGCGCGGCGAGCCCGTGCACGAGCGACCAGGCGGCGAGCGTCAGGTCCTCGGCGGGCATCGCCGGGCCGGCGAGGGCGGCCGCCCGCCGCTCCAGGATCCCGTAGGCCCGCGATTTCGCCGCGACCCGGCAGGGGCGCATGAACATCAGCCGGAACAGGGCCGGGCGCCGGCGGGCGAAGGCCACGTAGGCCGCCCCCTGGGCCGCAAGCGCCGCGCTGCCCGTCGCGGCGGCGTCGGCCGCCTCCAGATCCGCGGCGAGATCCTCGAACCCCCGGGCGGCGACCGCTTCGAGCAGGTCCTCCTTGCCGGGGAAGTGGCGGTAGGGCGCCATCGCCGACACCCCGCAGGCCCGCGCCGTCGCCCGCAGCGAGAGCGCCGCCTCGCCCCCAGATTCCAGCAGGTCCAGGGCCGCCGAGACCAAGGCCGCGCGCAGGTCGCCGTGATGGTAGCTCCTGTCCGGGTCTGATGTTGACACCGTAAGCATCCCGCTCCAAGTTTACATCGTAAACAAAGCGCAGGAGGCCGCCTCATGCAAGCCGCACCCGCCCGCCGCTCGGTGGACCTGTCCGCCTATCCCGACCTCGTGGTGGTCTATCTCGGCTTCCGCGTGACGCGCTGGCGCGGCCTGCTCGCCCTGATGGGGCTCGGGCGCGGCATCGCCGCCTCGGTGCAGAGCCGGCCGGACGGGCTGCTCGCGCACGAGAACCTGTTCTTCGGCCTGACCCATGTCGGCCTGCGCCAGTACTGGCGCGACCTCGAGAGCCTCGAACGCTTCACCCGGTCGGAACCCCACCGCACGTGGTGGCGGGATTTCTCGCGGGATTCCCGGGGGTCCGGCTTCTGGCACGAGGCCTATACCCGGGGCGGGGTCGAGGCGATCTATGTCGGGATGCCCGCGCCCACCGGTCTCGGGCTGTTCGCGCCCGAACGCGCGCCCGAAGGCGCCTTCCTATCGTCGCGACAGCGGCTGGCCGCCTGAAAGGGCTCGCCGAGTGGGGCTTCGGGCGGCTATGGGTGCGCGGGACACACATCCCGTGATAGCTCAGCCTCACGATGACGAACCATCTCTTCTCCCTGGTGCGGGACGGCGTCCCCGATTCCACCAAGACCGCGATCGAGACGCCGGACGGGCGCCGCACCAGCTACGCGGACCTCATCGCCCGCTCCGGCGCCTACGCGGCGGCCCTGCAGGCGGCGGGCGTCGCGCCCGGTGACCGGGTGGCCGTGCAGGTCGAGAAGAGCCCCGAGGTGATCTTCCTGTATCTCGGCGCGGTCCGGGCCGGGGCCGTGTTCCTGCCGCTCAACACCGCCTACACCCCGGCCGAGATCGGCTACTTCCTGGGCGATGCCGAGCCGGCATTGTTCGTCTGCGACCCGGGCAAGCGCGATGCCCTGGGTGAGGCCGCCGCGAATGTCGGCCGGATCTGGACCCTCGACGCCGCCGGCGGCGGCAGCGCCGCCGAGGCGGCGGACCAAGCTGCGGATGCGGGCGGCGCCTTCGCCGACGTGCCCCGGGGTCCGGAGGACCTCGCGGCGATCCTCTACACCTCGGGGACGACCGGGCGCTCCAAGGGCGCCATGCTGACCCACGACAACCTCGCGTCGAATGCCCGGACCCTCGTCGACTATTGGCGGTTCACCGCCGACGACGTGCTGATCCACGCCCTGCCGGTGTTCCACACCCACGGCCTGTTCGTGGCGACCAACACGGTGCTGGCGAGCGGCGGCGCGATGCTGTTCCTGCCCCGGCTCGACCCGAGGCTGATCCTGAGCCTGATGCCCCGGGCCAGCGTGCTGATGGGCGTGCCGACCTTCTACACCCGCCTCCTCAAGGAGCCGGGCCTCACGCCGGAGACGGCTCGGGGCATGCGCCTGTTCGTGTCGGGCTCGGCGCCGCTCCTCGCCGAGACGCATCGCGAGTGGCAGGCCCGCACCGGCCACGCCATCCTCGAGCGCTACGGCATGACCGAGACCAACATGAGCACCTCGAATCCCTATGACGGGGACCGGGTCGCCGGCACGGTCGGCTTCCCCCTGCCGGGCGTGTCCCTGCGGGTGGTCGATCCCGAGACCGCAGCGGTCCTCGGTCCGGATTCCGTCGGGATGATCGAGGTGAAGGGCCCGAACGTGTTCCAGGGCTACTGGCGCATGCCGGAGAAGACCGCCGCGGAATTCCGGGCCGACGGGTTCTTCATCACCGGCGACCTCGGCAAGGTCGACGCGCGGGGCTACGTCCACATCGTCGGGCGCGGCAAGGACCTGATCATCTCAGGGGGCTTCAACGTCTACCCGAAGGAGGTCGAGACCGAGATCGACGCGCTGCCCGGCGTGGTCGAATCCGCGGTGATCGGCCTGGCGCATCCGGATTTCGGCGAGGCCGTCACCGCCGTGGTGGTGGGCGGCGCCGGATGCCCGGACGAGGCCGGGGTGCAGGCCGCCCTGGAAGGCCGGCTCGCCCGTTTCAAATGCCCCAAGCGCGTCCTGTTCGTGGACGAGCTGCCGCGCAACACCATGGGCAAGGTGCAGAAGAACCTTCTGCGCGAGACGCATGCGGGGCTGTATCGGGACTGACGATCCGTCCGCCGGCCGGACGTGATCCGGCGGCGCCACGCTTCCCGGCGTCGCGCAATCCTGGATGACTTCGCGTCGCTCGTGATGACGGTGCCGGCCCCCTCCACGGAGCGGGCCGGCCTCGGATCAGAGATTATGCTGCGTCCGCTCCCCCGCCGGAGGCGTGTGGTCGTCCGGATCCGTGACCTTGCGGGCGGCGGCGTTGAGATTGTCCGGATCGAGGGCGGTCTGGACGAATTCGCGGCCGATATTGGTCACCTCGCGGGCGTAGCGCAGGCCCTGGTCGCGCACCTCGTCGGCCCAGGGGCCGATGCTCCGGTCCTCCTGGCGGGTGCGCGGCAGCAGCGCGCCGAGCAGCAGGCCGGCGGCGACGCCGACCACGCCGACGAGGAGCGGGTTGTCGTCCACGAAGCGCTCGACGGCGGAGCGGCCGCGGTTGAGGCCCTCGATCCCCTGATTGGTCAGGTCGTCCAGCGCCCGCATGTTGCGGCGGTGGAGGGCGCCGGCGCGCTCCCGGGCGTCGTCATAGGCCGCGGCGGCGCGGTCGCGTGCCTGGTCGGCCGCACCGCCGAGGCGGTCGTTGATGTCGTCGGCGAGGCCCGACACGGTCTGCCGCGCCTGCCCGGCCAATTCGGCGGCGCGGTCGCCCGCCGCCCGGATCCCGTCCTTGGCGGCGGAAGCCGCGTCGTGCGAGCCCGCCGCCGCGCCCTGTGGGAGCGGATCGTGCAGCCCGCGCGGATCGGGCCGGAGGGTGAAGTCGCCCGCCGCCGTGCCGGGCGCGCCCGGGTCGCCGAGGCCGGCCGGATCCGGCCGCAGGCTCTTGTCGCCGGCGCCGTGCGGCATCCCCGCCTCGGCGGCGAGCTGCTCGGGGGTGCTGGAGGGGATACCCGGCTTGTCGGTCATGGCACTGTCCTCAAATGTCGGTCTCGGCGGCCCGCCTTCGGCGCCGGTCTGCCCGTCCGGGCACGTGCGGTGTCTCGTCCCGGGTCCGGCCCGGTCTCGGAGCCCGAGCGTCAGATCTCGGTCGTGTCCAGCGGATCGCGGGCCGGGCGCACCGTGGGGAGGTCGGGGTCGTAGCCGCGGGCCGCGCCGGTGTTCAGGGTGGGCACGCGGGCGGCCGACACCTCGGTGCGCCGACGCTGGGCATCCTTCGCCATCCGGTTGAACAGCAGGCCGACGCCGGCCGCGATCAGCAGCACCGGCACCGGATTGCGGCGCACCGCCTCCAGGGCCGTATCGTAGGTGCTGTTCAGGGCCGGCACCCGTCGGGCATTGCCCAGCATCTCGTCCACGAGGTTCGGCACCGAGAGCCGGCCCTGGATGCGGTCGATCGTGTCGTCGAGCCGGGCCCGGCTCTCCTCGATCTCCTTCTCGAGGTCGTTCATCGTACTCATCCGGACACGCGCTCCGAGAGGGCCTGGGCATCCTGGCGGACCTGGCGCGTGGTGCGCTTCGGAGCCAGGGTCGAGAGGGAGAGGACGCTGCGCGCCCACAGGGCCATCCCGAGGGCGAGGACCAGCAGCACGCCGCCGACGATCAGGGCCGAGAGCCATTCGGAGCCCACGATGGTGGCGAGCCACTTCACGAAGGCGCCGATCAGGACCAGCAGGGCGACCACGGCGAACACGGCCGAGCCGACCATGCAGGCAAGCCCGACGATCAGCTGCCGGATGTTGCCGGCCATCTCGGCCCGGAACAGAGCGATCTCCTTGCGGGCGAGCTCGTTGGTCTCCCGCAGGGCGTCGCCGATCAGGCTCTGGATGCTGGAGGGGCCGGCGGATGGGCCTGTCTGGCGCGGGTCGGAGCCGAGGGTCATGGCATCAGGCCCGGAAGCTGTCGCGGGCATCGCCGTCCGGCGCCTCCGGCGGCAGACTCGACGACTTGATGAAGCGGGCGGCGATCAGGCCGGCCACGAAGGTCCCGACCGCCACCGCCACCGGCGCGCGCCGGGCGAAGGATTCGGCCTCGCTGTAGAAGTCGCCGAGGCTGCGGCGCTCGATCGAGGAGCCGAGCTGCTCCAGCCCGTCGGCGGCGCTGTCGAAGAAGGCACGCACGTTCGGCTTGTCGCCGAGGTCACGGCCGGAATTGCGGATCGTCTGGGCCAGATCGTGGACCGACTGCGCCGCGTCGCTCTTGCGCTGCTCGACGTAGGTCTGGGCCTGCAGCCGCGCCGCATCGAGCAGGCCGCGGCCGCGCTCGGCCGCCACATCGGCCAGCCCCTCGACGTCGCCCTGCAGGGCCCGCCACTGGGCGCGCTCCTCCGAGGCGGTGTGCGGCGCCTCGCGATGCGGATCCGCGATGGGGTCCGCAGGGGTGCCTTGCGGTAACTCGTTGCCGGCCATCTCGAAAACACTCCTCGCGGCGCGGGGGCGGGGCCGCTCGCGGCGACCGCGGGCCCCGCGATGGCTGAGTAACCGACTCGGCTGTCACGGGTTCCGGTCCCGTGTGCGCAGTTCCGCTGTCCGCACCCGGTCCGATGCCCGCGCGGCACCGCTCAGTCGATGTTCAGACAAGGTCTGCCAGAACCGCCACGCTTGCACAACGTGCCGGATCGGGACGGAGCGGCCGCCCTGTCCCGGAACGGTAAGGCCTCGACTTGACCCGCGCCCGGCTTCACGCTTGGGTTGCCTCACGACCCAACAAAGGATCGCGCAGGGACTCCGCGCGTTCTGGCATAGTAGTGATGTCCCGATGCAGGCGCGGCGAGATCCTCGACCCGACCCGCGCCCCTGATCCGGAGTCGACCCGCGTGGCACGCCTTGTGATCGTATCGAACCGCGTCGCCGTCCCGGAAGAGGGCGGCAAGGCGGTGGCGGCGGGCGGCCTCGCCGTCGCGGTCAAGGAGGCCTTCACGGCCTATGAGGGATTGTGGTTCGGCTGGAGCGGCACCATCACGGAGGAGCCCTCCGAGGAGCCGACGCTGATCGACCGGGGCCGGGTCCAGTACGCCGTCGTCGATCTCTCGCCGCAGGACCACCTCGAATATTACGCCGGCTTCGCGAATCGCGCCCTGTGGCCGATCATGCATTACCGGCTGGGGCTCGGCGCCTTCTCGCGCTCGGACTATGCCGGCTACAGCCGCGTGAACCGGACCTTCGCCCGGGCGCTGGCCAAGCTGGTCGAGCCCGACGACATCATCTGGGTCCACGATTACCACCTGCTGCCGCTGGCGGCCGAGCTGCGCGGCCTCGGCCTCGACAACCCGATCGGCTACTTCCACCACATCCCGTGGCCGGCCGCCGACGTGTTCAACTCGCTGCCGGCGAGCGGCGAGTTGCTGCGCGCCATCGTCGATTACGACCTGATCGGCCTGCAGACCGAGGCGGACGTCCAGAACCTGCAGCGCAACCTCGTCGACACCCAGCGGGCGATCCCGCTCGGCGGCGGCTCGCTGATGGTCGACGGCCGCCGCACCCGGATCCGCGCCTTCCCGATCGGCATCGACGTCGCCGGCTTCAAGGAGGCGGCCGAGAAGGCCAATGCCAACAAGGTCGTGCGCGAGACCATCGCGGGTCTGCGCACCCGCAAGCTGCTGATCGGCGTGGACCGGCTCGATTATTCCAAGGGCGTGCCCGAGCGGATGGAGGCGGTGGAGAGCTTCTTCGCCTCCAATCCCGACCAGCGCGGCAACGTCACCTACATCCAGATCACGCCGAAATCCCGCAGCGAGGTGCCGGAATACGAGCAGCTCGCCCGCGACGTGAACGAGAAGGTCGGCGAGATCAACGGTTCGCTGGGCGACCCCGCCTGGACGCCGATCCAGTACATCACCAAGGCCTATCCGCGCCCGGTCCTGGCCGGCCTCTACCGGGCCGCCCGGGTCGGGCTCGTGACGCCGATGCGCGACGGCATGAACCTCGTCGCCAAGGAATACGTCGTCGCGCAGAGCGAGGACGATCCGGGGGTTCTGGTCCTGTCGAAATTCGCCGGCGCCGCCCGGCAATTGCCCGAGGCGCTGCTGATCAACCCCTACGACCGATTCGAGGTGGCCGAGGCGATCCGGGCCGCGCTCTACATGCCGAAGGCGGAGCGGCTGGCGCGGTGGAAGCCGATGGTCGAGCGCATGACCCGCGAGGATGTCGACTGGTGGGCGCGCAACTTCCTGGCCGAACTCGAGAACTTCCGCACGATCGAGCGCGAGCCCCCCACCGCCGCCGCGGCCGCCGAATAGCCGGCGCCGCCCGCTGCTTCCGCCCGCCTCCATCCGCGTGACCGGACGCCCCGCATGATCGCCGTCGATGACGGGGTGCCGGCGCCCCTCGGCGCCCATTTCGACGGGCGCGGCGTCAACTTCGCGCTGTTCTCCGAACACGCCACCGCGGTCGACATCTGCCTGTTTGAGCCCGGGGAGCGGCACGAGACCCGCACGGTCCGGCTGCCCTGCCGGACCGACGACGTCTGGCACGGCTACCTGCGCGGGGTGCTGCCGGGCCAGCTCTACGGCTACCGGGTGCACGGTCCCTGGGATCCGGCCTCCGGCCACCGGTTCAACGCCTCGAAGCTCGTCCTCGACCCCTACGCGCGGGAGATCCGCGGCCGGATCCGCTGGCACGATGCGCTCTACAGCCATCGCCGCGGCGGACGCGAGGACCGGATCGACCGGCGCGACAGCGCGGTCTACATGCCGAGATGCGTCGTCACGGCCCCGGAGGTGCCCGACCTCGCCCTCAATCCGGTGCGCCGGCCGCTCGCCGAGACGGTGGTGTACGAGGCGCACGTCAAGGCGCTGACCCGCACCCATCCCGATATCCCCGAGGCGGAGCGCGGCACCTACGCGGCACTCGCCCACCCGGCGATCATCGCGCATCTCGTCAAGCTCGGCGTCACCGCCCTGGAATTGCTGCCGATCCAGGCCTTCGCGGACGACCGTTTCCTGGTCGAGAAGGGACTCGTCAATTTCTGGGGGTATCAACCCCTCGGCTACTTCGCCCCGGAGCCGCGCTATCTCGGGGAGGGCGGCCTTGGCGGCCTGAAGGCGGCGATCCGGGAGCTGAATGCCGCCGGGATCGAGACCTGGATGGACGTGGTCTACAACCACACCGCCGAGGGCGACCATACCGGCCCGACCCTGTCGTTCCGCGGCATCGACAACGCCAGCTACTACAAGCTCGATTCGGCCGATGCGCGCCGCAACCTCGACTGCACCGGCTGCGGCAACACCTTCGACGCGAGCCACCCGCGGGTGATGCAACTCGTGCTCGATTCCCTCCGCCACTGGGTCACCGCCTACGGCATCGCGGGCTTCCGCTTCGACCTCGCCTCGAGCCTCGGGCGCGCGCCGCTCGCCTTCACCCCCCAGGCGGCCTTCTTCCAGGCCGTGGCGCAGGACCCGGTTCTGGCCCGGGTCAAGATGGTGGCCGAGCCCTGGGACATCGGGGAGGGCGGCTACCAGCTCGGCGGCTACCCGCGCGGATGGAGCGAGTGGAACGACAAGTTCCGCGATGCCGCGCGGGGCTTCTGGAAGGGCGATTCCGCCACGCTCGCCAAGGTCACGCAGGGGCTGACCGGCTCGCGCGAGGTCTTCGCCCCGTCCCGGCGCTCGCCGCTCGCCAGCGTCAACTTCATCGCCAGCCACGACGGCTACACGCTCGCCGACACGGTGTCGTACGAGCACAAGCACAACGAGGCCAACGGCGAGGACAACCGCGACGGTCACAACCACAACGTAAGCCGCAATTACGGCGTCGAGGGCGACACCGACGATTCCGCCATCCTCGCCCTGCGCGCCCGCCAGAAGCGCAACATGCTGGCGACCGTGATGCTGGCCCAGGGCGTCCCGATGCTGCTCATGGGCGACGAGCGCTCCCGCAGCCAGGGCGGCAACAACAACGCCTACGCCCAGGACAACCCGACGAGCTGGATGGACTGGAGCGTCGATCCGGACCCCGCCCTCACGGAGTTCGTCGCCAACCTGCTGGCCCTACGCCGGACCCAGCCGGCCCTGCGGCGGCGGCGCTTCTTCACCGGCGCGCTGATCGATCCCGACGAGCCCCTGCGCGACGTGCACTGGCTCTCCCCCGAGGGCATCGAGATGGAGGTCCGCCACTGGTCCGACGACGGACTTCAGGTGTTCGGCATGCAGATCGGCAACGACGGCGATCCGGGCGACCGGCTCCTGATGCTGTTCAATGCCGGGGCGGAGGCCGTCCCGTTCCGCCTCGCCCCGGTGGTCGGCGGCCCGTGGAGACCGGTCTTCGACACCGGCGAGCCGGCCGGCGCCCGCGCGCCCGACGCGCCGGCCGTCGCGGCCGGCGGGACCGTGCCGCTGCCGGGCCGCACGGTCCTGGTGCTCACCGCGCCGGGGACGGTGACCGGAAACCGGGGCGGCGGGATGCCGGGGGAATAGGGGGCGACGCCCCCGACGGCCCGTCAGTCGAACAGGCTGGAGACGCTGGATTCCGTCGCCGTGCGCCCGATCGCCTCGCCGAGCAGGGGCGCGATGGTCGCCACCCGGATGTTGCGGGCGAGCTTGACGGCTTGCGTCGGCTGGATCGAGTCGGTGATCACCAGCTCCTTCATCCGCGAGGCGGCGATCCGCGAGACCGCCCCCCCCGACAGGACTCCGTGCGTGATGTAGGCCGAGACGTCCTTGGCGCCGGCATTGAGCAGGGCCTCGGCGGCATTCACCAGGGTGCCGCCCGAATCGACGATGTCGTCGACCAGGATGCAGGAGCGGCCCTCGACCTCGCCGATGATGTTCATCACCTCGGACTCGCCCGGGCGCTCGCGGCGCTTGTCGACGATGGCCAGCGGGCAGTCGATCCGCTTGGCGATGGCGCGGGCGCGGACCACGCCGCCCACATCCGGCGAGACCACCATCCGGTCGGCGCTCGGCAGCCGCTCCTTGATGTCGCGCACCATCACGGGGGCGGCGAACAGGTTGTCGGTGGGGATGTCGAAGAAGCCCTGGATCTGGCCGGCGTGGAGATCGAGGGTCAGGACGCGGTCGGCGCCGGCTTCCGTGATCAGGTTCGCCACCAGCTTGGCCGAGATCGGCGTGCGGCCGGAGGTGCGCCGGTCCTGCCGGGCATAGCCGAAATACGGGATCACCGCCGTGATGCGCCGGGCCGAGGACCGGCGCGCCGCGTCGATCATGATCAGCAGTTCCATCAGGTGGTCGTTGGCCGGGAACGAGGTCGACTGGACGATGAACACGTCCTCGCCGCGCACGTTCTCCTGGAGTTCGACGAAGATCTCCATGTCGGCGAAGCGCCGGACCATGCACTTGGCCAGCGGCAATTCGAGATAGGCCGCGATCGCCTCGGCCAGGGGCCGGCTGGCATTCCCGGCGATGATCTTGATCGAGGATTTCATGGGCGGCCGCTCACTCGCGGCCGGACCTTCCGCCGCTCTTGTCTAGACCGGTCTCCCGAGGGGCCGGAACGATCCGATGACGGGCGAGGCTCTTAGCAGCGGGCAGGAAGTGTCACAATGCCTTCACGGCCGTCCCGCAAGCGCCGCGGATCGGCGCCGTGCATGCGGAGGGCGGCGCTCAGGGAGCCGGCGGCTCCAGCAGCCGGTGCAGATGCACCACGAAGTAGCGCGTCTGCGCGCTGTCGACGGTGGCCTGGGCCTTGGCCCGCCACGCGGCCTGGGCCGAGGCGTAATCCGGGAAGATGCCGACGATGTCGAGATTCTTGATATCCCGGAACCGGACCCCGTCGAGGTCCTGCAGTTCGCCGCCGAAGACCAGATGCAGCTTCTGGTCGCTGTCGATTTCCGTCGTCATGGCCGGTCCTCCCGTTCCAGAGCGGCGCTCGCAAATGGCGGGCCTGCGGTCAAGCCTGAACATCCGCAGCCGAGCCCTGAGCCCGCCGCAGGTCTGCGCGATGGCGGGTTCCGGCCGCGGCGCCGCGGCGGATGCGCAACCCCCGATGCGTCATGCTACGAGCGGCCCATGACACGCCGATTGCTCGCACTGCTCGTCCCCGTCGCGCTGGCCGTCGGCCTCAGCGCGGTGCAGGTCCTGGCGCAGCAGGCGCCCCGCGCGCCGGGCCGGTCCGGATCCGACAGGAACGCCCCCGACCGGCGGGGCGGCCCGCCGGTGATCGGCTGCCCGTCGCTCGCCAATTACCGGATGCTGATGCGCGACGGCGCTGCGGCTGCCGCGGCGCATCTGGCCGATCCGAAGGCGGACCATCTCGGCTGCGCGGCGCTGGCGCGCGCGGAACTCACCGGCATCGTCGACAAGGTGACGCTGGGCGGCCAGAGCTACGATTGTGCCGCCGTGCGCGGCACCACGGCCTGCCACTGGATCGAGCCCGGGACGATCTCCGAGAGCCCCGCGCGGGCCAAGCGCTGACGGACCTGACGGACAGGCCCGCGACGCGCCCCTTCGCTCGTGCCTTGGCCCGACGTCAGCGCAGGTGGCCGCTGGCGCGCAGGTCCCGCTCGACGGCCTCGTGGACGGCCTGAAGCGGATTGTCGTTGATGGCGGCGGGCGGATGCAGCGGCGCCATCGCGGCGGGCCGCGTGTCGAAGCCCGGCAGGATCGCGGATTGCGGCTCCGGGCGGCGCGCCGGCATGCGGGCCGGCACGCGCGCCGCCAGGGTCCGCAACGCCTCGCGGGCGCCGGGCGGGAGGAACGTGACCAGTCTGTCCAGCATGGCCGGCCTCAGCGCGGACGGCCGGCCGAGGCCGGCGGGGACGGGACGGTGGCGGCGGAACGGTTCTTCACGGGGCACCAGCGCGGGATCGATCGCGGAAAACGAACCGGCACCCCCACGGTTCCGATAAGTGAGTATTGCGAACTTTATCGCGCCTGTCGCCCGGATATCGGCGAACACTGATTTATCGGTTGAGAAAATCGGAAGACTGGCGGAAGCGGATGGGAATCGAACCCACCGTACGCTGTTGGCGTACCACTGGTTTTGAAGACCAGGAGGGCCACCAGACCCCGTTCGCCTCCACGGCCGGGGTTACGAGCGGCCACCGGACGGGTCAAGGTCGACGGCGTCCGCCGGCGGCCGCGGCGGCATGCCAGCGCGCAAAGGTCGCGGGCCGGAGCGGACGGGGGCGGCGCGTCAGGGCCCCCGCTCCTCTGGAGCCAGGGTCAGGCCGACCGCAATCCCGGTGCGCGCCGCGGTGAGCGCCGCCTCGATGCACGCCATCACGCGCACGGCCTCCAGCGCCCCGGTCTGGTCGACCGGAGCCCGGGCGAGCGCCTCGGCAATCGCGCGGTAGAACCCGCGCTGGTCCCCGGCCAGCGCCGGCGCGCGCGCCACCCGCCCGGTCGCGTCGTGGATCTCCGGCCCGTCCGGATCCTCGCCCCAGCCGGCGGCGCCAGGCTTCAGGCCGGCCAGCAATTGCTGCTCCTGGATGTCGGAACGGTGCTTCACCAGGCTGCCGGCCTCGCCGTGCACCAGGAAGCGGGGCGATCCGCCGGCGACCAGCATGCTGGCATGGAGCACAACGCGCAGGCCCGGATAGTCCAGCACCGCGTGGGCCCAATCGTCGGCCTGCGCGCCGGGGCGGAGCCGCGCGAGATGCGCGCTCACCCGCTCGGGCAGACCGAAGAGCTGGAGCGCCTGGTCCACGAGATGCGGACCGAGATCGTACCAGATCCCGCTGCCGGGGCCCGGCCCCTCCCGCCACCGGTCGCGGACCTCCGGACGGAACCGGTCGAAGTGGGATTCGAAGTGCCGGACCCGGCCGACGCGGCCCTCCGTGATCGCCTGACGGATGGTGAGATAGTCGCTGTCCCAGCGCCGATTGTGGAAGACGCGCAGCAGCCGGCCTCCGCGCCGCGCCGCATCGGCCAGACTGCGCGCCTCGGCAAGGTCCAGGGTGAAGGGCTTGTCGACCACGACATGCTTCCCCGCAGCCAGGGCGGCCTGCGCCAGGGGCGCGTGGGTGTCGTTCGGGGTGGCGATCACGACGAGGTCGACGGCCTCCGACGTCGCCACCGCGACCGGATCGGCGACCACCGCCACGTCGGGCAGGTCGGCCAGGACCCGGGCGGGCGCGCCCGAGCCGACCAGCCGGAGGTCGAGGTCCGCCACCGAGCCGATGAGGGGGGCATGGAAGGTCCGGCCGGAATAGCCGTAGCCGATCAGGCCGACCCGGATCCGTCGATCTGCACGCATCGCCGCGCCTCCCGGCTTTCCCGGGCGAGGCCGGGACCCGCCGCCACGCAGGCCCCGGGATCCCGGCGCCGCCGGCCTCACCGCGCCATCCTACACCCCGCAGGCTGCCCGTGGCTGGACCGCCCGCGCGGATCTCCCCCGGAGGGCGTGGGCCGCGCTCCGGGGCCCGGATTCGCGGTCCGGACGCTGTTCGAGGCCGCCGCCTGCGGCGGATCGCGCCGCCGAACCGCCGCCTCGACGCCCATATTCGTATTAATTCCGCCACACTGTTGTGGCCCTGCACCAGTCATGCCGTTCCTGAGACGCTCACGGACAGAGGAAGGCTCCACGCCGGTGCCCGAGAGGGCAGGCGACGGGGCTGGCCGAGACCTTGGCCGAGACCTTGGCCGAGACCTGGCCCAAGCCGCTGGCCAAGATGCTGGCCCGCCGGCCGCGGACCAGCAGGGTTCGGGCATGCCCGCGGGTTCGGACGCATCCCCGCCGTCCGGCACGCCCCTGGCGGAATCCCTGCGGCCGGGCCCGCGCGGCCCGGGCTGGATCGGCGCGGCCATGGTGGTCACCGCCCTGGTCTCGGCGCTGGCGACCTTCCTGATCCTGGCCGGGGTGATCCGGGTGACGCCGACGCCGGCCTACGGCGTGACGCTGCTCGCCATCAACGCCGCCCTGGTGCTCGGGCTGGCCGTCATCATCGCCTGGGAGGCGCGGGTCTTCCTGCACGCCCGCAAGGCCAACGCCGCGGTCGCGCGCCTGCACACCCGCATCGTCGGCCTGTTCAGCTTGATCGCGATCCTGCCGACGATCCTGCTCGCCGTGGTGGCGTCCGTGACGATCGACCGGGGCCTGTCGCTCGGCTTCACCGACCGGGTCCGCGACGTGGTGCTGAAATCCGTGGAGGTGGCCGACGCCTACCAGGAGAACCAGTGCCAGAGCCTCGCCCGCGAGATCCGCATCCTCGCCGACGACCTCACCCGGGCCCGGCCGAATTTCGACGTGAACCGGGACTGGTTCCAGACCTTCCTGACCACCCGGGCGACCAATCTCGGCCTGCCGGTGGCGCAGATCATGCGCGGCCCCACGGAGGTGGTGGCCCGGGCCAAGATCGACGTCCTGAAGACGAACCGCCTGCCCTCGGCGGCGGCCTTCGAGGACGCGGCCAATTCCGCCGACCCGATCTGTCTCCTGCCGACCGAGGGCCGCGTCTTCGCCGCGCTGCTGCGCATGCCGGCCTACGACGACGCCGTGCTGATGGTGCAGCGGGAGGTCAGCCAGCTCGCCATCGAGTTCCCGGGCGTGTCCCGGGCGGCGGCGGCCGAGTACCTCACCTACGATTCGCTGCGGCGCTCGATCCAGATCACCTTCGCGTCGGTGTTCCTGCTGATCGCGCTGATCGCGCTGCTCTCGGCCGTGTGGTTCGGGATGAACTTCGCCAACCGGTTCGTGGCGCCGATCCGCCGGCTGATCAACGCCGCCGACCAGGTGGCGTCGGGGAATTTCTACGCCCAGGTGCCGACCAAGAAGACCAGCGGCGACCTCGCCCATCTCGGCGAGAGCTTCAACAAGATGACCCAGGAGCTGCGTCGCCAGCATGCCGGCCTGATCGCCGCGAGCGACCTGATCGACACCCGCCGCCGGTTCACGGAAGCCGTGCTCTCGGGGGTCTCGCCCGGGGTGATCGGCCTCGACGCGGCGGGCTTCGTCACCATCGCCAACCCGGCCGCGGAACGCATGCTCGACCTGGAGAGCGACGCCCTGGTCGGCCAGTCCCTCGCCCAGGCGGTGCCGGAACTCGCGCCCGTGCTGGCCGAGAGCGAGGCGCGCCCGCGCAGCCTGCAGCAGCAGCAGATCCAGCTCACCCGGTCGCGCGGCGAGCGGACCATCACGGTGCGGGTCACGAGCGAGCAGGCGCAGGGCGCGTCCCGCGGCTCGGTGGTGACGCTCGACGACATCACCGACCTCGTCCAGGCGCAGCGCAGCTCCGCCTGGGGCGACGTGGCGCGCCGCATCGCCCACGAGATCAAGAACCCGCTGACGCCGATCCAGCTCTCGGCCGAGCGGATCCGGCGCAAGTACGGGAAGGTCATCACCACCGACAAGGAGGTGTTCGACCAGTGCACCGCCACGATCGTGCGTCAGGTGGACGAGATCAAGCGCATGGTCGACGAGTTCTCGGCCTTCGCGCGGATGCCCAAGCCCGCCATCGCACCGAACGACCTCACCGAGATCGCCAAGCAGAACCTGTTCATGATGCGCGTGGCGCACCCGGACATCGACTTCGCGTTCTCGGCCCAGGGCGGAGCCGGCAATGCGGAAAAGATCGTGGCGGCCTTCGACATCCGGCTGCTCAGCCAGGTGATCACCAACATCCTCAAGAACGCCGTCGAGGCCGTGGCCGAGGTGCCCGAGGCCGAACTCGGCAAGGGCAAGATCGCCTTGAGCCTCGCCGTCGAGGACGGGTTCGCGGTGATCGCCGTCACCGACAACGGCAAGGGATTCCCCGCCGAGGGGCGCCAGCGCCTGCTCGAGCCCTACATGACCACCCGCGAGGGTGGGACCGGGTTGGGGCTTGCCATCGTCAGCAAGGTGCTGGAGGAGCACGGCGGCGGGATCGAGCTGAACGACAATCCCGCCGGCCGCGGCGGCCAGGTGCGGATGCGGGTCCCGCGGGAGCACGGGCCCGAGCCGGCGGCGGCCCCTGAGACAAGTCCCGTCACGACAGAGGAGAAGGGCGCCGCGCCGACGGCCCCCCGGATCGCGGAGATGCACGCATGAGCGCCGATATCCTGATCGTCGACGACGAGGCCGACATCCGCGACCTCGTCGCCGGGATCCTGGACGACGAGGGCCACCGCTGCCGCACGGCCGGCGGCTCGGACGAGGCGCTCGCCGCCATCGAGGCGCGCCGGCCGCACCTCGTCTTCCTCGACATCTGGCTGCAGGGCTCCCGGCTCGACGGCCTGCAGGTGCTCGACC
>Ga0316228_1001028_pt1 | contig 31951 bp, 26 predicted proteins | sample TBH18021metaG_FD_206005 | JGI IMG/M metagenome (GOLD analysis project Ga0316228, IMG submission 206005) | Freshwater microbial communities from Trout Bog Lake, Wisconsin, USA - TBH18021 | ecosystem: Environmental > Aquatic > Freshwater > Lake > Hypolimnion/Profundal zone | place: USA: Wisconsin... | reverse complement strand
AGGCTCGTCCAGGTGGCCAGGCGGTATGGGCAGGAGGTCGTTTTCATTGGGTTCTTGCCTAAGAAATTATCTCGTATGTTTCACGCACGTCTATTCCCTGGAACTTGGCTCCGGCGCCAGAACATAACGCCTGACTTTGTCTGTCAGGGAAAATGTCCTGATCTGCGGCTTGGTCCCGGGTGGTTGCCAGGTGATCGTAATCGTCCCGGCGTCTTTTATTCCGATGAAAGCCTCAGCGCAACCTGGGATCACATTCCATGCTCCCAGACACCGCTTGTCGCGCCATCCCGTGACGGTGAGCGGGCCGGCGTAGGATGACTTGTGCCCAAGCGCCACCCGCAGCGCCAGAGCATCGCCGCCGGAAGCGATTGGGAACAGCCAGCACTGGCCGTTGTTGAGTATTACGACCATATCCTGGGTGGCATTTCCCGTGAAATTCGCCACGCAGCCGGCCTGCTGGCCTTGCGGGCGGCCCGCCGCATCCCTGGGTAGCGTGCGTTCCATGCCTTCGGCCAGGTGATTGGCGAAGCCGAAGCTGCGAAATCCGCGGTTGAAGAAGAGCTGAGGGCTCATGGCCGTCCCATAGAACAGCACGATATCCTGCCTCCCATCGTTATTGAAATCGCAGGTTGTCCCCGCCACCGCCCCGCCAGCCGCTTTATAGCCCACTTCGCCGCTGAGATTCAGAGTCTCCGTAAACTTCCAATGGCCCTGGTTCTGCCACATTTTACAGGCATCATCCGACAGAGTAACGATGTCCAGCCGGCCATCGGCGGCAAAGTCTCCCACGAATGCTTCGCAGCGCCCGTCGCCGGCGGCAAGGTCAATCATCCGCGGCGCTGCGAACTTCCCTATGGCCTGGCCACGACAAAGGATGGCGCCTTTCTCGAAACATTGCAGGATATCGGCCGCGCCAACCCCATCAAAATCAGCCACCAGGCAGCGCCCGGCTTTGCCCAGATCCTTTGCCAGCGACCCATCGCTGATGACCCGGGGCGCTGCTGCGCCATCCTGGCCCGTCCAGAGGAGCATTTGCGATTCGGTGCCCACGAGTATGCCGGTGGCGTTTCCCATTCCCGTGGCCAGAACTGCCAGGCTGACCACCCTGCCTTTGATGATCTCAGCCGGCAGTTTTGCCCCAGCGACGAACTTGCCGTCGGCCGTCTGCTTGTAGACTACTACATTTGCTCCATCAGCGCTGATCAGGTCGAGTCTGCCGTCGGAATTGAAATTGCCCCAGGCGAACACCTTGCTTTTGGACGCCGTGGCATGAAAGCTGGTGACGTCTTTCAGATTTTTCAGGACCGGATCATAGGCGAAAAACCTGTCGCCGTTGTCGCAAGCCACGAACAGGCAGGACGTTCCATCCTCCGCCAGATCGACGCCCATGCAGCCGTTAATCCGGTCTTCGATCCTGGCGAATTGGAGCGGGTCAACCCAGGCCGCGCCATCATCGCTGGGAAACTCGGCCTCGGGCTCGGCCAGCACGTATTCAACCGCCCGCAGCAGCATGTCCGTTCCACCCCGCCAGGTGCCGGGCAGGTGTTCATCGTTGTAGACGGTCATCCGCCATTTACCGTCATTCCGTGGCATAAATGCGATCCAGATGCCGTCTAAGTGCATGTATCCCATCGGGCCGTCAGCCTCGTTTCCAGCGCCGCGGCCGGCGAAAAATAAACATGGCGCTGCGGAATCGCCGCGTTGCTTGAGGGCTCCGGCAAATGCCTCGGCGTGTTCCCTGGCCTGGGGCTGCGACAGATCGAGCATTATAGCGGCCGTATCGTTCTTACCCTTCAATGTCCGCGTGACTTTCGCCTCGATCATATTGTCGACGATGGGACTGAGTTTCAGTTCCCAGATATGTTCTGATTCGCGGACCAGGTCTACAGGCGTAAATTTAGGATTGATCAGTGCGCGGCTCGGCTGGGCGAATGCCAGGAATGCCGCAAGGCACGTAAATGCTATCGTGCAACGTGAGGGCATTAGTCCATCATACGCCTTGTGGTTTTTAAGCCAATACTCGACGTGATTTGCCGCTTATGCCGCGGCCGGGCATACGTCCGATATGCCAGTCGACCAAGCTGCTGGATGCCGACCCGATCGTGCGCAAGATGGCGTAACAGGACATTCTTATCATGGGTTCGGCTTGCTTTGATTACCTGGCCGAGCAGCGAGCCAAGGCTACGCCGGAATTGCAGCAGGCGATTGACCTGATGAAACAACGGATCATCGAGCGGGAACAAAACCAACCCAGGTAACTGCCCGGGTTGTTCCTATTGTATGGCGTATGGACAGTCTCTATTCTCTGGGGCTGCATGACGCCGCTGGTATTTACTATCACGACTTTCGTAATCTCCGTCGTTGCGGGGATGCTTGGTTCTTTGCTGGGGCTGGGAGGGGGAATGATCCTGGTCCCGATTCTCTGGCTGCTGCCGCCGCATGTGCCGCTGAAGTTTGCGTCGGGGGCATCAATCGTGTGCGTGATAGCTACTTCGGGCGGCGCGGGGGCGGCGTATGTGAGACGGCGCATGGCCAACCTGCGGATTGCACTGTTCCTGGCCATGGCTACCACCGCCGGGGCACTGACGGGTGGGTATCTGTCGGGGCGCATGCCGGAGAGGCAACTCGGCCTGATCTTTGCGGCAATGCTGGGCTATTCGGCGTTCGCTATGCTGCGGAAGAAACACGAGTTGGATGGAGAGGAGATTCCCGACCGACTGGCAGACAGTCTGCGCCTGCATGGCCGGTACTATGATACGGCCAGCGGAAGATGGAAGGAATCGCGGGCGGGACGGTCTTGGCTGGGCAAGGCCGTTAGCTGGACGGTGGGAGGGATCGCCAGACGTATGGCCCGAGACGCCGAGGCGGCGCCGGCCTTGACGGAGGAAGAGGAGGATGGTGAGTGGGTGCTATATAGGGTGGCGCGGTCGCCGCTGGGACTGGGGCTGATGTACGTGGCGGGAGTGGTCAGCGGGCTACTGGGGATTGGGTCGGGGGCGCTGCGGGTTCCGGCGATGGACGTGGCGATGAAGCTGCCGACCAAGGTATCGTCGGCGACCAGCAATTTCCTCATCGGGATCACCGCCGCCGCCACCGCCGGGGTCTATTTCATGCGCGGGCAGATCAACCCGTTTGTGGCGGCGCCGGTGGCCGCGGGAGTGTTGCTGGGGGCCATGATAGGATCGCGGCTGCTGGGGCGAATCCCCAGTCGCCATCTTCGCAAACTATTCGTGATCGTCTTGCTGGTGCTGGCGATTCAGATGCTGTGGAAGTGTACTAACATGGCGAGCCACTGGCATGAATTGACGCATTGGCTCCAGTGGCTCTGGGGCCACCAGGGAGGTCGACATGTATGACGACAGCCATCCCGCCGGTCTGACGACCGGTTCGCATGACAATGCATACGGGGTTGGGGCGGCGCACGAGAAGCGCGGCCTGGCCGTCGAATTATTGATAGCCGCATTACTGCAGTTGGGCGTAAGGATCAGCCTGGTTATCGTCGTGACGGGAACGTTGTTGACGTTCGCGCGTCATTGGGATTACACGTTCTCACAGGCGAGCCTGCCGCCGCTGTTGGAGACCGGGGCGGTGTTTCCGCGGACTCTGGCGGCGGTCGTAGCGGGGATTATGACCCTGGATGGGCCGGCCATCGTGGTGGCGGGATTGATTGTGCTCATAGCCACCCCGCTGATTGTGGTGGCGACCTGCCTGCTGGCGTTTATATATCATCGCGATAAGGTTTTTATGGCAATTAGCACGGTGGTGCTGGTGATATTGTTGTTTTCGTACACGCGGAGGTGAGTTGGAATATCCACAGGCGCAAGCCAGACCAAGCAATATGGCGTGTAATTCCAGGCAAGCGGGAGGAGGGACTTGTGCCGGGAGTCAAGAACCCCTAATCTGCGGGGATGACGCCGTTGCTGTTAATGTTGACGACTTTCGGCATCTCGGTGGCCGCCGGGGTGCTGGGGTCGCTGTTGGGGTTGGGTGGAGGCATCATCGTGGTCCCGGCGCTGACGCTGCTGCCGTTTCTGGGGATCGACATACGTTACGCGATCGGGGCATCGATCATCTCGGTGATCGCGACGAGCAGCGGAGCGGCGGCAGGATACGTGCGACAGCGAATGACGAACCTGCGCGTGGCCCTGTTTCTGGTGCTGGCGACGACATCCGGGGCGATCACCGGGGCGTACCTGGCCGGGATCATCCCCACGAGCTGGCTGAACATCGTGTTCGGAGGGATGCTGGCCTACTCGGCGTTGATGATGTTCCGCAAGCGCCACGCTGTGGAGGGCGTCAACGTACCGGCGGACGACTGGGCGGATAAGCTGCATCTGCACGACTCGTACTATGACCATGCCCTGGGGCGGCAAGTGGTCTACCGGGTGACGCGGTGCCGGATGGGACTGGTGCTTATGTACGTGGCGGGAGTGGTCAGCGGACTGCTGGGAATAGGGTCCGGGGCGTTGAAAGTGCCGGCGATGGATCTGGCCATGCGGCTGCCCATGAAGGTTTCCACGTCCACGAGCAATTTCATGATCGGCATAACGGCGGCGGCCAGCGCCGGGGTGTATTTCGCCCGCGGTCAGATCAATCCTTTCATCGCCGCTCCGGTGGCGGTGGGCGTGCTCCTGGGCGCCACCCTGGGCTCGCACCTGCTGGCCAGGCTGCACAGCCATAACATCCGCGCGCTTTTCGTGGCAGTGCTGCTGTGGATTTCGCTGCAGATGCTCTGGAAAGGAGTACATCCCGGCCATGGCTGAACCTTCGGGAAATCCCGCGCCGCTCGAGCATCAGTTCCCGGAGCCGGTGGATCCGCGCGTGCGCCAGGTGGAGATCATCATCAGTTACCTGCTGCGCTTTGGGGGGATAATCAGCCTGGCTGTCGTGGTGTTGGGGATATGCCTGAGTTTTTACCACCATCAGGATTACTTTTCCTCGAAGGATGCCTATCGGCATCTCATTAGCTACGGCGCTCCCTTCCCGCACACTATCCGGGAGTCATTGAAGGGGGCCTTACAATGGCGCGGCCGCTGCATCGCGGTGCTGGGGCTGCTGCTACTGGCGGCGACGCCGGTGCTGTGCGTCGCGGTATCGATCTTCGCCTTCGTCCATCAACGCGACCGAAAGTTCGTGATTATCACCAGCATCGTGCTGTTGCTGCTGTTGATCTCGTTCATGCTGGGAAAGGGCGGCGGGTGAGAGGTGGACGGCGCGCGGAGCGTGCGATTGGAAGGCATTGGGGATATTGGCATGGTTAACGCACGCTTTGCCGTTATGGGTGGGCGGGACGGCGGGTTTGGGCGTCAGACGATCGCGCCAGGCTTGGTCACCATCTTCGGTCGGAACAGCCTGGAATTACGTGTCAAAGCTCTTTAAGAATGTCCGGTAGTTGAACTCGATAAGAATGTCCGCCTCGGTAACGAGCCGGGCAAGCGGAAGTGGTTCCATGGATGTTCAAGGGGACGCCGGTACTTGGGTTTACATGCTATACTCCGCATGCCGTCGGGAGGATAGGGCTCCGCAGGAGTGCGACCCGAGCGACCGACTGCAGGATGCACAGCAGAGGGCCTCGCCGTCAACGCGGCGAGGCCTTCTTCGCCCACAGTAGTCGGCTCTGCCACGTTCTCTGCTGGGATCCTCCCTTGGGCTAAACTCCGGGGGGCTGGGGGCAGAGCCCCCAGGGCCTGGGTGGGGCCGCAAATCTTGTACTTGAGGTATTGCCCCTTCAAGCGAATATGCAGACTGCCGTCCAGCCGTTTTTCCACCGTAACGTACCCTCCCCGAAGGCCAGGCACCGGAGGTGGCAGCAACTGATAGAAGACGTTGTTCAGCCGGATCGTGTAGTCATTGCTCACGTGACGTCTGTCCTGGCGGCTTAGGATCGCCGCCACGTTCATCGACTGATGTAATGGACGATGGGCGTCGTTGCCACTTCGAGCCCTGACTGTGCACACCCGGTTGAACCAGGGCAGGAACACTCATTCCAGTACTTCGTTGGCTTCTTCCAGCGTCTTGGCATTCGCCAGACGCAGTTCCTTCACCAGTCGATCCTGCGCAGTCTGATTGAAACGCTCCACACGCCCCTTGGCTTGTGGACGGTTAGCCAGGATCAGGCCGATATCAAGCTCCTTCAACGCACGCTTAAATTGTGTCAGCGATGGTTCAACGTAATCCACGTCCCGCTTTTCAGCCCGGAAGATGCGGTCCTTGTCCACGTACATCCACCGCATGCGCCCACGCTTGCGCAGATACCGCCCCAGAAGATCCATGTACGCCTCAGTCGTCTCCGCCTCATAAAACCGCGCCGTCGCACGGCTCGTGGCATCGTCGATCATTACCACCAGCACCATCCGCGGCCCGCGTCCTTCCAGCCAGTCGTGGTGGCTGCCGTCGCCTTGAATCAGTTCGCCAAAACACTCCCTGCGCTCGCGCCGTTGACGATGCACCTCACGCCGGCGGCGACGCTCCCAAAGCCTCTCCGCCAGCAGCCAGCGACGCAAGGTCTCGTGGTCTACCTCTAGACCACGCGCCTGCAGCTTCTCACTTGCCAGGGTCGGGCCGAAGTCCGGATAGTCTTGGCGGTACGCCGCTATAGCCGCTTGCCTCACCACTTCGGCCTTCGCGCGATGCGACCGCTGACCACGCTGTCGGTGAATCATGCCACTGTCACCTTCTGCCTCTAATCGTCGCTGAAGACGCCGAATCTGCCTCTCACATAGGTCCAGCAGCCGGGCCGCCTCCACCTGGGTGCGCTTCCCTTACAGCACCACGCTCATCACCTTCAATCGATCTCGCTCGCTTTGACTCATAATTATCCAGCCTTTGCTCATCCGCTCTCCTTTCCCAGAAAGCGGACATTCTTATCGAGCTAAGACCGGACATTACTATCGAGCTATGACACAGCCTGGAATTACGTTGACACTGGTGCGGGCCCGTGGGAACATTCCTAGTACTTATGCGCTATTCGCTGGCCGGTGCTCTCGCGACAAGTTGCCTGTGGGCAGCGCTGGCCGGATTGGCGACGGCGGCGGATACGATCACGCTCAAACCGGCGATCGAACGGGGCAACGCCTGGACCTTCGAGCAGACGCAGGAAAACATCTCGGACAATACGATGACCTTGAAGGACGGGCAGGCGCAGACCGTCACCACCAAGGCCCGCAAACACATGGCCGGGAAGCTGGAAGTGCTGGCGACGCTGGATGGCAAGCCCACTTCGGTGCGCATCGCCTTCGCCGATGACTGCGAATCATCCTTCGAGATGACTAATCAGCCGTCGGAGAAGACGTCCTGGGTTTACGCCGGCAAGAGCGGAACGCTCACGCGGCAGCGCGACGGCTCGATAATCGATGATTTTGCGGTCAAGGGGGATGCCGCCAGCCGGGCCGAGCTGTATACCTACCTGGAAATCTATGAGAGCATCTATTATCCCCGACAGCCGGTGGGCGCCGGGGAGGAATGGGCCGGCGACGGGCCGGCGCTGGCCAGGATGTTCCAGATAAGCGGGCCCGGCGACCACGTCGAGATGAAGGTGAAATTGCTGGCGCTACAGGACGTGGCAGGACGGCCGACAGCCCAGCTCGAGGTCGCCATCAAGGCCATGAAGGATTCGCGCGGGCTGACCAACCTGGTCGGCTCCCAGGGCAATATATTGGTGGATGTGGGTACCGGTCATGCCGTGAAGGTGGACATGAAGAGCACCACCTCGGTAAGCGGCGACCAGAAAGGGGCGGATCCGGAAGGCCAGGCGGTCAGCTATCACGTAAATACGCAGGGGAAGTCCACCACGCTGCTGATTTCGGAACTGATTTCACCGGCGGGCGGCAAAATCCCGGCTGATCCGTCCCCTTCGACGACGACGCAGGCGGTAGCGCCGCTACGGCCGGCAGGGACGGCCGCAACGGCTTTTGTGGGCAAGTTTTCCGATGGCAATCTGATCGTGGAGCTCACCGAAGCCGGCAGCAAAGTCGCCGGGACCTTCACTCTGGGGGGCAAGCAATACCCGGCGGTGGGTTCGGCCAAAGGAGCCGTTCTGGACGGCATCTTCGAATCCGGCTCCAACCGCTTCATGTTCACGGCCATGCTCGATGAGCAAACCATGATCCTCAAAAGCGGCAACGGCAAATATTTTCTGAAGAAGACGACGGGAAACCCGCCGGTATCGCTCAATCCGTTAACCGCACCATGAACGTTGACTGAGGCGGGACGAAGGCCGGGAAGCAGCGCAGATATCCACACGCCCTTGTAAGCGGCGTAACAAGGAATCCGGGTATACCCGGCTCAATCCAGGTTCATGGACATCAGGAACTGGGCGTTGCTGGGGACCTTTTCCAGGCGGCCCTTGAGCAGCTCCACGGCTTCGACGGGGTTCATGTCGGCCAGAACGCGGCGCAGACGATAGACCAGCTCCAGTTCCTTGGGATCCAACAGCAATTCCTCGCGGCGGGTGCCGGAGGCGTTGATATCGATGGCCGGCCAGACCCGGCGATCCACCAGGCGGCGGTCCAGGTGCAACTCGGAGTTGCCGGTGCCCTTGAATTCCTCAAAAATGACTTCGTCCATCTTGGAGCCGGTATCAACGAGGGCGGTGGCGAGAATGGTCAGGCTGCCGCCTTCTTCAATATTGCGGGCAGCGCCGAAGAAACGTTTGGGCTTCTGCAGGGCGTTGGCGTCCACGCCGCCGGTTAGGATCTTGCCCGAATGGGGAACCTCGGTGTTGTAGGCGCGGGCCAGGCGGGTGATGGAGTCCAGGAGAATGACCACGTCCTTGCCAAATTCGATGTAGCGTTTGGCCTTTTCGATGACCATCTCGGCTACCTGGACGTGGCGGCTGGCGGGCTCATCGAAAGTCGAGCTGACGACCTCGGCCTTGGTGTTGCGCTCCATGTCTGTGACTTCCTCGGGGCGCTCGTCGATGAGCAGAACGATGAGGATGACCTCGGGGTGGTTGGCGCTGACGCTGTTGGCGATCTTCTGGAGCAGAACCGTCTTGCCGGTGCGCGGCGGGGCGACGATGAGCATGCGCTGGCCCTTGCCGATGGGCGTGACCAGGTCGACGATGCGCATGTTGAGATCTTTGGGGTCGGCTTCCAGGACCAGGCGGCGATTGGGATGCAGGGGCGTGAGGTCTTCAAAGTTACCGGTATCGGAAATGCGCTCGGGGTCTTCGCCATTGATGGCCTCGACGCGGAGGAGGGCGAAATAGCGTTCGGATTCCTTGGGGGGGCGTATCTGGCCCTGGACTACATGCCCGTTGCGGAGGCCGAAGCGGCGGATCTGGCTGGGGCTGATGTAGATGTCGTCGGGACAGGGTAGGTAATTGTACTCGGGGCTGCGGAGAAAGCCGAAACCGTCGGGAAGGATTTCCAGCACGCCTTCGCCGTACATCAGGCCGTTTTGGCGGATACGGCTGCGCAGAATCTGGAAAATGAGATCCTGTTTCTTGAGGCCAATGTAATCCTGGATGTCCTCGGTCTTGGCGATCTCGTGCAGGGCCATGATGTCCATGCGCTGGAGATCTTTGATGTAGAGCTTGCCGCCCTTGACCTGCTCGTACTTGGCGTTGGTTTCCTCGTCGAAGTTGGCCAGGTCCTCGGAGATGCGGTCGTCGTTGTTGGCGATGGGTGCCGGGGTGCGGGGTTCTTCCTGGCGGCGGGGCTCTTCCTCGGGCGCCGCTACGACTTCCTCGACGGGCGCGGCCTTGGCTGCCTTTTCGTGCTTTTCGTGTTTGGCCTCGGTCTCGGCCTTTTCGTGCTTGACGGACTTGACGGGCTTGTGGTGGTGCCCGGCGAGGGCTTCGGCGGCGGTCATGGTGACCACCGGGCCGGCGGCAACCGGCTCGGCGAGCTGCTCGGCGACTTCCTGAACTTGCACTTGCTCCGCTGGTTCCGCTTCGCTGCGTGAATGCGTACGACGCGACCGGCTAGACGTCTTAGCCATGACACTTCTCCGAAAAATAGGGGATTCTTAAGAGAATCCGGGGTGTTGAAGACCGTGAACGTAATATGGGAAGGCCTCGCCCGCCCGCTGCAAGGGGCATGACTTCCCAAAAAACAACTGATGATTAATGCTCCAAGGGCACCGTACGCGGCGGCTGACTGGTGGTGGAGAATCCGATTCCTAAGTCACATCATTAGGCTGTCAACTCCACCAATTCCACACTGCCGCATAATTCCCTGCCGGAACATACCGGCTTTAGAACGTTGGAGACCGCCTCGTTTCCTGGGGACAACCGGACAAGCCATGAAGAATGCGGGAAAGTATTTCTCTGACTTGACTGCGGGCGTAATCCGCATCAGCAGTGTTGCAGAGCACATAATCGGATATTTCGCGCTTCTTGTCCAGAGGTAATTGCGATTTTTCTCGCCGATCCAGCTCCCGGACATTCCAGCCCCGTTCCTGGGCCACCCGGCGCAACCGTTCTTGACGCGGCGCATCCACGAAAACCATGGCCTTGCACAGGCGATTCAGGCCGGTTTCGTATAACAACGGGGCGTCCCAGACAAAAGCCACAATGGCCGCTTCGGCGGCGGCAGCCTTCATAAGCCGCCGGCGGCGCCGGTCGATCAGGGGATGCAGCAATTTTTCAAGACGGCGGCGCTGGGCCGGATCGGCAAAAACGCGCTTGGCGACGGCCCGACGATCGACCTGGCCGCAGGCATTGAAGACCGCCGCGCCCCACCACCTCTGTAGGACGCGTTTGACCGCGTCCTGGGCGTAGGCCTCATGAACCATGGCGTCGGAATTGATGACCCGGCACCCGAGTTCGGCGAACAGCGAAGCGACCATGCTCTTGCCCGAGCCGATGCCGCCGCAGAGGCCGATGATGGGAAGCGAATGTCGAGTGTTGGGTGAAGAGGGAAGAGAGACGAGGGGCGAGGGGCGAGGGGCGAGGGGCGAAGGGTGAGGCTGACGCGGGTCAGAGCGGCCTCCGGCTGGGTTGGAGCGGGGGCGTGCCAGGGGACGACCCCTCACCCCGGCCTCTGCCCGAGTACGGGGCGAGGGTGAAAGAGCGCGGTCCGAGCGTGCGATTTTTTGTGGCTTACGTTTCACGTTTCGGTTTTTTCGCTCCGAGGTTCCTACTTTCCTTCTTCCCAGTTGTTACCGTGCCCGATGCCGATTTTGAGGGGCACTTTCAGTTTGATCGCATTATTCATCTCTTCCTTCAGCATGGCGTTTTCGGATTCGACGGCTTCCACGGGAGTCTCGAAGACCAGTTCGTCATGGACCTGGAGGAGCAGTTTGCTGGGACGATGGTCCTTTTTCAAGCGGCGGTGGACATTGAGCATGGCGACCTTGATCAGGTCGGCGGCCGAACCCTGCACGACACTGTTGATGGCAGCCCGCTCGGCGTAACCCCGGCGGGCCTGGACGGGACTCTCGATATCCGGGATGGCGCGGCGCCGGCCCATGATCGTTTGCACGTATCCCTGGTCGCGGGCCTGCCTCACGCATTGATCGAAGAAACCCTGTATCGAGGGGAAACGAGCGTGGTAGGTCCGGATGAGTTCCTCGGCCGCCGAAACGCTCAGACCCTCGATGCGCTCGGAAAGACCCCAGGCGCTGATGCCATAAATAATTCCGAAATTGACGATTTTCGCATAGCCGCGCTGCTGACGGGTCACGTTTTCCGGCACGACATTGAAGACCTCGGCGGCGACGGCCTGGTGAATGTCCTGGTCGGCGTCGAAGGCCTTCAACAAGGCGGGTTCCCCGGTCAGGTGGGCCAGGATGCGCAACTCGATCTGGCTGTAGTCGGCCGTCAGCAATACGTTGTGTTGGCGGTCGCCGGGGACGAAGGCCAGCCTGATCCGCCGGCCCTCATCGGTGCGGATGGGGATATTCTGGAGGTTGGGATCGCTGCAACTGAGGCGGCCGGTTTCCGCGCCTATCTGGCTGAAACTGGGGTGAATCCGCCCCGTGCGGTGGTTCACAAACTCCGGCAGATTGTCCAAATAAGTATTCTTGAGCTTGGTCAGGGTCCGGTATTCGAGCATCAGACGCGGGCATTCGTGGACGCGGGCCAGTTTTTCCAGGACCTGGACATCGGTGCTGTAGCCGGTGGTGGTCTTGCGGCCGGCGGGAAGCTTCAGGTGCTCAAAGAGCACCCCGGCAAGCTGTTTGGGCGAATCGGGATTGAAGCGGATGCCGGCCGCCTTCATGATGCCTTCGCGCAGGGCGTCGATACGCCGGGAAATAACCTGGCTCTGTTCCTGGAGCACCGAGTTGTCGATGGCAATGCCGTTGAACTCCATCTCGGCCATGACGTCGATAAGGGGCGTTTCCAACTCATCGTGGAGCTTGCGAATCTCGGGAAGAGCATCGAGGCGTGGAATGAGCAAGTCGGCCAGGCGCAGGCAAATATCGGCGTCTTCGGCGGCATAGACGGCCACGCGGTCCAGAGGCACATCGCGCATGCTGATCTGGGCCTTGCCTTTGCCCAGCAAATCTGTGGTGGGGATCTTCTTGAAATTGAGGTAGACCTCGGCCAGGGGGTCCAGGCCGTAGGTATTGCGGCTGGAATCGATGAGGAAAGCGGCGACCATGGTATCCATGACGATGCCGCGCAGCTCGATGCCGGCATTGCGCATGACCAGCAAATCGTATTTTATATTGTGGCCGAACTTGGCGATTTCGGGGGCTTCCAGGACGCCTCTTACGGCATCGAGTACGCGCTGGGGGGATAAATGGACGGAGCCAGCCGGCCCGCGGATGGGGATGTAGAAGCCGCCGCCGTGCTTCCAACTGAAGCTCATGCCGACGGCGTTGGAGCGCATGGCTCCCAGGTCGTCGGTTTCGGTGTCGAAGGCGAAGCGTTTCTGGTTTTTGAGTTCGGCTAGAAAAGCCGCGAGCTTTTCCTCGGTATCAACCAGGCGGTAATCGCAGCCGGCGGAAGTGGCCAGGGGCTGGCCAAGGGCCAGCGCCGCCGGCATTGGCCGGTCGGGGGCGTGGGCGGCGGCGGGGTGCATGGCGCCAAAAAGTCCCATCTCCAAGCCTCCCGCCGGGGTAATAGGGGTATGCGATTGGGCAAGCGGCGCGGCGGGCTTGGAACCCTCCAGTTCCAACTTCTCCAGAAGGCGGTGGAATCCCAGAACCTGCAGATGCGGCTTAAGACCCTCAAGTTTCAGGCCATCAAAGCGGCACTGTTCGGGATCGAAAGCCATGTCGACATCGGTCTTGAGGGTGACCAGTTGCCGGGCCAGAGGCAGTCGGTCGGCGTATTTCTGAAAATTTTCCCGCATTTTAGGGGTCAGATCGTCGAGGTGGTCCAGCACGGCGTCGGCGGTGCCGTATTGGGCAATGAGTTTGACGGCGGTCTTGGGCCCTACGCCGGGGATGCCTGGAACGTTGTCGGTGGAATCGCCGATAAGGGTCTGGATCTCGATGGCCTGGGCCGGGGTGTAGCCCAGGGCCGCTTGCAACGCCGCCGGATCGGTGTACTTGTCCTCGTAGATGTCGTACATGCGAGTGTTGGCATCGAGGATCTGCCGCAGATCCTTGTCGTTGGAGACGATGACGGCCTCGAAGCCCTTGCCGCGCAACTGGCGGGCCATGGTGGCGATGAGGTCATCGGCCTCGAAGCCGGCCTTGGCAAAGATGGGTATGCCGGCGTCGCGTACAATCTGGAGGATACGCTGCTCCTGGGGTTGGAAATCAGCGCCGGGAGGGGTGCGGTTGGCCTTGTATTGGGGAAAAATGGCGCGGCGGAAGACCTGAGTCTCGTCGCTGTCGATGACCATGGCCAGGTAGTGAGGTTGCTTTTGTTCCACGAGATTTAGCAATCGCTGGGTGAAGACGTAGGTGGCCTTGGTGGGCTCGCCGGTGGCGCTGGCTAATTCACGGAAAGGCGCGAAGTAGGCGCGGTATATATGGGCATGGCCATCGATGATGTAGAAGGTTTTGGTCATTGCTTAAATTGGCTTCGCGGTGAAAAAAGACAGATTGTACGGGCGGAGGAATTGCGTGCGAAGCGCGGAATCGTTAGTATTTCGCCCTTTCAGCGGGTCGTGTTACCTAATATATCAGGAACACGGGTAGTGTGTCTTCAAGGACATGGGAATTGTTAACAAAAATGGGCCGGACAACGATGCCGGTTTGGAGTTGTTCTTATGCGTCTGACTGACATCCTTAAACCGCGGAACATTAAAGTTCCCCTCGAAGCAACCAGCAAGAGCGAGGCGATCGCCGAACTGGTGAACCTGTTGGCCGCTAGTGGCGACGTCAGCGATCCCAAGAAGGTTCTGGCCGCCGTGTTGGACCGCGAGGCAACGCGCACGACTGGCATCGGCAACGGCCTGGCCATACCGCACGGCAAATGCGCCGGCGTGGCGGACTTGGTGATGGCTGTCGGCAAAGCCCAGACGCCGATTGATTTTCAGTCGATTGACGGGCGGCCAGTGACGCTGATCTGGCTGCTGGCCAGCCCTCCCGACAAAACCGGACCGCACATTCACGCCCTGGCGCGGATCAGCCGGCTGATGACCATCGACAAGTTCCGCCTGGCCCTGGCGGAAACCACCACCGCCCAGGCGATGTTCGATATAATCCAGCAGCAGGAACAGACGTTTTGAGAGGTTGGTCCTGCAGCCCGGCAGAGTTTCAGGACACGGCGCAAATTAAAATGCAGGTGAACAATGTCTTTGGGTAAGGGACTCCTGGTTGTTATTGTTGCTGCAGGAATATTGCTGACCGGCACGGCCTGGGCGTTGATCAATCCCAACTTTCCACCAGGACGTCTGATCGAAAACGCCGATCTGATCCTGGCTTTGAAGATCAGCCCGGCGGATGGGAAGGACCAATGCCAGGCCGAGGTTGTGAACGTCTTCAAAGGCAAGATGGCCGCCAAGACCCTGGTGATTGACCTGTCCAAGAGCGCCAATACGGAACAAACCAAGGCCCTCAAGGAACTGGTGGCCTCCCTGCACGATGAGCCCGCGATGTTCTTCGTCGGCAAGGGCGAGGAGGGTGATCCCGTAGCCAACCTGCACTTGGGCGGCAAATGGGTGTCGATGAACGTCAACGACGATCCGAACCAGACCACCTGGAGCACCAATGCCTTGAACTCCAAAATGCAGGCCACCTGGGCCGGCGGCACGGATATGCTCCGGAAACTTACCGAACTCATCATCAAACATCCGGAGACGGACGTGCCCGTTGCCAGCCCCGTAAGCTGGGACGATCCCGTTAACATCGGGAAAATTGCGGGCAAGGCCGCTGGCGCCATGGCTGTGGACATTGCCGGCGCCGGCGAACTATGCCTTTACGTCGCCGCCGACGATGGTGACAAGGTCTTCAAGTACGACAAGAAGGCGGGGAAGTTTGCGGATGTCACCACCGCGCTGAAACTCGGCTCCAAGAGCCGAGTTGCCGCCTGGGGCAACTTCAACGGCGCGGGGCGTCTGGACCTGGCCTCCTGGGACGGCAAGGCTCTGACGCTGTGGATACAGGCGGCCGATGGCACCTTCGCGGCCTCGGTCGTCACCGAGGTTCCCAAGGGCGAATGTATCGGCCTTGTGGCGATGGACGCGGAGGCCGGAAGTCGCGCTGGGTTGCTCTGGAGCACCGCTGCCTCGCCCGTACTGCTGGTGCCGAATAAGGACAACGCCGGCTTCACGCTCAAGCCGCTGCCGGCCATCCAGGCTCAGGGCCTCGGCGCCGCCGGCGCTTGTCTGACGGCCGATTTTGACGGCGATGGCCTTCCTGACGTGATCCAGCCGTTTGCCAAGGGCAGTTTTTTCTTCAAGGGTGACGGGAAAGGCGGCTTCGCGCCCGCCGTGCCTTGCGCCATCTCCCTGGGCGAGGGTCGCTCCGCCGCCTTCCTGGGCGACTTTGACGGCGACGGCCGCATCGACGTGTTTGTGGCCGGTGCCGATGGCTGCAGTATGTGGCAAAACAGCGGCGGCGGCAAATTCACCGAGATGCTGAACTACTCCGGCGAGATCGCCTACATTTCCAAGCCGGGAGCCATCGGCGGAAATACCTGTGACGTGAACAATGACGGTCGCCAGGACATTTTCATTCTCTATGCCGAGATAGCCCCGCAAATCTTTTTCAATCGCGGATTCCGCAGTACCGGCCATGCCCACAAGCCCACCGATCTGGGCGAAACCAATGTTCTGCCCGGTGCGATCAACGGAACCCAGGCCGGCGTTGTCGCCGATCTCACCGCCCACGGCGCTCAGGACATGGCCCTGGTGTTGCTGGATGGCACGGTATGGGTCTTGCCGCAATCCCTGGGTGGCGAGTCGGGCCTGGCGGTGCGGGTGGGGTTGGCTCACGGCGCCTGCGCCGGACCGGTCACCATTACCGCCCACAACAGCACGCGCAGCCTTGGCGCCTGGGCATTGTCCCCAGGCGGCGAAGCTTTTCTTGGCACCACCGAAGCCGGGGATATCACCTTCTCCTGGCAAATCCCCGGCCAGGCGCCACAGGAAAAGACCATTGCCCTGAAAGATAAGCCGGTTTACTTCAGGATCCCGGCTGGCAAGTGACCGGAGCTGCCAAGCTGGCCTTCCTTTTTCCTTGCCCGTGCGGTGTTTGGACTGGGCAGGGTTGCGCACCTTGTTTCACCATCGCCCCGTACTTGGGTTGGGATGAGAGGCCATCTCCCCGCGTCAATCTCTTCCGCTCTTTCCACCTCACGTCCTCCCCGCAATCTGGTATAATGCTGTCCGCGTCAGCTCATCCTCAACCGGAGCCATTATGCGCATGCCTTTCTCCATATCGTTTTTTTCTCCGCTCTTCCTCAGCGTTTTTTTCCCGGTGTTGACCATGGCCCATGCTCAAGCTCCCGCCGAACCGCCCTCGGCGGACGTCAAAACGGTGGCCGGCGACGGCGATGCTTTCGCCGCCGACCTTTATGCCAGGCTCTCATCCGCCGATGGGAACCTCTTTTTCTCCCCCTACAGCATCAGTTCCGCCCTGGCCATGACCAGCGCCGGCGCCCGGGGCAACACGGCGGTGCAGATGGCCAGGACTCTGCACCTGGCTCTTCCTCCCGCTCAGTTGCATTCCGCTTTTGCCGACCTGACAGCGCGCCTCGGGGCCGAGGCCGTCGGCCCCGACAAGAAAAAGCTCTACGACCTGGTCGTCGCCAGCGCCCTTTGGGGCCTCAAGGGCTATCCCTATGAGAAATCCTTTCTGGATCTGCTGGCCAAGGATTACGGCGCGGGGTTGCGCGAGATGGATTTTAGCGGCGCCCCTGATGCCGCCCGCAATGAGATCAACGCCTGGGTCTCTACACAGACCAATGACCGCATCAAGGACCTCCTGGCTCCCGGCACGATCCATACCCACACCCGCCTGGTCCTGACCAACGCCATCTATTTCAAGGGAACCTGGCTGACGCCTTTCGAGAAAGCCCAGACCGCCGATGCTCCCTTCCAGGTATTCGCCGGCAAGACCGAACTCGTGCCGCTCATGTCGCAACAACACGGCTTCCAGTACATGGAAACCGCCGAGATGCAGGCCGTCGAGCTGCCCTACGCTGGCAACAACCTGTCCATGATCGTCCTCCTGCCCCGCAAGGCCGATGGCCTGACCGCCCTGGGAAAGTCCCTGTCCCGCGACAACCTCGATCAGTGGACAGGCCAGCTTCGCCGCCGCGACGTGCAGCTCTTCCTGCCCCGTTTCAAGCTCACCAGCCAGTTCGAGCTGGCTGACACGCTCAAGGCCATGGGCATGGTCGATGCCTTCTCCGACAACGCCGATTTCTCCGGCATCGCCAAGAGCGAGTCTCTCTGTATAGACAAAGTGATCCACAAAGCTTTCGTTGAGGTCAACGAGGAAGGCACCGAGGCCGCCGCAGCCACCGCGGTGCTGATGAAGCCCACCGCTGTCATGATCCGCCCCGAACCACCGGTCGCCTTCCGCGCCGATCATTCTTTCGTGTACCTTATCCGCAACCGGTCCACCGGAGCGATCCTGTTCCTGGGACGGCTGGTGGATCCGAAAGGATAGGAGGCACAATGAAAACAGTCGTCAATTACCTGGCCATCGGCGGAGCTGGTTTCCTAGGCGCCATGTCCCGTTACTTCGTCGCCACCATGTGCGCCAGGGTCTTTGGCACGGCTTTCCCGATAGGCACCTTCGTCATCAACATCAGCGGCAGTTTGTTCCTGGGCTGGTTTTTTGCCGTCACGCGCGGGCGTCTGCCGGTTTCCGACGTCATCTACCTGGCCGTTGCCGTCGGTTTCATCGGCACCTACACGACGTTCTCCACGTTTATGCTGGAGTCCAGCCGCCAATTGGAAGATGGGTCGGGCATCAAAGCGATTCTCAACCTCATGGGCAGCATCCTGGTCGGACTGCTGGCGGTGAGGGTGGGGATGGCTTTGGCGGCCCGAGGATAGGTATGGCGACGGCGGCTTGTAAACAGGTGAAACTATGAAACTGCTTGGCGAGCGCGTTCTTCTGCGGGTTTACTTGCAGAGCGCCGACCGCGCGCCGCATACACCGACCTATGAACGGATCGTCCGCCATGCCCGCAATGAAAAACTGGCCGGGGCGACCGTGCTCAAGGGTATCATGGGTTATGGTTCGTGCGGACTGCTTAAGCCTTCGCGCTGGTCGGTAGTCGAACACCTGCCGATTATCGTCGAGATCGTCGATGACACCGAACGCATCGGCAAGTTTGTCAACGAAACCCTCGGCAACCTGATGATTCATGGCATGCTCACCCTGGAGCGGGCCAGCGTGATGATGTACCGCCACCGCCCGGCGGCCGGAGTTCCCATCGTCGCGCCGACGCCGCTCCAGGTGTCGCCCGCGGTCCGGCCTTTTTCCACGGTCCCCAACCTCCAAGCGAGGGAAAACATGACGATTAATGAAGACGGCGTTCTCCTGCGCGTTTTCGTCGGCGATGCGGACAAATACCAGCACCAGCCCCTCTATGAGGCCATCGTCCGGAAAGTGCGCGAACTGGGCCTGGCCGGAGCCACCGTCTTGCGCGGTGTCCAGGGCTTCGGCGCCAACAGCCTGGTCCACAAGACCAGCCTTCTGGACATGTCCACCGATCTCCCTCTGATCATCGAGATGGTCGACACGAAGGAAAAAATTCAGCTCCTTCTGCCCCATTTGGAGACGATGGTGCAGGAGGGGATGATCACCATGGAGTACGTCGCCATCGTTCTTTACCGCCACAATTCCGCCGACGCCCATGCGGCCGCGCCCCCACCGGGTTGAAAGCCTTTGCCTTTGCCCAGGGTCGGGCAGTGGGCCCTCCCACTGTTCAGCGTTTCGTGTTTACCGTTTTAGCCCTGGCCCGATCCGGCATCCTCTTATCCGTCAAAAATGTCTCCATCGTGACGCCGCCATCGACCCCGATCCTTATCGTAATCGCCCCGTAGCGGCTGGTGCGCCAGAACGGTGTGCCGACGGCGGCCATGATCTCATCGAACTTCCGCTGCTTCTGCGACATCACACGATCGTTGGACGCGACGATCCACTGCGGGTGTACGGCCTGTATGAACAGGCCGGTTTCGCCGGGTTCGGCGCTGCCGTGGTGGGGTGCCACCAGCACGTCGCTGGCCAGTTTGGTTCCGGTCACCAGTTCGTCTTCGGTCGGGGCCTGGATGTCCGCCGGGAACAGTATCGACCGGCCATGGCAGGAGATGCGCAGCACTAGGCCGGCGTTGTTAGTCGACTTGAACGGCCTTCCCGCCGGCGGCCACAGCACGTCCAGCGTGGTGCTGTCGTCCAGCATCAGCCGTTCGCCGGCGCTGATGATCCGCAGCCCGCAGGCCGACTGCCGCACGTGGTTCAGCATGGCCTCCGCGGCCGTAGTCCCGGTCGGTCCCGCCGCCTGGTCCTCGAACACCGGGTTCAGGTACACCTCCCGCACAGAAAACCGGTCCACGCTGACAGCGGCGCCGCTGATGTGATCGAAGTCCGGATGGCTCAGGAAGATCGCCCGCACCGACCCCTTGCCGCGCGTTCGCAGGAATGGCTCCAGGCAGGTGCGCACCGGATCGGGCAGCGTCGATGACCCATCGTCAATCAGCACCGTGTCGCCGCCCGGCAGTTCCACGACGCCGATCTGGCCGGCCCCGATGGCCAGCAGGGTGACGCGCAACTCGCCGTCACTCGCTGCCCGCGGCGCCCAGCGCCATGCGACCGGTCCCAGCAACGCTATCAGACACGCCGCCACCGGCCCCAGTCGCAGCCATGTCCGCCGGCCCTGGACTGCCGTCGGCAGCAGCGGCAGGCACAGCAGGGCGTAGAATAGTGCGATAAGCCACATTGACGGCGCCGGCAGGGGAACATCCGCCCCTGGAATTCTCGCCAGTACCCCCACCACATGCCGCACCAGGTACATCGGTAGCACTGCTCCCTGGGCCCACAGTCCCGCCAGGCTGGGCAGGAGCAGAGTCAGCAGTACTTTGGCCAACGCCCCGGCCAGGGCCACCACTACGCAGGGAAACAGCAACAATCCCCCGGCCAGCGTATAAGGATTGAGCTGCTCGAAATGCAGCGCCACCAGCGGCACGGAAATAAGCCAGGCGATGATGTTGAACGCCAGGGCATCGGTCGCTTTGCGCCGCAGCATGCGCCGCAGTGTTTCCCAGCGGCCGGGGGTGCGGTTGTGGAAGGCCAGCCGGTCCTGCAGTTCCCAGGGCGCGTTGAAGAAATCAACGGCCCGCCGTCCCACGATCATCAGTCCCAGCACCGTCCCGAAGCTCAATTGAAACCCCGGATCGTAGAGTTCCAGCGGCTTGACGGCCAGCACCGCGATCGCCGCCAGCGCTAGCAACTGAATCCGGTCGCTGTTGCGCCACAGGAGCATGCTCAGGGCGTAGGTTTCGCACAGGATCGCCGCCCGGAAGATCGGTGCCGCCGGCGCGGTCGCCAGGGCATAGGCCAACACGAAGATCATCACCGCCAGGGCCGAGAAGCGCGGCCGCAGGCATAGCAGCCGGCAGATCAGCAACACCAGTCCGCCCAGCACCGCGACGTGCATGCCGCTTACCGCCAGTTGATAGGCCGTGCCGCTGGCGGCGAAATCCTCCTGCACCTGGCGCATCTGCCAATCGCGGTCCCCCAGCAGCAGGGCCCGCAGCAGTGAGTGATCCAGCGCCTGGGCCTGATCAAACCCCTCCGCCAGCGCCCGCCGTATCCGCTGCCGCAGTCTTTCCAGCATCCCCATGTGTCCGGCGGCCAGAATTTTGATGTCGGCGGCGTGTTTGATCGTCACCGATGCCAGGATGCGTTGGCGGCCATAGAATTGTTCCCAGTCGAATTGGCCGGGATTCATGGCCGGACTGGGGCGCTGGAGCATTCCCGTGGTTCGGATGCGCTGCTGCGCCGCCAGACCGGGGTGAATTTCGTCGATCTGCACCAGTACCGTCCCCTGGACTGCCATCGGGCCCGTGCCCATGTCCGCACTCAGCACGCTGGCCGTCGCGGTCATTCGCGGCGGCAGCGGTCGCCACGATTCCGCAGCCGCCAGCACGCGCGGCTCGCAGTCGAGGCGCATCTCGATATCCACCGGTAAAGGCAGATCAGTGGCCAATTGTCCGATGTGATTGGTGGGATAGTGGAACGCATGGAACTGCGCCAATCCCAGTCCCAGGCACCATATAGCCGCGTATGTTCCCAGGCGTCGTGCGGCGCTCCGGGCTGCCGCTAACGCGGCCCACGCCGCCAGAAATACCAGCATGCCCGCCCAAACAAGTGGCGCATGCCACAAGAGTCGATGGCACGTGATGCCGCCGATCAGCAGCAGGGCCACGGGCGCCGCTGGCCGTGGCGCCACGGCCTTCGACAGTCCTTCCCGGCAAGATGCCCACAACCCGTGCATCGCCGCTCATGGTAATCGAATCAGCCGGGTAAGCCACCCGGAGTTGGCGCCGGGGCCGGCGCCGAAGGCATCAATGCCCCATGATCCGCTGCATTTCCCGCACCCAGGCGGGCGTATCTTTAAGATAGTTCCTGACATACTGTTCCCGTAGGAAATAGTACAAGGCCAATCCTCCCTGGGCCAAAATCGCGGCGACAATCAATCCGCCGTAGAGGATCTGGCTGATCGCCTTGGCCACATCGTCCGCTGCCAATCCGGTCAAACCGCGCAGGTCGTCGGCCGATACGCCGGAATCAACCATGGTCTTGGCAATTGCGCCCCCAGCGCCGCCACTGGCCAGGGCATGCAGGTTCCACAGGGCGTAAGCACACAGTATCACGGCCAACGCCAGCTGGTTGAACCCCAGTGTCCGGCAAGTGCCCGGCCGCGCCTCCCGCAAGCGCCGCACCCCATAGTATTCCACCCCCGCCACCCCCGCCATGCCTATTCCCAGAAAAAGTCCCGGCAGGCTCGACAATCCGCACACCATCGACGCCACCGCGAAGACCGCCACCGTACAATAATCCGCCGTCGCGACCGCGATCATACGGCGAAGTTTCCTCGCCTGCCGCTGTCCCTGGGCCAGTGCCCGCCAATGTTCCGGCAGGATTACCGGCCCCGGCGTTTGCACTCTTTCAGCTACTGGCAGCGCCGGCGGCCACGATGCATGGGGACCTTGTTCTGCCATGGCTATTATTAGACTCTTTAGTCCCCGCCATTGCACGCGTATGATCCTCTTGCGTCATCCGTGCAGCGTATGCTGGAAGGCTTGTTGAAGGCGGTGAAAGAGGAGAAAGGTGCTGGGGACTAGAGGCGAAGAAGAAGAGACAGACGCGGGGACACGGCGCTATTCATTCACGACTGACCTGCTCCTTGCTCCTGATTACTGACGCCTTCCTTCTTGCTCCCGCAGCGAAGAATCGTTATCTTTCCCAAGAGAATCTTGGCAGCGTAGCTCAGTTGGTAGAGCAAGGGATTCATAAGCCCTAGGTCACAGGTTCGAATCCTGTCGCTGCTATTCAACGCCCGGGTAATGAGTTACAGAAAACTCCTGGTAGCCTCAAAATCCGCTTTGAGGCTACTTTTTCAACGCCTGTATCGCCAGACCGTAGCCGTTTTTGCGGCAGGCGGCGCCCCGCGGCCGCAATTGCCTGCGGCCGCCGGCCATGGTAGGTTCTGGCCCCATGTCGTTCCAGCCCACGCGTTATGCCTTGTCGGTGATGTGCCAGGACAAAGTCGGCCTGGTGGCGCGGCTCACCGGCGCCGTCTACGGCCTCGGCGGCAATATCGAGGTGTTGCACCAGGGCGTGCTCCAGGGGTATTTCGTTTTCATGCTCATGGTCACTTTCCCCGATGGGTTGGATGCCGACGGCATTCGCAAGGCCATCGAATCGGCGGGGGCGCCGGGCGAATTCGTGGTCAGCCTTCTGCCCCGCCAGGATCAGACGCCCGCTCCGGCGGCGACCGGCTCGACGTTCGTTCTGACCCTGTCCGGCGAGGACTCGCCCGGCATTCTCAAGAAGATCACCGCCTACCTGGGCGACCAGCGGATAAACATCGAGGGCCTGGCCGCAGAAACCAAGGCCGGCCGCTGCCTCATTACCGCCCGCCTGACCATTCCCGCCCTGGTGGACGTGCGCGCCGCCCGCCTGGACTTGGCCGAGATCTTCAAGCAGGAACAGGTGCAGATTTCCCTGATGCACGAGGACATTTTCGCGGCCACAAGCCGGATTGAGATGCCATGATCGGCTCCGAAGACATCGTCGCGACCATCCGCATGTTCCAGGAAGAGAACCTGGACGTGCGCACCGTAACGCTGGGGGTCAACATTGCCGGGTGCGTGTCGGCGGACTTGAGTGTCTTCTGCGACAAAATCCGCCAGAAGATTTCCCGGCACGCCGGCGGTCTGGTGGCCGCCTGCAACCGCATCGCCGACCGCTACGGCATACCCATAGTCAACAAACGCCTGGCGGTTTCCCCCATAGGATCCATTGCCGCCAACCTCGGCCACGAAGGCATGATCCAGATCGCCCGCGCCCTGGACGAGGCCGCGGGTGAAGTGCGTGTGGATCTTATCGGCGGCTTCAGCGCCCTGGTACACAAGGGCGCCACCCCTGCCGAACAGCGGCTTATCGAGGCCCTGCCCGAGGCCCTGTCGCTCACCCGGCGCGTATGCGCCTCGGTCAATGTCGCTTCCACCAAGAGCGGGATCAACATGGATGCCCTCCTCAAGCTCGGACAGGTCATCAAGCTGGCCGCGGAGCTCTCGGCCGACCAGGGCGGCTTCGCCTGCGCCAAACTGTGCGTCTTCGCCAACATCCCCGAGGACAATCCCTTCATGGCCGGCGCCTACCACGGTTTCGGCGAGCCGGAGGCGGTGATCAACATCGGCGTTTCCGGCCCCGGCGTGGTCAAGCGGGCCATCGAGCGGGCTCGCCAGGAGCGGCCGGACCTGGACCTGCAGATGCTGGCCAGCGTCATCAAGCACACTTCCTTCCGTGTCACCCGCGTTGGTGAGCTGGTCGGCCAGGAGGTCGCCCGCGAGATCGGAGCCGAGTTCGGCGTGGTGGACCTGTCGCTGGCTCCCACCCCCAAGGTGGGCGATTCCATCGGCGAGATCCTTCAGGCCATGGGCATCGAGAAGGTCGGTGCCCCCGGCAGTACCGCCGCCATCGCCCTGCTGAACGAAGCCGTTAAAAAAGGCGGCCTGTTCGCTTCCTCGTCCGTGGGCGGGCTTTCCGGCGCGTTCATCCCCGTGGCCGAGGATTCCACGCTGGCCCACGCCGCCGAGCAGGGGTGGCTCTCGCTGGAAAAATTGGAGGCCATGACCTCGGTCTGCTCCCTGGGACTGGACATGATCTGCATCCCCGGCGACACCGATGCCCCGACCATCTCGGCCCTGATGGCCGACGAGATGGCCATCGGCATGATCAACCACAAGACCGTGGCCACGCGCCTCATCCCCGTTCCCGGCAAAAAGGTCGGCGATTGGGTCCACTGGGGCGGACTTTTTGGCTCCAGTCCCATCCTGGATGTCAGGGCCGGCGGAGCATCGGCGGCATTCGTGAACCTCGGGGGAAGAATTCCCGCGCCGTTGTCGTCGCTGAGGAATTGAGAATTGTCGGCCGGCGTCGACCGGCGTCAGGTGCTTCACAACCTGCACACAGTCCCCCAAGCACCGTTCCGCCTGAAAAGCCGCTACTGAGTCGCCGCCGAGTTCATCTGCTCGATCTTCAAGGGCGCTTTGTTCCGGGCGGGTTCGCCATCCTCGATGGTATATCGCTCATTTCTATTTGGCGGGTACTGCGCCTGGCGCGGTGGTTTCAAAAGCGATAGAGGCCGAGACCAGACTACCAGTCCAGGTATCTGTGGGGTTGGGCGCCTGATCGTCCGCGGCCGCGAAATCTGTCGCCAGCACCACGGTATATTTGCTGCCCGGAAGGCTGTCGATTGCAACTATTTGGGCCGGAAGTTTGACGGGTTTGGCAATGTATTGGCAGCCGTCCAGCGACAGGGTGACGGCCAGCGAGTCGCCGGGCTTGATGGTAACGCTTTGGCCGACAACTGGCTGTGCCGGACGGCCCTTGCGCACGACGTAGAACTCCGGCTGGTCTTGCGGGGAACGGATGCTCAGGTTCCACCAGTCGATGTTAGCCGGATCATGGCTCAGCGTGATGGGGCGATTCGTGGTATTCTGAAATGTCGCATTGAACGTCACGGGTGCGCCGGGGGGGAAGGCCTTGGGCGGTGATTTGACAAAGAGTGCCAACCCCCTCTGGTCGAAGACTCGGCCTTCCTCGGCCCATTTTTTTTGCGAGTCCTTGAGAAAAACCAGGAAATTATCCATGACCTGGGCCGCGTTGCCATCGAGGGCCTGGCGCAAAACGTCCAGGTGATGCACCGTGGCCAGATCGGCGCCCAAGTCAGTTTCAAAACTTTCGCCCGAGGCGCGAATCTTCATCACATACCCAGTAGTGATCGGCCTGACGTCGGCTTGGCCGGCAGCAATGGCTCGGCCAAGAATTCCCTCGGCAACCACTGTGTCAATGATCTTCCTGGCCTCGTCTTCGGTGACCCTGGAGTAAAGCCGTTCAACATTTGCCAGCGTCACCATAGGCGGCGGAGGAGAGACGCACAGCAACAGCGACGGCGATTTTCCCCCTGTGGCGGGGCCGCGGTAATCGATAGTCAAGATGAATGTTCTGATGTTGGCTTTGAGCAGTTCCCCCGGGGGGATTCGGGTGTTGCCGCCAGCCGTTTGGCACATGGCCAGAAACATGCAGGCAAAGATGCTCAGGATGGAGGCGCGAATAGCCATCATGTAGCTCCTGTTTTGAAAAGGCGTATATCTATAGATGCCGTAGCCCGACAAAGGTTTTGCACAAATTGTTAGGAGTCTGTCGTCCTGGTACCAGAGCGGCCACGAACACCGCAGCCTGAGAATGTGCCGATTTTATTCAATATCGCAAGTGCCCGTGGCGGCTCAGGTTAGATTCACCACGGCTATGCGACAGCTCTTGCGGTAGGCGGCCGTTTATCTGTATGGCAGCAATCGCGACTCCTGCGGCCCGGCAAAGCATACTGCCCGCAACGATTCAAGATTCTCCCTCGTTGGCGCTGGAGGCGGCAACACCGGGCAAACTCAGGGCTTATGCGCCGGCTGGCTCGTTGGCGTTTTGATGTGCTTATCGAAAAATTCCAGCACCTTGAGATTGAGGTGCTCATCCTGCGCGGCGGTGCTCCCGCCATGGCCCATGCCCTTGACGAATTCCATGGTTACATCAATCCCCGCCTTTTTAAGTGCATCAACCAGGAACTGGCTCTGCTCTGGTGGGACCAGCGTGTCCTTGTCACCATGAAAAACCAGGAACGGCGGGCAATCCTTCTTGATGTAGGTGACCGGGTTGGCCATCTTCACCAGGTCCATGTGATCCTTGGTCTGGCCGCCTACGAGCGTCGCCGGCGGTGACTGGGCTGGCCCATAGAATTGATGACACGTCTCCTCCAGCCTGGCCAGATCCGTCGGCCCCGAGCAATCGACAATGGCTTGCACCTGGCTGGAGAATTCCAGGTTGCCGCCCACGTTACCTTCCACGGCCTCGACCCCACCACTGGTTCCCAGCAACGCGGCGAGGTGACCGCCGGAGGAACCGCCCCAGACGCCGATGCGGTCCACGTCCAGCGCGTACTTGTCCGCGTTGGCCCGCAGGAATCGTATTGCTCCCTTGCAATCGTGAATCTGTGCCGGGAACACCCACGCCGTCGAACCGTTGTAGCCACGCGCCAACCGATGGCTTATGCTCGCCACTGCGTAACCGTTTTTGACCAGCAGGCCGACGCCGTTGCCGCCGGGCAGGCACTGCGAATCATTCGTCCAGAGGTTCCGCCAGGCCCCGCCGCAGATCCAGACGACCAGGGGGAGCTTGCCCTTGAAATCCTTCGGCCTGTAGATGCCCATCCGCAGCGTGGCATCGCCGATCTTCACGAAATCGACGGTAACTTTGGTATGCGGCACGTCGCCGAGGTCCTTGGATGTCTGTGGTTTTACATCCGGCCCGGTCTCCGGTGGCTGCGCCGGCCCCGGCGCCACCGGCAACAGCAGCAGGAGCATGCCCAACGCGGCCAACACGCCAAGGGGGAGTCTGATTCGCATGGAAAAGTCCTTTCCGCAATACCGTCTCCGCATTTTATAAGGCATATGTCATAAATTGTAATCAGCGATGTAACCTATTGCCATGGAAGCGATTATTCGCGGCATCCAGCGGGTGGGCGAGCCGTCGCCGCTGATTCAGATCCTGATCGGGCTGCATCTATCGCTCTTCCGGCGTGATACACACCCGTGGCAGATCAAGCAGGTCTGCATCCCAGCAACAGTCGACAACCCTCCTCGGGTTAGAAATGGAGATGCTCTATTTTCCCGGCGGACAGAGGATGGTTTGGATCTGGGCAAGGTCCTCGGCCGACAGGGCGACATCCGAGGCCCGCACGTTTTCACGTATTTGTTCGGGACGGGTGGCGCCGATAATCGGCGCGGTCATCGCCGGCTTGTGCAGCAACCAAGCCAAAGCCAGTTGCGAGAGCGTCAGGCTGCGGGCATGGGCGAAGGCTCCCAGGGCTTGAATGGTCGCCAGATGATATTTCAGGTCGCCTTCCAGGCGTTTGTTGCCCTCGCCGCGGCTGCCGGGAGGCATCGTGCCGTCCATATACTTGTCAGACAACAGGCCCTGGGCCAGCGGGGAATAGGGAATGAGTCCCATCCCCTCCTTGAGGCAACGCGGCACCTCGCGCTCTTCGAGATTGCGCACGAGCATGCTGTAACGCGACTGCAACGAAACAAAGCGGCTCAAGCCTCCGCTTTGGGAAACGCGGGCGGCGTCGGCGATGAGGCCGCCGTCGAAATTGGAACAGCCGATGTAGCGTACCTTGCCCTGCCGGACAAGGTCGTCCAGGGCGAGCATAGTCTCATCCAGCGGCGTCTCGGCATCGGGCCAATGGCACTGATAGAGGTCGATGTAGTCGGTCTGCAGGCGGCGCAGGCTGTCGCCGCAGGCGTCCATGATGTGCTTGCGGCTCAGGCCTTCGCCATTGACGCCCGGCCACATCCGGCCGCGGCACTTGGTGGCGATAGTGATGCTGCGGCGGTCCTTGCCCTTCATCCAGCGACCCATGACCTCTTCGGCCTTGCCGCCGGCATAGACATCGGCGGTGTCGAAGAAATCGATCCCCGCCTCGACGGCGGCATCGACCACGGCGAAGGTCCGGGCATCGTCGATACGGTCGCCGAAATTTATCCATGCGCCCAGGCAAAGCTCCGAAACCCGCAGGCCGGAAGTTCCCAGATGTCGATACTTCATCGCAAAGACTCCTCAGTTAAACGCTAGATAAGAACGACTGGCGGAGGATCATACATAATATCGCCGAACGGATAACTACTTGTGCGCCGGAGCAGGCAAGAAGTAGAATGTGGCTGTCAGGCCGGAAAGGGAATGGTACTGGCACGCTTGCCGGTCCATAGACTATAGTAAAACCGCTGATGGCGGTCGTCGGCGGATGTTCAACCAGAGTCCAACTGGCAAATCCGGGCTGATAGTTGCGGAGGCCTTCCATGTCACCGATTCTCGAATCATTGGAATCCCGATCCTATCTGTCTGTAGATCTGACGGGCGCGATCGCTACGGTGCCGAGGTCCGCCGCCTCTGGGGAGACGCTCGCGGTGACGATTGTGGTCAAGAACAACGGCCGCAAGACCGCCTCGGGAACGCTGCCGATTTTATTTGAAGTTTCCGACTATCATTCGGGCGCGAACCCCTTGCAAGTGGCGACCCTGACGAATCTCATCCGGCTCAGAAATCGCGCCATGGCAACCTTGAACCTTAAGGTACCGCTGGCGTTGGGCATGCCGACCGGCAGTTTCTACATTGTGGCGGTCGTCGATCCAACCAACGTTTTTAACGAATCATCCTTGAGCGACAAGACGAGCGTGAGCGCAAGACCTGTACGCATCACCTGAGACAACCCCGTTCTCGCCCCTTTTGCCGGTGATGTGGCCAATGCCGAGGGCACTTTACACCGGTACATTTTTTCCCCTTCCCAGCCTCCTGATGCCCATGCCCAAGCAATCTTCCTCGCCCGCAAGGACTACGCCCGACGCGCCCGGCCAACGCATCTGGCGCGGCGTCAAGACGGTGGCTTTGCTGGCGGCGCTCGGAACCCTGGCCGTTTACTTGGTGCCTCAATACCGGCTGGACAGGGCCAGGGACCGAGCCATAGCCATCGTGAGCGCTTATCGGGAGGATCCGGAGCATCTGCCGGATGGCGCATCGGCGGAACTTGCCCGGGCGATCGCGTTGCTCAAGCAAGTGTTGCATTCGCGGCCAGACGATGCCAACAGTTACCGCTGGCTCGGCGACGCGCAGAGACTGCTGCACGATTGGGACGCGGCCATCGCCGCCTACAGCCAGCAGCTCAGGATCGAGCCTGACAACTGGGCTGCCATCGAGAACCTGGGGGCCGCCTTCTACAAAGCCCAACGCTACCAAGACGCGGAAAATACCCTGAAGAAGGCCGCCAGGTTAGAGTTTGCCCCCTACCATCTGTGGCAATGGCTCGGCGCCGCCCAGGAGGCGCAGGAAAAGTGGGTTGAGTCCAGCACAGCCTACGGCAAGGCGGCACAGATGAATCCGGACGATGCGCGGCTGTTTTTGGATCTGGGGCACGTCTTCTACAAGGCCAAACGCTCCGACGACGCGGTGGCCGCTCTGGAAAAAGCCGTCCGCCTCAATCCCAGCCAATCCCGGGCGTATTACTGGTTGGGATGCGCCTACTACGATCAGGCGAATTATTCCAGCGCCATCGAGGCCTTTACCGCCGCCCGTGACAAGGGCGATGACGATGCCCTTCCCTGGCTCGACGCGGCCCGCCGCAGGCTGAATCAGTAGCCGATGTTCTTCACCGCTTGATCGCCCAGTCGTTCTCGTAATTGCGCAAGGTATAGGCTGGCGGGAGTCACCGGCTTGTTGAGGGACAAGAACGCTTCCTGGCTGAATGTCTTGTGCGGCTCGCCCGTGCATCCGATCGCCAGGTTCAATGCTCCAGGCGGAGTCTGCACCTGAAGATGTTTCACGGTGCAGTTCCAGGCGATGCCCCAGCCGATGGCCCAGCCGTGACCGGAGCCGGAACCGTGGCGGTTTATGAGGTCGATCCGGCCATCGGGGATGTGGCAGGAGTCAATCAGCAGGCCCGTGGACCAATGCATGTGGGGCTGGATGCTTCCCGTGCCCTCGAACGTGCAATTGAGCACCACGTTCAACATGGCCGCGGAATTCAGCGTCGCCACGTAGAACCCTCCAAGCCCGTGCGACGCGCAATGGTCCACGAGAATCTGGGAGCCGCGGATGGAAATATCCGCCGGATAGCCCGCTCCCTTTTCCACTGTCGAGTCATGAAACGAGTTCGCTCCGGTGATGGTGATACGCCGGCATCCGCCCCATACCTGGACGTTGTTGAGCGTTTCGTGCATGACGATGTCCCTGGCCCAGCAATCCTCGCATCCTTCTTTAAATACCACGGCGATGTTCTTGCCCGCCTTGAGGGTGCCTTCGTGCGCCGGCGAGTTGATCTGCAGCGACTCGATCCCGCACTGGCTCAGGCGCTTGACCGCCGGCGTCTTCAGGACCACCGCCGGCTCCTGGTCGAGGAACTGGCCGTCGATCGCATCGGTGAGCGGCACATCCAGGGTGAGACGATTGCCGTCGATGGCGCGGATGCTCCGATGGATCGTGATCGAAGACTCGTCTTTTATCCACGTCTGCGGATTGCCGCCACGGACGAGCGTGTCCATGCCCATGAAGTGGATCCACTTGGCCGTTCTCGGCCAACGGATGCGAATCGCGTCGCCCGCCGCCAGCCCTGTCGCATCCTTCACCGAAAACCTCAGTGTGCCCGCCGGCACATAGGCATCGGCGATCGCAAACGTGTTGCCCGCCGTCTCCTTGGGGAACGACATATCCGGCCCCTCGATCATCAAGGCGGTATGCGGCTCGCCCGTCATTTCGATCACCGTTCCATCCTTGCCCGAACCCGAGCCCCGCAACACAACTCCGTCCTTTTCAATGGTGATCGTCTTGTCGCAATGGAAGGTTCCCGGTTTCAGCAGCACCGCCCCGCGAAAGCCCTGCACCAGCGGCAGCGCCGCGACTTCGTCAATGGCGGCGGAAATCGCCGCCGTGTCATCGCCATCCGACGGAGCCACCTCTTTCTTCACCGGTGGCGTGGGGATGGCCACCCCACCGCCCATGTAACCCGCGTATGAAAAATCGACAATGCGGTCACCCTTGGCGGTTGTCTTGTATTCCAACTTTCCCGTCCCGCCCAATGCGACCCACTGCTGGTCGAGTGCCTCGGAGCAAGTGTTATCTGCGCCCTGCGCGGCCAGCGGATACAGCAACAGGGCGGTAAGGAGGATGAGAAATGCGCTGGCGGTTCGCTTCATAAGATAAGGTCTCTGACACGAATGGCACTTCCCGAAGGGACATATCTCTAGCGGGCGACGACAGATAGAACAAAAGGCCCCGCTTGTGTCGATACAGGTTTATTGACGAAGCCTGTCGAACA
>Ga0316228_1001023_pt1 | contig 32075 bp, 33 predicted proteins | sample TBH18021metaG_FD_206005 | JGI IMG/M metagenome (GOLD analysis project Ga0316228, IMG submission 206005) | Freshwater microbial communities from Trout Bog Lake, Wisconsin, USA - TBH18021 | ecosystem: Environmental > Aquatic > Freshwater > Lake > Hypolimnion/Profundal zone | place: USA: Wisconsin... | reverse complement strand
GACTCGGGAGCCAAGTACCTGCCACTGACTACCCAGATTATCGCTGCGAACAGCGACATTAACCAGTCCAAAGAGGACCTGATACGCATGCGTGACCGCCTGGCCCAAATTGAGATTATCAAAAACTTCTTAGAAGCGGTTAATCCCTTGGTAGAACAGAACCCCAACGGCCTAGTTCTGGTGAGTGAGCTCTTACACATCGAAAAAGGCCTGCGATCTAAGGTCGGCAAGGACGACGCTCGCCAGCAAGAGGTGCTCGATCAACTGCATGCTCAGCTCTCCCAAATCAAGGCCCGCTTTACGATTGGACTCGAGGCCAACATGGCCCCCACCTCCAAAAAGACCGGCATGATTAAGGCGACAGCGGGTGGATTAGCTGCTGCGTTTTTCCTGATGCTCTTGTTGCTCCTAGGTCAACGCGTGTGGACCCATATTAAAAGCGGTGGTGTGAGTAATGCATGAAATCATGAGTCAAGCAAGTGCCAAGAGAGAAGCACGAGATCGGGCATTAGCGCGCTTGAGTAAATAATCAACAGAATTAGTAAATGACTACAAATCAAAAAGTCGCCCTCATCACCGGCATCACCGGTCAAGATGGCTCTTATCTAGCTGAGTTCCTATTGGAAAAAGGTTATATGTAGTTGGAAAAGAGAGTTAATTGCGAAGAGTTAAAGCTAAATCATGAACACTGACATAAATTTAAATCAAAAGATTTATATAGCCGGTCACCGCGGTATGGTTGGCTCAGCTATTGTGCGCAATCTACAGGCAAGTGGTTTTAAAAATATTATTACTAGGGCACATGCCGAGTTGGATTTAACTAATCAGGCTCAGGTAGCAGCTTTTTTTGAATCTGAAAAACCAGATCAAGTGTATCTGGCTGCTGCTAAAGTTGGCGGCATTCATGCTAACAATACATTTCCTGCTGAGTTTATTTATGACAACTTGATGATACAAAATAATATTATTCATCAGGCATTTATTATTGGCGTTAAGAAGCTTTTATTTTTAGGGTCAAGCTGTATTTATCCAAAATTAGCACCACAGCCTATGGCCGAAGATGCGCTTTTAACTGGTAAGCTTGAACCAACCAATGAGCCCTATGCAATTGCTAAGATTGCCGGTATCAAGTTGTGTGAGAGCTATAACCGCCAATACGGTGAATCTCATGGTATAGATTACCGCTCGGTAATGCCCACTAATTTATATGGCCCTGGTGATAATTATCATACTGAAAATAGCCATGTTATTCCAGCGTTAATAAGGCGGTTCCATGAAGCGAAGATGGCCAATGCCCATGAAGTAGTGATCTGGGGTACCGGAATGCCTAAGCGCGAATTTTTATATGTCGACGATATGGCTGCCGCTTCCATCTTTGTCATGCAATTAGACAAAGCGGCTTATGATGAGCAAACCGAGACGATGCAAAGTCATATTAATGTTGGCTTTGGCTCAGATGTCTCGATTGAACATGTGGCAAAATCAGTGGGTGCTGTAGTGGGATATCAAGGTCAGATTAGTTTTGATGCTACTAAGCCCGATGGAGCGCCGAGAAAATGGATAGATTCTAGAAGGTTGAAATCTTTAGGGTGGAAGCCTTTAGTTAACCTAAATGATGGGCTGGCCATGACCTATCGAGATTATCTAAATAGTGCCTAACCGTTAAAGTGATTATTTGGATAAAAGCTATGAAAAAAAGAATATGGTCAAAATTTAGCGAAGCTTTTGGATCGGGCATTAGTGGACTTGAATGCTGCGTAAGTCTTAGTTACTAATTTATAAATCAAGTATGAGTTCAACCCAAGTCACACCAATCATACTCTGCGGCGGATCCGGCTCTCGTTTGTGGCCCCTCTCGCGCTCAGGATTTCCGAAGCAGTTTCTAGTGCTTTCTGGCGATGACTCAGCAAAAAGCCTCTTTCAACAGGCTGTCGAAAGATTAAACGCCATGGGCTCATCCCAAATTCGGGTGGGTAAAACACTGGTGGTCACTAATGAAGAGCATCGATTTTTAGTGCTCGATCAGTTACGTGAATTACCCAAAGTCCAGGCAACCCTATTACTTGAGCCTGCTGGGCGCAATACGGCTCCGGCGCTTACCTTGGCAGCCTTGTATGCGGCCGAGCAGAGCAATCAAGACTCTTCCGACCCCATTTTAGTCATTACCCCAGCCGATCAAACCATTCAAAATGGTCAAGCGTTCACTAAAGCTTTGCAAGATTGCATTGCTACAGTGGAAGCGGATCCGACTAAGCAAACCATTGCGATTTTGGGTATTACCCCGACAGCCCCTGAAACGGGTTATGGCTACATTAAGCGTCAGGGCAATGCGGGCGCTCATCAAGAATATGCGGTCGAAAAGTTTGTTGAAAAGCCCGACGCCACAACAGCGCAGACTTATTTGGCCGATGGTAATTATCTATGGAACAGCGGCATGTTTGTGCTGCGTGCCAGCACTTGGCTAGCGGCTTTAAAAGAGTTTCGCTCCGATATCTTTGGTGCCACAGAAACAGCTTGGGTGGCAAGAACAGTCGATCACTCAGGTGATACGCAATTTGTTCGTCCAGACAAGGACATCTTTAAAACTATTCCCAGTGAATCCATTGACTATGCTGTTATTGAGAAGTGTCCTGGCACGAATGGACAAACTCAGTTCGCTATCAAGATGGTTGAGCTCAATGCTGGCTGGAATGATCTTGGAGCATGGGATGCAGTTTGGCAGGTAGGTAAAAAAGATGATCAAGGTAATGTCAGTAGTGGCGATACTTTGCTCAGTAATGCAAGAAACTCCTTAGTGCATGCCAGCAGTCGCTTAGTTAGTGCAGTGGGTGTAGATAATCTGGTCATTATTGAAACTGCTGATGCTGTGCTAGTAGCCGATCGTTCTAATAGCCAAGATGTTAAAAACATCGTCAATCAGTTAGAGCAACAAAAGCGCGAAGAAAAGAATCTTCATCGCAAAGTAGCCAGACCTTGGGGTTGGTATGACAGCGTCGATGAAGGCGAGCGCTTTAAGGTGAAGCGTATCCAGGTCAAGCCAGGTGCTAGCCTGTCATTACAAATGCACCATCACCGCGCAGAGCATTGGATTGTGGTCAGAGGCACTGCTGAGATCACTAACGGCGATAAGGTACTGTTATTAACCGAAAATCAAAGTACTTATATTCCGCAAGGACAGACCCATCGCCTAGCAAACCCTGGTAAAACTCCGCTGGAGATTATTGAAGTGCAATCGGGTAGCTATTTGGGTGAGGACGATATTGTACGTTTTGAAGATACCTACGGACGCAGTTAAAGCGCATCAAGTAAAAAAACGATTGAGATATTAAATAAACAAAAGAATGAAACAAACAACGATATGACCACAAAACAAAAAGTCGCTCTCATCACTGGTATTACCGGTCAAGATGGTTCTTACCTTGCTGAGCTCCTCTTGGAAAAGGGCTACATTGTTCATGGCATTAAACGCCGTGCTTCTTCTTTTAATACTGAGCGTATTGATCATCTTTATCAAGATCCGCATGTCAACCATCCTGATTTGATTTTGCACTATGGTGATTTAACCGATACCAGTAACTTGATGCGCATCATTCAGCAAACTCAACCTGATGAGATCTACAACCTGGGCGCGCAAAGTCATGTGGCGGTTTCTTTTGAATCCCCTGAGTACACGGCTGATGTTGACGCCATGGGCCCACTTCGCATGCTTGAAGCTATTCGTATTTTGGGTCTTGAGAAAAAGACCCGTTTCTACCAAGCTTCTACTTCCGAACTCTATGGTTTAGTACAAGAAATCCCCCAGAAAGAAACCACACCTTTTTATCCAAGAAGCCCTTATGCAGTAGCCAAGATGTACGCCTACTGGATTACCGTGAACTACCGCGAGGCTTATGGTATGTATGCCTGCAATGGTATTTTGTTTAATCATGAGTCTAAGCGCCGTGGCGAGACTTTCGTGACGCGCAAGGTCACCCGTGGTTTGGCAAACATTGCCGAAGGTTTGGAAAAGTGCCTCTACATGGGTAATATCGACGCCCTACGTGACTGGGGACATGCTAAAGACTATGTGCGTATGCAGTGGCTCATGTTGCAACAAGACAAGCCAGAAGACTTTGTCATTGCAACCGGTGTGCAGTTCACCGTTCGTGAATTTATTACTCGTAGCGCTAAACAATTGGGCATCACTCTCAAGTTTGAAGGCAAGGCTGAAAATGAGAAGGCTATTGTTTCAGCTATTGAGGGTGATAAAGCCCCAGCCTTAAAAGTAGGTGATGTGATTGTGCAAATTGACCCACGCTACTACCGCCCTACTGAAGTAGAAACCCTCTTAGGTGATCCTGCTAAAGCCAAAGCAAAACTCGGATGGGTTCCAGAGATCACCTTAGATGAGATGATTGTTGAGATGGTTGCTAACGATTTAGATCAGGCTAAACAACATGCTCTATTAAGTAAGCATGGCTTTAGTGTTGCGGTTGGTAAAGAGAATTAATAAAAAGAATGTAACAGAGGGAATATTCAATGAAGGCAGTCATCTTGGCGGGTGGTTTAGGGACAAGAATTTCAGAGGAAACTGAAAGCAAACCTAAGCCAATGATTGAAATTGGTGGCATGCCAATTTTATGGCACATACTCAAACTTTACTCGGCTCATGGGGTGAATGATTTTGTGATTTGTTGCGGCTATAAAGGTTATGTCATAAAAGAATACTTTGCAAACTATTTTTTGCACATGTCCGATGTGACTTTTGATATGGCTCATAACAAGATGGAAGTGCATCATCGTTATGCTGAGCCTTGGAAGATTACCTTGATTGATACAGGCTCTAACACCATGACGGGCGGTCGATTAAAACGCGTCTCTCAGTACGTTAAGGATGAAGAGGCTTTTTGTTTTACATATGGAGATGGTGTGAGTGATGTCAATATAACTGAGCTTATTGATTTTCATAAGAGACACGGTAAGAAGGCGACCTTAACAGCTGTTTATCCGCCAGGACGATTTGGGGCGATTGATATTCGTACAGATCATCAAATTACTTCTTTCAAAGAGAAGCCTAAGGGTGATGGCGGTATGATTAATGGTGGCTTTTTTGTCCTCTCTCCCGAAGTTATTAATCTCATTAAGGATGACTCCAGCATTTGGGAGCGCGAGCCTTTGGAGAATTTGGCCCAACAGTCAGAAATGATGGCGTATCAGCATCATGGTTTTTGGCAGCCAATGGATACGCTGCGCGATAAGAGCTACCTTGAAGAGCTTTGGTCTTCAGGCAATGCTCCTTGGAAATCCTGGAGATGAAAACGGCGCATGTTGACCCTATGTTTTGGAAAGGCAAAAATGTCTTTCTAACGGGGCATACTGGATTTAAAGGCAGTTGGTTATCACTTTGGCTTGTATCCATGGGTGCCAAAGTTACGGGTTATGCATTAGCACCGAATACAACGCCCAATTTATTTGATGTATTGGCGATTGATTCTTTGATTAAGAAATCTCATATTGCTGATGTACGTGATTTGGCCAGCTTACAACAGGCCATGTCTGAGGTTAAGCCCGATATAGTGATTCATATGGCAGCCCAACCTTTGGTGAGGTATTCATACGTAAATCCTGTAGAGACTTATGCTACCAATGTGATGGGCACCGTGCATGTTCTTGAGAGCACGCGAGTAATTGATACAGTGCGCGCTACAGTAGTAGTAACTACAGATAAGTGCTATGAGAATAAAGAGTGGGCTTGGGGTTATCGTGAAAACGAGCCGATGGGTGGTTATGACCCCTACAGTAATAGTAAGGGCTGCGCAGAGTTGGCGACCTCTGCTTATCGTCAGTCTTATTTTTCGAGTGCTAATTCAATCAATAAGGTAGCATCTGCTAGAGCTGGTAATGTCATTGGTGGTGGAGACTGGTCTGAAGATCGCTTAATCCCCGATGCAATTAAAGCATTTGAAGCAAATGTACCCTTGATGATTCGCAATCCTTTGGCAACACGTCCATGGCAGCATGTTTTAGAACCCCTTTCTGGTTATTTGATTTTGGTTCAAGCGCTTTATGAGAAGGGTTCTGCCTTTGCATCTGGGTGGAACTTTGGCCCACGTGATGAGGATAATCGAGCAGTACAAGAAGTAGTTGATCTTCTAATTTCTAGTTTGGGTGAAACAGCTTGCTGGGAGAAGGAGGGCTCAGAGCAGCCTCACGAAGCCAATCTTTTAAAACTAGATTGCTCCAAAGCACGTACGCAACTAGGCTGGATTCCAAAATGGGATTTAGAGACGGCAATTAAAGAAATTGCCCAATGGCAGAAAGCCTATCAAGCAAATGAAAGCATGCAAGAAGTTAGCCTTGCACAAATTAATCACTACATGGGGTTTAAATAATGAATACACAAACTATCGATATCAAAAAAATAGAGCAAGATAAATTACGCAAGCAAATTGCTATGTTGGTAGATCAATATGCTGCTATTGAGTTTTCTCCAAAAGACTTTGAGCCAGGACAAACGGTTGTGCCACCATCTGGAAAATTAATTGACAGTGAAGAGCTCAAAAATATGGTGGACGCCTCCTTAGATGGCTGGCTTACTGCTGGTCGTTTTAACGAGCAGTTTGAGAAGAGGCTTGCTGAATTTATTGGCGTTAAGCACGCCATTACTGTTAACTCTGGCTCATCTGCAAATTTGGTTGCGTTTTCTACACTTACTTCTCCAAAATTGGGTGATCGTGCGATAAGGCAAGGTGATGAAGTGATTGGTGTGGCGGCTGGATTCCCGACTACAGTCAATCCGATACTGCAATTTGGGGCCATTCCAGTATTTGTTGATGTAGATAAACTCACTCACAATATTGATGCTTCAAGAATTGAGGCGGCAATTAGTTCAAAAACCAAGGCAATCATGTTGGCTCACTCCTTGGGTAATCCATTTAATTTAGATGTAGTAACTGCACTATGCAAAAAATATAATTTATGGTTGATAGAGGATTGTTGTGATGCGCTTGGGAGTACTTATAAAGGTCAAATGGTGGGCACTTTTGGGGATATAGGAACCCTAAGTTTTTATCCTGCACACCACATCACAATGGGTGAAGGTGGCGCTGTATTTACTAATAATTTTGAATTAAAACAAATTGCTGAGAGTTTTAGGGATTGGGGTCGCGACTGCTATTGCCCTCCTGGAAAAGATAATACTTGCGGTAAACGTTTTTGTTGGAAATTAGGCAACTTGCCAGAAGGTTACGATCATAAATATACTTACAGTCATTTGGGGTACAACCTAAAAATTAGCGATATGCAGGCAGCTTGCGCTTTGGCACAATTGGAAAAAGCGCCCGCATTTATTCAAGCACGCAAAGATAATTTCAGGTTTTTAAAAGAGCGCCTGAGTTCATGTGAGGAGTTCTTGCAGTTGCCGGAAGCAACAGAGCATTCCGAACCATCTTGGTTTGGATTTCCAATCACAGTAAAAGAGAACTCGCCAGTAACAAGAAATGAATTGACGGCATATTTAGATCAACATAAGATTGGAACGCGATTACTTTTTGCTGGAAATCTAACAAGACAGCCTTATATGAACGGGGCATCCTATCGTGTAGCTGGCGAGCTAAATAACTCCGATCGAGTGATGAATGATGTTTTTTGGGTGGGTGTACAGCCTGCATTAACACTAGAGATGCTAGAGTTCGTTGCGCTTAAAATAGAGACCTATTTGGGCGTCAATTTTTAGAATTCTGTTTGAATCAATTAGGCCAAAAAATGTTTGAAATAAGGCAGCTTGGTATTCAAGGATGTTTTGAAATTCAACCAAAGATACTGGATGACAATCGGGGAAGGTTTGTTAAAATTTTTAACAGGGATGAGTATTTGTCAGCAGCATTAGAAACAAGTTTTGCGGAGGAATATTATTCAATTTCCAAAAAAAATGTGATTAGAGGTATGCATTTTCAGATTCCGCCACTCGATCAAGTAAAGCTTGTTTACTGTACTGATGGAGAGGTATTTGATGTAGTTCTAGATTTGAGGCTTGACTCTCCAACATATGGGGAGGTGAATAGCCTTAGTCTAAGCAGGAAAAAAGCAAATTTGATCTACATACCCAAAGGGGTAGCTCATGGTTTTTGCGCAACTAGCGAAGAAGCAACTTTAGTCTACAAGGTCAGTACTGTTTACGCTCCAGAGTTAGACGCAGGGATCGCATGGGATTCTATAGGTGTTGAATGGCCAACGAAGTCACCGATAATTTCAGAACGCGATAAATCCTTCGTTTCGCTGTCTAAATTTACAAGTCCGTTCTAAAAAATGAATGATATTTTTAAAAAAAGTGCATTCATTACGGGCGGTACTGGGTATATCGGATCAAGCCTAGCGAAAAGATTATTGTCTGATGGGTGGTTGGTTCATATGATTATTCGCCCCGGTTCTAGTTTGGATCTGATTGGCCCTAGCTCGCGAGAGATCTCTACTTACCTGTATGACGGCACTATAAGTAGTGTAATAAATGCAATTGAATGCGCAAAGCCTGATGTAGTGTTCCATTTGGCCTCTTTGTTTCTTGCTCAGCACTCTCCAGGGGATGTTGAGAAGCTAATATTTAGCAACTTAATCTTTGCAACCCAATTACTTGAGGCCATGACCATAAATAAAGTTGAGCTATTAATAAATACTGGCACCTCATGGCAGCACTATCGAAATGAGGCATATTGCCCAGTTAATTTATATTCTGCTACAAAGCAAGCCTTTGAGGATGTAATAAAGTACTATGTAGAACTCGGTTCTATGCGAGTTGTGACTTTAAGTCTATTCGATACATATGGACCAAACGACCCGAGAGCTAAATTAATACCGCTACTATGGAAGGCGGCATTGGGAGGTGGCGCCCTCGAAATGTCGCCTGGAGAGCAGTTAATTGATTTGGTATATATAGACGATGTTGTTTCAGCATTCAAAATGGCTGCTCATCTTATTGATGATCCTTGTATAAAAATGGAAAAGTTTGGTGTATCTTCCAATAACGCAAAAAAATTGACTGAAATAGTAGAAATTTTTGAAAAGGCAGTCAGTGTTCATGTGCCAATAACATGGGGAGCTAGACCATACAGGACAAGAGAGGTAATGAAGCCATGGACAAACTATGCCCAGTTACCAAATTGGCGACCTGTAGTTGTATTGAATGAAGGAATAATAAAGGCAAAGCCAGACTGTAAATCTAGCAAATAACTATGTTTAAAATTTTTTTTAAACAGGAGGTAATTTGGGGGTATTTTTCCCAATCATTAAACATCGGTGCCGGTTTATTATTGCTCCCTATTATTCTCATTGAATTACAAAAGTCAGAGGTGGGTTTATGGTTTGTATTTATAACCATCGCAAGTCTTGGGCAATTAATAGAATTTGGATTTCAGCCAACAATATCAAGAAATGTAACTTATGTTTACTCTGGGGTTGATTCTTTAATTAAGTCTGGCTTAACATCTATAAAGAAAGGGGATGTTACAGTAAATTACAAGCTATTGGCCACCTTATTCTCTACATCAAACTTTTTATACAAAAGAACGGCAGTAATTGCAGCATTAATTTTTTTCGTACCAGCAACATTCTATATTAATACTTTATTAGATAAAAAAAATATAATAGTATTAATATCATGGATATTATATTCGACTGGGATTTTGATTAACTTATATGGGGGGTATTATAGTGGTTTCCTGGTTGGCAGGGGGGATATCACACTTTTTAATAAAGTTACAGCGCTTAATAAAATACTATTTATTTTATTAAGCGCTGTAACTTTACTTAATGGATTTGGATTATTTGGAATAGGTGTATCGTCAATTATTTCAAGCTTGGTAGGATTTAAATTTTTGAAAAAATATTTTTATTCAAAAAAGGATACGATTAAATTTTGCAATGAAGAAATAAGTAATGAACAAAATAAAGAAATGGCTAGAGTTATATGGCACAATTCAAGTAGGCTAGGATATGTGCAAGTTGGAGCTTTTTTGATTCAAAAATCAAATATATTATTAGCGTCTACAGTTTTAGGTCTAACAGCTGCTGCAAGTTACGGAATGACAGTAAGTATATTAACTGCATTATCAAGTATTTCAATTTCAATATTCCAAATAAATTTACCAAAATTTAATAGATTGCAGATAAATAATGAAAAATATACATTAAAGATTTTGTATGGTGATTACTTATGTATATCCATAGCAATATTTATTATCGGCTTTCTCGCATTGATTTTTTTTGGAAACAGTTTCCTTGAATTTATAAATAGCAGAACTCAATTAATTTCAAGTAAACAAATATTCACACTTGGAATAATTATTCTGTTGGAGCTTAATCACAGTATTTCTGCAATTTATCTTACAACAAAAAATTACATACCATTTGTTTCTGCCGCACTACTTTCGGGGATATGTGTTGTAGCGTTAGGATATTTAGCTATACCCTATTTTGGTTTATGGGCATTAATAATATCACAGGGAGTGGTTCAGATTTGCTACAACAATTGGAAGTGGCCGCTTCTAGTTTTCTATGATTTTTATAAAAAATAAGCTTTTAACGCGTTAAAAAAATTGAATAAACATAGATTTAGCAAAAAAATATTTGGGGTGAATAGCTCTAACTATGATTTAAGTATTATGATCCCTACATATAATAGGGTTGAATCTCTAATATTGGCCGTTAAATCAGCAGCTTTACAAAAAAATATTGTTGATAAATATAATATATGCGTTGTGAATAATTCGGAGGATTTAAGTCATAGAAGCATTATTAAGAATAATTTACTTGAATTAGGTTACAGTAACCTATCATACTATGAAAATTATTCGAATATAGGGATGTTCGGTAATTGGAATATGTGTATAAATTTATGTAAAACTAAATTTTGCACTATTTTGAATGATGATGATTTATTAGATGTTGATTTTATTGAATATTTTAGGAAATATTGCAATGAAGATTCTTTATTTGTTCCCAGGGTTAGAATTTCAGGATTGAATGTTGATAAGAGGAAAAAAATAATAAAATATTTTTATTATAAATATAAATATTTTATCAAACCAGTTAACGTTCAAAAAAAAATGAAATTATCAAATAGGTTAAAGGGTAATACTGTTCATGCTTCACTTGGAGTTGTCTTTAATACCAGAAATGCCCTAAAGATAAATGGTTTTAAGGAGGGCATGTACCCTATAGCTGATGTAGTTTTCGGTCAAGAATATTCTGAAAGATTTGGAATTACTTATTTGAATAAGGAAATAGCAACCTATAATATGGAAGATAATGAATCAATGAAGCAATCCGTAATAGAGTTATCTTTAAAAAAAGATTATGAATATAGGGTAGAAATTATTCAAAATTTAAAATTATCAATTCTAAAAAAATATATAGGATATAGACTAACTGAGTTACATTACTATGCAAAAAAAAGAAAATTTGAAAAAATATATGGTCTTGAATTATTTGATACATTAGGAAAGCGTGAATTATTAAGATTAAATCATAGAATAATCAATGTGCTATGGATATTATTCTCAGGTAGATCTTAGTTAGATTCACTTTAATTAATTTTAGAAATTGAGTGAAGTGATTGATATATATTAATGAAGTATTTTTTACATTTTAGGAACTTACGGTGCATTATAAAGATCGCATTGGTAAGTATAAATTAAGTGCTTATTAGGCTTAAATACATGGGTAAAAATTTAATTTATTTCTCCATTTTAATATGTGTATTTCCTTTCACGCCAAAAATTTTCAATTCAGATTTACAGCCCTTCTATTTTATTGCAATACTTTCAGTATTTATTATTAATAGCGAATTTTTTTGGAAAGATTCATCACTACAATTAATGTTGATTGTTGCGATGATGATTATTTTTTATAAAATTAGATTCGGGTATGAATTTATTGACTCTATCAGATCATACTTTGTATATTTAACACCTATATTAGTGTTATTTTTAATGAAAAATAAATTTATAGAAAAAAAACAGACAATAAAAATATTCGAATTTGGACTTATTGTTTATGTATTGTATGGAACCTCCCAATACATTGGCTATGATTTTTTTGGAACATACGATGTAGAGAGAATCGCATATGGCAGGGGTGTGAATTCTTTAATGCCTGAACCATCGATGTTTGGATTCACTTTGACGATGCTTATGCTCGGAATTTCAAGTGAAAAACACAAAATTCCTATATTGATAATTATTTATTTATTTGGAATTTTTATATGTGGTTCTGCTTCTTCAATTTTAGCAGCATCACCATTAATTGCATATCTATTATATAAAAATAAATATTTAATGATTATATTTATACCGCCAATCATATATTATTCATTCAATTTCCTAGAGTTAGATATAGCGCCTAGGTTGATTTCATTGATATCATCAGGAGATATTTATAATATTTTGATATCAGATTTCAGTATTAATGAAAGGGTGGGACATTTATATTATATATTTAGTAACCCAATTCATTTTTTAGTAGGCGGCTCTGATGGTTGGGGAAAAGAGTATGCTGAATTTATACATAAATCAAATACAATATTTTTCTTTGGATCAGATATAAATAATATTCTGAGTGGTATTGGATCAATAATTTATGATGGTGGAGTTTTCGGCATCATATATTTACTACTTTTCTTTAGGCAAACAAAATACCTTCAAAACAATATTTTTATTAAAATTTCCTGGTTATTTATTGCATTACAATCTGTTTCATTTTCAATGCCACTACTTACCATGTGTCTGGCACTAAATAATCTTGAGGATAAAAAAGTAAAAGCTAAAATATTTGTCAAAAAGTTAAGATAGAGTCTTCTTAGCTTCGCTTCTCTTAATAATTGGCTATGAGGTCATTGAGACGTTGGCCTTTTGCCATATTTAGCACTCCTTTAGGGTGAAGATTATCAAAAATCCTCTCTTCTGGAGTGGTACTAAAAATTAGGTCAGTTCAGGGCTTATACATTTTTGTTGTATAGTTAAACTAGAGTAAATTTTATAATTTGTGATATCCATTTTGAGATAGAAAATGAAGAGTAATTTTTTATTAGTTGAGCCTAGTAAGGTTGGAGACCAACATATAACATTCATTTCAAGTTATATAGAGGCAATAAATCTTAATAAAAATATTATGGACCTTTATAACTTTAAATTTATTGGTTCTTCTTCTACCATTGAGAATTTAGAAGTGCTGAAGAATCTAAATATAAAGAGCGAGATAATTTTTGTTGTTAATCCTGATAAAAGAAGATTAGTTTTTAAAACTTTAGTTGAGTTTTATCAAGTTGTTAGGCTTATTTTTAAAAAAAATAATTTAGATATTCTTTTAATTTCATGTATTTTACCAACTTCGCTTATATTTATTGAAATTTTAAATAAATTAGCTAACAAAAAAAATATCTTTATTGTTCTTCACGGAGAGATAGAGGGAATATTAAATAGCGAAAAGCATGACCCAAGAAGAATCGGATTTTGGTCAAATATTTGGTTCAGCTATTTATGCGGAAAATCTAAATTGAGATATGTAGTGATTGATAAATTTATTAAAGATAAATTAAATCTAATTAGGAATAATTTAGAATTTATTACGATTCCTCAACCAATAAAAGCTTTACATTTCAAAAAAACATCTTTCAATAAAAAAACACTATGTTTCATTGGTTATAGGACGAAAAATAAAGGCTATGAAATCTTTAAGGGATTAGCAAAAGATAAAGGCGAGTATAATTTTATTGCGATTGGAGGTGGAATAGTGGAAAACCTATCGGATGGGTCTATACAAAAAATAAAGGATAGAGAACATTATTTAAATGAGATTTCTAAAGCTGATATTGCATTATTTTTATATACAGATGGTTACCAGTTAACCTTATCTGGAGCAGCCCTCGATGCCATCTCTGTAGGAGTTCCAATCTTGGCTCTACCTAGACCTTTTTTTAGCCACTTGAATAGTGTGTTTGGAGATAATATTGTTCTTGTTAAAAGTTCTTTAGATGAAATTATTCAGTCAATCGATAATAAGTTATGTGATAAAAATATATCTGAAAATTTTAATGAAGTAAACGAATCTGTATATTCATTACATAACGTCTCTAAAAGTTTTGATAAAATAATAAAACTTGCATAAGGTGAAAATTGAGTAAATTAAAAAAACTAGGCAAAAAAATTCTATCTAAGAATAAATTTGTTGATGGATTATTTCGACGATTTATTTGGAGTAAGATACATTACCCTGAAATAGAAATGCTCCTTCTATACAAATCTAAGAATAATATATGTGATATTTCAGTTGATGTAGGGGCTGCTCTTGGTTCTTATACTTGGATATTTTCGAGAATATCAAAATCTGTATACTCCTTTGAGCCGGGTAGTTCGCATTATAATTACCTTAAGCCCCTCAACTTCTTTTCTAATATTAATTTTATAAATTGTGCAGCAGGAAGTTCAAATATCATTAAAAAACTGTTTATACCTGGTTCAGATACTTACGCCTTACATACTGCTACATTAAGCGAAAATAACCCAATAGTTAATCAAAGCCAATTTGAAACAGAGGAGGTTGAGGTGGTGACGTTGGACCACTACTTCAATCATCAAATTAATTCCTTTTCTCGTTCAATTGATCTTCTTAAAGTTGATGTTGAGGGATATGAGTTTGACGTATTTAAAGGGGCCGAGAATTTAATAAATAAATTTCACCCTCTTGTAATATGCGAAATTGAATATAGACATAACGTACATTATAAAATGGTGTTTGAATTTTTTATTAAACTAGATTACTTCATATATTATTTTAAAAATTCCAAGTTCCATATTATGAATGATTTCGACTTAAATCAATTACAAAATGAAAATGATTTGGATAAGAGGCTTAGTGGTAAATTTAATGCCAATGATAATACTTATATAAATAATTTTGTGTTTCAACATAAAAATTCTAAATTTAAATTAATAGATTAACTAAAATGAAAAAAATATTTGTTACTGGCGTCGCGGGCATGATTGGATCTAACTTCGCTAGAAAATTAGTTTATAACGGTTTTAACGTTATTGGTGTTGATAATTTGTGGCGAGGTAAAATCGATAATATATCGGATCTTTTGGAGGAATCTAATTTTGAATTTAGACACGCTGATATAACATTTGATCAAGACTGGTATGTTGATTTGGGCGTGAAGGATGATTTAATTCATATTGCAGATATTGTTGCTGGTATAGGCTATGTCTTTTCAAATGAATGGTCAATCTATCAAAAGAATCAATTGATAAATACTGCAGTAGCTCGAGTGGTAAATAAAATGCAGCCTAATAAATTAATATATCTCGGAACGGCGTGTTCGTATCCTCAAGGCTTGCAACGTTCAGTAACCAAATCTATGCTAAAAGAATCTGATAAGTATCCTGCAGACCCTGAATCTGGTTACGGCTGGAGCAAGCTAATGGGTGAAATTGAGTTTAAGTTGGCGACAAAAAATTTAGCCACAAAGTTAATTGTTCTTGATCTCCATAATGTCTATGGCTGGCCTTGTGTTTACAAGGACTCTACCTCGCAAGTAATTCCCTCGTTGATTAATAAGGCAATTACATCTACTGATGGCGCCATTACAGTATGGGGTGATGGAAATCAGGGAAGAGCTTTTGTGCATGTTTCAGATGTTGTAGAAGCAATATTATTAGCAATGAATTATGAAGGTACCTACTCTAATTTTATGATAGGGCCGAATTTTTGTACCTCAATTAAAAGCGTAGTTCAAATTTTGCTTAACAATAAAAAGCTAGGACTTAAGAATGTAATTTATGATGCTTCAAAACCTACCGGTGATATTGGAAGGTTCTCGGAGGGAAGTTTAGCTGCTAAAGAATTGGGCTGGAACCCAAGGGTAAATGTGGACGAAGGAATAAATGCACTTATTGATGAAATTTTAGCGCATCATGGGTAAACTATTATCAATAATTATTCCTAGCTTTAATGATCCTCGTATTGAGAGAGCAATAAAGAGTGTTAATGCATTTGATGACTTGGGAGTCGTGAAGATTATCGTTGTAGATAGCGGTTCTACACCTGAAGTTCAGAAGAGTATTAAAGATAATCTGCGCTTAAGTGATATTTTTATAAGTGAAAAAGATGAGGGTATATTCGACGGATTTAATAAGGGGCTTAATCTCGTAGACACTATATATACTGGATGGGTAGGAAGTGATGATTTATTCACTGGTGAGGTTATGGCTAGTGAAGTAGTATCGGCTTTGGAGAATTATGATCTATTTGTTACTTCTGTTTTCTTCTTTGATGGCGATAGTGTAACTAGAAAAACCCCTTCTTGGCCCTCTAGATTTGGTTTAATGCGATTTGGGCTCCACAATCCCCATTTTGGCACCTTCGGTAGATCTAAATTATTAAAATCAGAATTTTTTAACCTGTTATATAAGGCTTCAGATATTGATTATTTTATTAAAATTTTTAATAAATCACCAAAAATCCTTACATCCTCAAAGGTAAGTGTGCTCCAGGCCGAAGGGGGTTTTTCTAATAGATCTCTGGGCGGAATAATAAAATTAAATTTTGAATGTATCGATATCTTTTCAAGTTACTACTATATGGCTACACTGGCTGTTATAAATAAAGTTTTGATAAAGGCGATATACAAGCTTTATTATAAATTAAATAAAACTAAAATAGATCATTTAATAAATAGAATTAAAAATAGACATAATGAACTCCCTACCTTCTGAGCCAACGGAAGCATTTCCTTACAAGCCACCAACCGCTGAAATCCTCGAGAAGTATCCTCATGTTTTTGGGCTCACACAATCTCTATCTCCAAGGTTTTTTAAGACTTTTTTTGATAAGGTTATTGCAATATTTTTCTTGTTGATTTCCGCTCCAATCTTATTGGTATTGAAATTGGCTTTCTTAATAGAGGGATGGCTTATTCCAGAAAATGCTGGCCCAATGTTTTTCTACTACAACGGAGTAAGTGCTGGAAAAATTATTCCTAAATATAAGATTCGACTAATTAAAACAAAGTACATCGAACCTGAGGGCGCAAAGCGCCATGACTGGATTGCTTACTCTGCGGAATGGACTCCTGATAGTAGAACTTATGTAGGACAATTTGTTAAGAAGTTCTACCTTGATGAATTACCTCAATTTTGGAGTGTCCTCAAGGGCGATATGAGCATTGTTGGCCCACGCCCCTTGTCGGTATTGCATTACGAGAGAGATCGTGCGCAGGGTAATGTTACTAGATTTTTATTGCGAGGCGGGCTCCTGGGTTTAGGTCATATCAATAAAGGAACTTCAGAGATGGGGAATCCAGTCTATGAGTACGAATATGTAGATCAATATCTCAAGCGATCTTCCTTTGGACTACTGCGTCTAGATCTTTGGATAATCTGGAAAGGTGCTCTGGTAATTGTGAAGGGTGGCGGGCATTAATAAATTAAGCAGAATCACCAATTCTCAACTCATTAGTTATGCAATCTTTTTATCAAAGATTGCTTTCTGGATTGCTTGCATTGTTTTTGGATTTTTATGTTTAATTCCTGTAGCTTATTTGCAGTCTGAATTATTTAATTGGTGGGATAAGGCACAGCATGTGTTTGCTTTCTTTTGCCTAAGTGGCCTTTGTCGGTAGGTTCATAAGCTGCAAGCCTTTGTCCCGCTCCTAATTTTTCAGTAACTTTTCCTGCTCGGTTGATGACTATAAAAAGATTTTTTTCTTCCTCACCACATCTAATTTTTCTTTCAAGTTCAAATTAAAGAAAATAAGCCAGCTATCTGTTGATTTATTCGCTGAAAATTAACCTGCCCCCTTATTTTCCCAATGTAGGCATTTCAAATTTTGACCCGTTTCTTATCTCATTCAGTTGACTTGTACTTTATGGTAGATCAACTTGCAGCTTATGGGGCCCCAACTTGCACTTTATGAGTACACCCGCATTGGCGATAGGGAGTATTGAGATAGTTATTCCCGGCTGATAGGTTTAAATGTGTTCTACATACCTCATCACCGTATCGGACTTAGACCATCTTCCTTTCTGCATCATGGTTGGCATGCTTGCCCCTGAACTCAGTAAATCTTGTGCTGCACCTACTCGCATAGAGTGACCACTGATCCCCTTGATGACTGATTCATCTAACCCTGCTTTTCTAGCAATTCGTTTATAGATGCGATTAACTTGACCCCCGCCCAGATATTGTGAAATATCACCCGCTCGGTTCAGGCCGCAGTAAATACTTTCCTGCCCATCAGGAAGTTGCTTCATCCACTCCGTTAATGCAAGATGCGCTCTTTGACTTAGACGTAACCATTTACCCATAGAATCTTGATCTGTTTTACTCTTTCTAAGCAGAATCGAAGTATTCTGAATGTCATTTTTAATGGTTATCTTGACGTCTTTAACTTGCAGTGACACTAACTCACTGCGCCTACATAGGGTATCGTAAGCCACAAGTAATAAAGCTTTATCTCGCAGGCCTCTAATTGAATCATCGGTAGCCAAGAGCATCTGGTCTAGGATGTCTAGATTGATGCTGCCCGCTTGTTTTGCGGAGCGCCCCAACTTGCGATGCATCCTTCGCATTTCAATGCTGACATCAGGATCCTTGGTGGGGTCATCCATGCGGTTGAGTTTATGAATAGTGGATATTCCACAGATGGCGCGCCGAATCCCAGCTGAACTTCGCTTATCGTTAGAGAGCTTAATGATGAAGTTGGCGATAGATGAGGGTAGGGCGGGTAATGATTCCTCATTGAGATCCTCGCAAAATTGGATGAAGGTATTGAAGTCGGCCCTATAGGCGCGAATGGATGCGTGTGCGTAGGCACCTTCAATTTTTACAAGGGTATTAGCCAATAGCTCCCTGGGGTCGATTCTGATTTTTAAGTCATTCAGATTTGCGTGGGCTAGGGTTGATGCATTATTTGGTAGGTTCGTCATATATGGCTTTCTGTGGTCGGGATGTTTTACTTCTGGGCTTTCGGATACTTCTAGACAAATGTCTTAATACTGGGCAAAATCATACTTCTTAGAACTTTTTATCTTTAATTAAATATTAAATATGTATTAAATAATATTATTTATATCATTATAGGCTATTTAAATCTTGATTACAAGTAGACAAATAAAAGCAGCAAGGGCATTACTCGGTCTGACTGCTGCAAAGCTTGCTGAAATCTCGAACATAGGCTTTACGACAATTATTCGGCTAGAGTCATTTGATGGGGTGCCGGCAGGTAATGTGAAAACATTAGAGGCGGTTCAAAGTGCCCTAGAAAAAGCAGGGATTGAATTCATTGGCACTCCAGACTCCGGTGCTGGTGTGCGCTGGAAGGTTTAGATTCCAGAGCCAAGTTATCTTCCGAATAGATGGAACAGGGCTTTAAAGTCAGTCGCACATAAAACTTAATGTATGTATTTACTAATATTTACCGACATTATGTTAAAATTACATGTATGCAAACATCCAGAGAAATCATTCTAGCAATGGCAAATCAAAGAGGTATTTTGAGGGCCAGGGACTTGGGCGAGCTCAATTTGCCCCGAGTGGAATTGGCAAGACTGGTAGGCGAAGGGCGTCTATTGCAACTAAGTCGTGGTTTGTATTCGCTTCCCGATAGGGTGGTGACTGAGCAGGCAACCTTGGCGGAAGTGGCTATTAAATTTCCCAAGGCCATATTCTGCCTACTCACGGCATTGCAGATGCATGGATTGACGACGCAATCCCCACATCAAGTTTGGGTAGCAGTTGATGTAAAGGCACGCGCACCAAATATGAAATACCCGCCACTAAAGGTCATTCGATTTTCAGGGGAAGCGTTGGAGTCAGGCGTGGATACTAAAGTAATTGACGGCGTCATCAACGTCAGAGTCACATGTATTGAAAAGACCATAGTGGATTGCTTTAAGTTTCGCAACAAAATTGGGATTGATATTGCCATCGAGGCCTTGCATGAGGCTTGGCGTAGCAAGCGAATGTCAATGGATAAAGTTTGGGAGTACGCAAAAATTTGCAGGGTGAATAATGTGATGAGACCTTATTTGGAGAGTCTGAATGGCTGACAAAAACATCGGTGCATCCATTCGAGCCAAGTTGAAAAATAAGGCGCAAGCCGAGGGTAAAGAATTCAATTTAATTCTCACTCGCTATGCATTAGAGCGGTTGCTATATCGCCTGAGCATTTCTAACTATCAAGAGCATTTCTTGCTAAAAGGGGCATTGCTATTTGATCTGTGGTTTGACGTTCCCTTAAGGGCGACAAGAGATATTGATTTACTGGGATTTCAATTGCCCGATGCTGCCTACTTGATAAAAGCATTTGAGGATCTATGTGCTTTAGAGGTGGCTGATGGCATTGAGTTTGATGGGGGCAGTATTCGGGCAGAAGAAATTCGCAAGGAAGCAAATTACACGGGAATGCGGGTGACATTGGTTGCCTATCTTGATGGGGCAAGATCAGCTATTCAAGTAGATGTCGGTTATGGGGATGCAGTCACGCCGGCACCAGAAATGGCGAACTATCCCGTACTCTTGAATGAGTTTCCTAGTCCCAAGTTAAGGGTGTATCCACGCTATACCGTTGTGGCTGAAAAATTAGATGCAATTATTTCCCTAGGTATGGCTAATAGCAGAATGAAAGATTATTTTGACCTATGGGTAACCATTGCGTATTGCCGCCAAAAAGACCACCTATTACCGTTCAAAGAAGCCATGCATTGCTGGTCGGGCAGTGGCTCTTGCTCGGACAAAGCGGACTATAGTTTTTAATAATAAATCTCGCAAACATGCCCAATTCCAGCCCATTAAAGCAGGCACTAAATAAATCAATACCCTTTATTACTTGTGTTTGCTGCAGCAATTGTGCTCTAACTTTTATTAAATTGGTATATTCTTAAATAGTCCTTTTTAACTCAAATTCATTCGTTCTGAATTTATTTTTTAGTTTGCTATCGATGCCTTATAACATATGTGAAACTTGTCTATTGTTTCCCATTGATCTGACAAGATCTGAATGTGCTTCATGGGTCCAGGCTTTAGGCTCAATTGCCGCAATATTGATTGCAATTGCTGTATTTAGATTGCAGCAGTTAAGTGAAGCCAAAAGAAAAAATGAGTCGGATCGCCAGTCTAATCGTATCCAGCTGAATGTTTTAAGAGGAATTTTCTTAAATATTGCATCCTTATGTGCTCGCTTATCAAAAGATGTTGGGAGTGAGCATGCTGCGTGGCGTTTAAAAGTTCAATCTGTAGATTCCGCAAGAAAAAGCTTAGAGGATTTGTCTCTATTAAATATTCATGATGGTGCCATTGTCACTAGAGTTATGGATATTATTCAAGACTTGATTGTTGTTAAATCTTTTCTTTTGGCTTTAGAGAATCCGCGATCTGATGATATAAAGAATAAGATTTCTTCTTATGTGAACAAAACTAGTCTTAATGCTTTAACCGGCGTTACTGAGGTTTCTAAATTGCTTGTTAACTTTTGTAATTCAGAAGAATTAGAATTAGATATGAAATTATTAGAGCAGCGCGAAATTAACTCCAAATTAACGTTAGAAACGCTTAACGAGGTTACCGCAAAAGAACCGCAGTAGCCTTAAAGTTATTCCGATTTTTTTATATAAACTGCGCTAAAAATGCTTAATAAAATTTTAACTACAGCTTATGTGGGATTTTTACTGGTAGCTGTTTCCATATGTGTTATTCACGCTATTATTAGTAGGGCTCCAGCTGACTTCTTGTCCATCCTGAAATACATTGCTCCAGTTGGTATCTTTCTATTCTTATTAAATTACAAAGCCGTAGTTAATACAGGGGCGGATGGCAAGATTACGCGATACTATCCAACCGCACGTGAAGCGCTTTTAGGAGCGTTAATGGGATCTATTTTCTTGATCCCTGTCGGCGTAGTTATTCTGTCCGTATATTCACTTGTGGTCGATACCGTTGCTTGGATGCAATCACCAAACCTTAATGCTTATGTTGTAAGTATGATTTCTTCAAGCGTGGTTTTATTTTCTGGTTATAGCCTATTCCTTTTTAGGCAAAAATATCGGTCTTTTTATGGGGCAACCGAGGTATTAATCGGCGTTGTTATTGCAATGAATAATGCACAATCCCTTTTCCAAAAGGGTAATTTAGACTTGACTCTTGTTTTTGCGTTTATTACAGCTGGAGTTTATCTCGTAGTCCGCGGCCTAGATAATATTTATGAAGGCAATATAGTGAAACGGCATAATTAATAACATTCATAGCTACATCATTTAACTATTCTTATCTTCAAGAAATATGTGCGCAATAGAGCTATTCTATAAATAGCGCCTTCTATCCAATTTTTGTCCATCACCAAATATATTTAGTAGTCCGCTTTGGCCGAGCAAGAGCCACTGCCCGACCAGCAATGCATGGCTTCTTTGAACGGTAATAGGTGGTCTTTTTAGCGGCAATACGCAACCATACGTGATTCAGACAATCTGCTCCATCGCTGCAGTACTTTCGAGGATCGATTGGTTGGAGGCATGACCAAACTAGTTTTTAGGAGTCGGGATGCCTAATCCACCCCTAATGTCTTTTCTATTTTTTATGAGCTTGTGTAATGCTCCTTATTGCGGCAGAGTTGGTGAAAAGAATTTAACAAGAGGGTGTAAATATGATCGACTTAATTGGTCTTTTTAAAGAGCATATTGATGATCTCTTTGATCCTGACTCTGAATATGAGTCAAATGGAGTTTCAAAAATAAGGGTTGATCAACCCAATCCCAATTCAAGGAATGGATTCAAGTCAGCAAGATCTGTTGTACTCGATTTTGATAAAGACGTAATTGATGTTTTTAGATGGGCAAAAGGCAATCAATTAGAGGAGTTAAATAACTACAAGTTTTCATTGCGCCGACTAGTTATGGTGAGATTGCAGGAATATGATCCGGACGGGGATAAGAGTACGGCATTTAAAATTCATATCGATTCAAGAGCAACAGATTTATAAATTTCATGATTTGGACAATTGACAAATGAATGTCCAGTAGTAACAGGCTATTTAGTGCATTTCCAAAAAAATGTTTAATATATTACACATTTATATAGCACTTGTGGCACAATAATTCCATGAACTTACGTGAAATTGGGCTCCAGGTAGCTAATCGACGCGCTGATCTTGGCTTAACTCAAGAGCGCTTGGCTAAACTTGGCAATCTGTCGAGGTCCACCATTCTTCACTTGGAGCATGGCACCCTCAAGGATTTGGGGGCTGCTAAATTATTTTCTTTGCTTAGTTTGCTCGGATTGGGCATCTCAATGCACGGGGAGCAGAAAAAGCAAGATGCCCTAGAGGCGGCTAGCCAAACTGCGAGTGTCAGTTACAAGAATAAATTAACGAGCTCGGACCTTGCAAAGTCACTGGCGTCAGGAAAAATATCGGATGCTATTTTTCCGTATATGGCTACTTTGCTAGATGAGGCACCGTTGCCCATGATTGTATCGGCAGTGGAAGCGGCGGCAAATGCAAGTAATACTCCACCCAAAGCTATTTGGAAAAATATTGATCGGTGGACTCATGAGATGCGTTCACCAAGAGCAGCTTGGCGTTAATCGTTAATGACTAAACTCATAAAAGAGCGTGATCTACCCCATGGCGTGTGGGAGACGCTTTTGCCCCATGCGCTTCGTATCATTGAGGAAATCAAAAGACATGGAAACGCTGATCCGTTTTGGACATTTGGCGGGGGCACGGTGCTCATGTTGCGTTATCAACATCGCCTGAGCAAAGATATCGATATTTTTGTGCCTGATCCACAATACTTAGGGTTTGTAACTCCTAGATTAAGCGATGTAGCGGCTGATGTATCCTCGCAATACGTTGAAGATCAAAACTCATACGTCAAGTTGATACGCCCTGAAGGGGAGATTGATTTTGTAGCTTCATCTAATCTCACTAAGCCCGGCTATGAAGAGTGGGCTATTTTAGGCAATACCATTCGCGTGGAAACGGCTGTTGAAATTGTGGCAAAAAAACTCTGGCATAGGGGAGATCAGGCTGCCGCTCGAGATTTATTTGACCTGTCTTTGGTGATTGAACGAGAGCCTAATGAATTGAGAATGGCCGCGCCATTTTTGCTAAGACATGCGGATCAATTTATGGAGCAAATTCAAGATAGGGCGCATGTATTAAAGCCGCAATTTGAAGAAATCGATAGTTTGAAGTACGAGCCTAGCTACGAAGAAGCGGTAGAGAGGGCGCTCGGATTCTTGAGGACATTAAAGAATCAAGATGGCCAGGATAAATAGGGGCTCGATATGCGGTAGTGTCACCCTTCAAAAATTCAGGTATGCTATTTCAGGACATATCTGGTAAACTATTTTTAATGACTAAAAAATCCAAGCCAAAGATCGAAGCTCAGCTAGAGAGGGAAACTTTCAAGCTAAAGGCAAGTCAGGGCGGTGGGATTTTAAGTTTTGAAGTTTTGGGTTATGTTCAAGACGGTAAGACGATAGTGACAAGGTATAACTTGGCGTATATCAATCCACTCATTTGCCAAAAAGATAACGGGCGAGTGTTGGGATTTGATAATGCACATGACTATCACCATAGGCACTATATGAGCAAAGTAGCCCCTGTCGAGTTTGTGAGCTATGAGCAAACGCTAGAGCAGTTTCAAGAAGAGTGGCGGGAAATCGTTAAAGGATTAAAAAAGGTGAAAAAATGACTAAAGTAATTATTCGCACTGATAAGGTTGAGGGCTTTTTCGATCGCGCGCGCAAAGCTGCGCAAAAAGCAGATCGTGGTGAATCATTTAAGAAGTCAGCCACTTTCTCATTTGAAGATCCTCAAGAGATGTTCACGGTCCTCTCGGAAGCGCGCAGGCGCCTGATGTTAGAGGTGATGGATGAGCCTAAAACGATTACCCAACTCACGGTCAAGTTGCATCGTGAACGCTCTGCCATTACTAAGGACATTGGACTCTTGGAGAAATTGGGATTACTTGTTTCGCAAAAGAGGTCTAATCCTGGCCATGGAGTTGAGAAGCTAGTAAGAACGGTTGCGCCAAAAATAGAGATGATTGCGACTTTGGGCTAATTTTTTAATCTAACTTCAGGTGGTCGTGTGGCTATTAAAAAAACCGTTTCCTTAACAAAAGCTGGGATTAAAAAAATTCCTAACGATAAGCCCGGTGTTTATGACATCAAAGGTGGCGATACTAAATCTAAATATGTGGGTATGGCTCAAAAAGGTCGGCTTCAAGAGCGAGTAAAAGAACATTTACCATCTAGCTCTAAAGATCCCATCAAAGGGGGCAAGACTGTGGCTGTAAAGCAAACTGCCACTAAGGCTTCAGCGTTAAAAATAGAGAAGGCGATAATTAAATCGAAGCAACCCCCTCAGAATAAAAAGGGAAAATAAGTAGCGCTAAGTGCCGATATTATTGATTATCAATCTTGAAATTTAATAACAAAAGGCTCGCTATGCGGCATTAGCATCCCTAAATGCGTAATGAGTACCTTGACATTGTAATTATATACATTACAATTATAAAAAAGAGAAAACATGATCGCATCGTTTCACCATAGAGGGCTAGAGAGTTTTTTTTCGAAGGGTAGTTATAAGGCGATTCCTGCGCAGTACGCTGCCAGAATTGAGCGGATGTTAGATCGTTTGGATGCTGCTGTTGTGCCTGAGGACATGGATTTGCCCGGGTTTAAGTTTCATGAGTTAAAAGGTAAGCGCAAAGGTGTTTACTCCGTTACCGTATCTGGTAACTGGCGAATGACTTTTAAATTTGATGGCGATAGCGCAATCGAAGTTGATTTAGAGGATTATCACTAATGAAGAAAACCATGAGAAGTTTGAGAAACCCAAGCCGTAGACCAACCCATCCGGGCGCTATATTGCGCGAGGATGTTTTGCCTGAGCTCGATATTACCCAAGCAGCTTTTGCAAATCATTTGGGCGTGAGTCGTTTAACTGTTTCAGAGATACTGCATGAAAAAAGAGGTATCAGTGCTGAGATGGCTGTAAGGCTTTCGAAAGTGATTGGTGGCACCCCAGAGAGTTGGTTGCATATGCAAGAGGCCGTGGATTTATGGGAAGTTGAGCAGAGATTTAAGAGTAATCCTGCGATTGCGCCTATGACGATGAAGCCTTTAATGGCAGCGGCCTAAAACTAGTAGGCTTACTGCGTGGTGTTGGCGCCCCTAGGGCGCATCACTCGCTGCTTATGGTAGCGAGAGTTTTCTGAGGTCAGAACTGCAAATTGCATCAATATGTCTAAAGGCGGGGGCAATTCTTTCAATTTGAACGTCAGAAATTCCAAGGGTTTCAAAGTGAACTCTCCACTGCCTTGTCACTCTCCAAATGCGATCAATTATTTTCATTGCATCTGTGGGAGATAGACCAAAACGCTCTTTAGCCGCATAAGCATTATCAAGGGTTGATAATTTTCCCTGAGGCCCAACACCGAGATGTTGATAACGCTCACTTGCAATGACTGCATGGGGCATCACATCATATAAAGGACTTAGACTCCAACCTTTGAGTTGGTGATCCCATACGAATGCATGATTGCGCAGATGATCATCATCATTACTAACGAAGATATTGAAAATCATTCGGCCATAGAGCTCTTCAATATCAGACTTAATTTTTTTTACTAAGCAATACCTGCGAATGACATCGGCAATATCCATATAACTTTTGGTAGGCGATTCAGATTCATGGCAAGCAATGAGCGTAAGAGCGCTTACTACGTGATGACGTATCTCGATGGGCTTACTAGCGGTATTCCACGAGCGATCAAAGCGCTGAACCAGCAGGATCTTCTTTGCACCCACTTGCTCTAATTTAGTCTTGGCTACATTCAGACCCGCAAGCTCTGCCAACTGAAGGGTGGCATATTCAATACTGGGTATGTCTAGTAGGCCATCATTGTTGCCTGGGAACTTTGCCATCCATAAAATACCCTCATCATCACGCACACTCGCTTTGGGGCGCATGCCCCCTAGGCCGCTTCCGGCAACGAGAATTCTGGCTAATGCATCAGAAACGGGCAAGCCCGATTCAATCTTTTGAGCACCATCTAGTAAATAAGAAAGGTTATGAATTGTTTCGTGCGTAGGGCGCTCTTGATCCGCTAAAGAGCTTCTAATATCTAAAGCGCCAATCCGATCGCTACCCGCCTCAAGAAGGTAGGTGGATTCTGGCAAGCTATTAGACGGAACCTTTAATCTGGCTTCAATCACTCTTCTTCCCCAGGCATCTGGGGCTGCATCGCGAATTCCACCAAAAGCCTCAAGCCCATTGGGCGGTACTAATCTCCGACCGCGAATCTCATCTTTATTTTTTAGGGTAAGCGCAACCGGGTCTATTTCTTGCGCGTTACCTCTTTCTAGATAACGCAAACCATAAGCAAAGGAAGAGGCTATGAGATTTGATCCCTCCTCATCCAGGCTTAGTTGGCCGGCAGGCGCAAACTGCCCATCCAGATTGGCAAATACAAATAAATCCTTAATGGAATTTGCCATTAGAAATCAAGTGCTTTCATTTCGGATGTATTTAATACCCGCACGCGCTGCGGACGAGAGCGGCGTTCCATAGCAACAATTGAGGGATCATTACCGTTTAATAGTTGCAATAAGGTCATGCCTGGAGCGATTGCATCTAGGTAGCGCAGAAGTGCGCCAATGGCGACACCGGGATCACCTTTTTCAATGCGCTGGGCGGTAGTGCGAGAAAGGCCTGCACGAATCGCCGCTTCACCCTGGCGAACTCTGCGTGCAAGTCGCAGATTAACTAATTGCTCCGCCAACGAAGTGGATTCGTTAAGTTGCTTAGATGAGAGTGCTAGTTGTTGATCTACGCGCATGAGATATTTTTATTAAGGTTTAAGTTTACGTTCAAAAGTCTACTCCTTAAGATGTAGTTTATCAAGAAATATGATTTATAAATCAATCTTTATATAACTTAAGGAGTTATTTATAAATAAATAATCAAAAATAGATTTAATGGGTCAAGTAACGCTGGTTTTTCTAAGGGGTGCGTTATAAATTTCGCTTGATAAATACACTCAATGAGATTTTATCCTTTAAATACAATGACTTACAACAATATTGAGTGTAATTTCATGCATAATGCCTGTGATAAGAGCAAATGTGACGAGGGGGCTCGTTTGCTGCTTGAAAAAATCACAACTGAGACATATTTACGGGGGATTTAAAAGATGAAAACAAAAAAACCAATCAAACCACTCGGAATTTACAGAGAAATTGAGGATTGTCGTAGGGACGCAGCGCAATTTAATCATCGTATTGATTATGAAAGGGGGAATCCCAACTCTTATGCATGTGCTGTAAGAAATCGTTGGATGGATGAAATTTACAAGCACATGACCAGGCCTAAGGCCCATAATTTTTCCTGGACCAAAGATCGGTGTGCCCAGGAGGCAAAAAAATATAAAGTTAAATCACACTTCAAAGCAAAATCTTTTTCTGCATTTCGGTCTGCAAAAAATAATGGGTGGCTTGACGAAATTTGTGCTCATATGATTTCGCCTCAGGTATCCCCGGGATATTGGAACATTTTTGGAAATGTTTTCAGGGCGGCCCAGGAGGCTGGTTCATATAAAAAATTTAGAGATCTTAATGGAGCATATGCCGGGGCACTACGCAACGACTGGTTAGATTTAATCGGTTTGGAAAGAACTCGAAATAAACCCAATTCGTGGACTCTTAAAAGAATCGAAGAACTTGTCTTGCGGTATGAATATCAAGATGACTTTATTAGAGAAAATTCAGATGCCCATCAGGCTGCAGTAAGAAAGAAGTATTGGGCTGGCTTACAGAAATTACTCAAGCAAAGAAAAACATATTGGGATAAGAAAATGTGCGGGCTTGAAGCTAAAAAATATAAAACTCGAGAGCAATTTAATCACGAGGCACCAGGTGCTTATGGATATGCTTCAAAACATGGTTTCTTAGATGAGGTTTGTTCTCATATGGCTAGCCAAACTGCTTCATTTGGCGAGTGTGCAATTGAAGAATTTTTACTTTCACATGATTTGTGCTACAAAAAACAAAAACGATTTAAGGGAATGCCGCCTAAGTATCGGTTTGATTTTTATTTACCAGAATTTAATTTAATCATTGAGCATCATGGCGCGCAACATGAAAAAATCGGATGGGGAAATACAAAAGAGCAGAAATTAGCAAATCTAGAAGGGGTGCAAAAGCGAGACAAAGTTAAAGAGAGATTCGCTCAAGACAAAAAAATCCAGTTAATAGTGATTTGGCAAAGAGAATATAAGGGAAAAAACGCAATTCATTCGCTTCTTGATCAAAGGCTAAAAGATCAAATTAAGGGACTCCATCTTAAAAGACGCAATCTTATTGAGCTTGAGTTAGATTTAATTTGGCGAAAGCAAACCACTTTTGAGGATTGCGAAAGGGAGGCAAAAAAATATTCTCATCGTAGTGACTTTAAGAAGGGCTCCTATGCAATTTGGAAGTTTTCAAGGGACAATGGCTGGTACGAGAAAATTTGCTTGCATATGACAAGACCAAAATCCAAAAACCTTATTTGGACTATTGAGGCCGTTACAAATGCTGCTATGTCCTGCTCTAGTAAGGCAGAATTTAAGAAAAAGTATCCAGGTGCTTACGTAGTTGCAAGGGCTAATGGTTGGTATGAAAAGCTCTCTGCGCACATGAATAGGCCTCGGCCGCATAATTACGGCGTCTATTGTTGAATGCTGGATGGCCGCTATCTAAATATCAATTGAGTGCGCCTAATTGTCTGAAAATATCTTTATTACGACAATGTGGGCAAGGATAGACTTCAGTCTATTATTCTCCGCATGTATTGCGGAGAATAATAGGCGTAATCCCCGCATCATTAAAAATGATTAACTAAGTCGAGAAAAGCTTGTCCTTTGGAATGCGGGCGCAATGAGATAAAGGCTAGTTTTGGTGCGCTTCGTTTGATGTGACAGTCGCCATTAAAAATAGCAGCTTCCGTAAGACGCCCCAAACTCCATTTTTGTCGATGAGCTGATCAGTAACATCGTTTGGTATCTTAGGTCGGATGGTATCCCCATCAAATTTCCATCCAATCCCCAATAGATCCATTAGATCCTTATAGTTACGTCGATATCGCCGAAGATCAGCTGTTGGATTACTCTCTTGAGAGCCTGCATTCTTAGGGGGTTGGTTTTGTATTTGAGTCGCGCGCAACTCGATCGGGGCAAGTCGAATCAGATTGGGCTTACTTCTACTGGCCTGCCCCACATAATGGGTTAATAATTCACGAGCAATTTTAGGATGATCTTGGTACCAGCGGATTAAGATCCTCGACCATTCCAATGCTTGCTGTTCCAATAGTGGAGTTTTGAACATCGCCATTTCGTTATCTTCAAAATCTAAAGGTAGCGGTGTATTGGTCCTCCCTTTTTTTGCCTTGAGATATTTATCCATCACGGTCTCAAATTGGTCGGCAAGTTTGCTTGCTAGCAACTTTGAAATACCAGCAATGGCCGCTTTTTCAAAGTAGCGCTTTGGATTGGACGTCGCCTTAGAAAAGCGCGTTTGTAGTAATTCCAGTATCAGCAGCAGTCCTTCGGTCTGATGTTTATCAATAATCTCAAGCAGTGTGAGTGCTTCTGTAGAGACGCTATGCTTTCCTGTCTTTTTAATTTCTAATAAAGTAATAGGTGCGGTTGAGGCTGAAATGGCAATTTTTAGATCTGTTTGTTCAATCAGGGTTTCCAGATATTGCAGCCCATAGGGATAGATTGCAGAGCGAAGTGATATTGGCAGGTCAATAAAACGCTCATGCACAAAGGCACCTAAGAGAACATGCACAAGATGCATATAGCTTTTTAAGGTAGTGATTGGTGATGAGTGGCCCAATAGACGGGAAACAGCATAGACTTCAGAGATCGAGGCTCTTGGATCATTGAGTAAATATTTTCGTATCTGTTCTGAGCGTTCATTTAGGACCTTGATCTGCAGATCTGGGTCAAAATAATTATTAACTCGCAACCCTGTTTTTGCCATGCAGTCTAGCCTTCGTCTTGCCTCAGGATTACCATCTAGCAGATCAAGAATGAAGCGTTGAGAATGGGGTAGGCGATTAGCCAATAAGAATATGAGGCAATTGCTTGCGCAGGAGTGACGTAAGTGATGAAAGCGCAATTGCTTATCTTGCGCCGTCACTGCTCGGATGGCCTCATGGATTTGAGAAACAATATTTTCTACTGAGTTTTCAACTGAACCCTCTGCTGGGTTAATGAATAGATAACGCCCGCTATCCAACTCATTAGTTTTAATTCTGCGGTAATGGGCAATTAATTTTTTTAGTTCGACATTACTCAGATTAATGATGTCTTCGCTAGGCCATAACCCTTTTTGTCGAGCGGCGAGCATTAATTCTAGCCACAAACCTTCCTGCTCATCTAGAAGCCCAAGTAGCGGAATAGTGCGTGTGGATGATGGGGATTTGAGTCGTCGCTGACTCCACCATTGCACGGAGAGCATATCAATCTTTTCATCAAAAATACTCACATGTTCAGTGGCAAGCAAAATGACCTCAGATCGCCGTAATCCCAGTCGGTACGCTAAGGTGATGACAAGTAAGCAGATATTTCGTAAAGTGGGCGTTGGTTTATCGGGCGATGATCCGGCGTAACAGAGTTGAAATCGGATTAGCTCAAATTCAGCTTGAGAAATAAACTGGGCATCTACACTGGATCTAGGCCCCCGATACTGATTGGTCAGAATTTTTCCAGCGCTAATTAAGTGCTGGTGAAGATGTTTCCATGCCGAGCGCACAATTTTACAATCCTCAAATCCATAGCCAGACTCAGTCTCTAAAATATCAAACTCTTCGGCACGCTCTTGTGCATCCATATCAAAAAAATCACTAAAGAGCCCATACTGAACAATTAATAGTGGACAGAGCAAACGTACCTCATCTTGCACTACATAAAGGGGATGTTGCTCAATTGACCAGATGATCCAATTTGTTAGGACTTCAATAATGGTTGCATCTTCAAGGCCTGATTGCGCACGCAAGTCTG
>Ga0316228_1001018_pt1 | contig 32176 bp, 28 predicted proteins | sample TBH18021metaG_FD_206005 | JGI IMG/M metagenome (GOLD analysis project Ga0316228, IMG submission 206005) | Freshwater microbial communities from Trout Bog Lake, Wisconsin, USA - TBH18021 | ecosystem: Environmental > Aquatic > Freshwater > Lake > Hypolimnion/Profundal zone | place: USA: Wisconsin... | reverse complement strand
GTCGCCGAGCCCGCGCCGGTTCCGGCGCCCGCGCCCCAGCCCACCGGAAAGCGCCGGAGCCGCAGCAAGGAAGCCGTCTGACACCGATGCGATCCGCGTGCGGCGACGGTGTCGTCGGCCTGCCGCAATCGGCCTCGATAGCGTGAGGCCGCACGGTGCGCCTGCCTTCTCTCGGCCTGGACGGCGCACCCGCCCAGACGCCGGAGCCCCGCATGCTGACCCGCCTCGCCCTGTCCGCCCTCGTCGCAGCCCTGCTGGCTGCCAGCCCGGCCGCAGCGCAAATGGCGCGAACCGAGACCCGGGAGCCTGCGAAGGACGGTACCGCGAAGGCCGTGCCGCTCAGCAAGGCCGACGTGCAGCTCTCCTTCGCCCCCGTGGTGAAACGGGCCGCGCCCTCGGTGGTGAACGTCTACGCGTCCCACGTGGACAAGCGCTCCAGCGCCCGCACCAGCGCCATGGAGGAGTTCATGCGCCGCTTCTTCGGCGAGCCGGAGGGCGGCCGCGGCCCCCGGGGTGACCGGGCGCAGCGATCCCTGGGCTCGGGCGTGCTGGTCGATGCCGACGGCCTCGTGATCACCAACAACCACGTCATCGACAACATGAACGAGGTGCGGATCGCCCTCGCGGATCGCCGCGAGTTCGAGGCCACGATCGTGATGCGCGACACCCGCACCGACCTCGCGGTGCTCAAGCTCAAGGAGCCGCCGAAGGGCCTCGTGCCCATGCCGTTCGGCGATGCCGACGCCCTCGAGGTCGGCGACTTCGTCATGGCGATCGGCAACCCGTTCGGGGTCGGCCAGACGGTCACCCAGGGCATCGTCTCGGCGCTGGCGCGCACGCAGGTCGGCTCGGCGGACTACCAGTACTTCATCCAGACCGACGCGGCGATCAACCCGGGCAATTCCGGCGGCGCGCTGGTGGACCTGCGCGGCCAGTTGGTGGGCATCAACACCGCGATCTACTCGCAGTCGGGCGGCAGCCACGGCATCGGCTTCGCGATTCCCGTTGGCATGGTCAAGGCGGTGGTCGACGCCGCCCGCGACGGGGCGAGCGTCGTGCGCCGGCCCTGGCTCGGGGCGCGCATCCAGAGCGTCACCCCCGACATCGCCGACAGCATGGGCCTCGATCACCCGACCGGCGTGCTGGTGGCGAGCCTCCAGCCCAAGAGCCCGGCCGAGGAGGCGGGCCTGAAGCGCGGTGATCTCGTTCTCACGGTCGACGGCCAGGAGGTGGCCGACCCGGAGGCCTTCGGCTACCGCTTCGCCCTCAAGGGCGTCCAGGGCCAGGCCCGGTTCGGGATCCTGCGCGGCACGACCCGGCAGACGGTCTCGGTCAAGCTCGCTCCGGCTCCGGAGACGCGCCCGCGGGACGTGCTCAAGGTGAAGACCCGCTCGCCCTTCCTGGGCGCGACGCTCGTCAACACCTCACCGGCGGTCGCCGAGGAGATGCAGGTGGACTTCCCGGCCGAGGGCGTGGCCGTGCAGGCGGTGGACGAGAATTCCGTCGCCGCCCGGGTCGGGCTGCAGAAGGGCGACGTGATCGTGGCGGTCAACGGCGTGCCGATGGCGACCACCAAGGATCTCGACCGGGTCACCCGCAACAGCCTTAATTCCTGGGAGGTCGCGATCAACCGCAACGGTGAGATCCTGACTTCGGTGTTCGGGGGCTGATCCCGCGCGATCGCGGCCGGCCGGCTTGCGCCGGGGCTCGGCCCCGGTGTTGATGCGCGGATGTCCGACCTGTTCGCCTCCGCGGAGCCGCCCTCCGCGCCGGATCCCGGCCGCGCGTCCGGCCCCGAAGCCGCCCGCCCGCTGGCGGACCGGCTGCGTCCGCAGAGTCTCGCCGAGGTCGTCGGCCAGGAGCACCTGACCGGGGAGGGCGGGGCGCTCACCCGCCTGCTGCGCGGCCGCAGCCTCGGCTCGCTGATCTTCTGGGGGCCACCCGGCACCGGCAAGACCACGGTGGCACGGCTGCTCGCCCAGGGCACCGACCTGCATTTCGAGCAGATCTCGGCGATCTTTTCCGGCGTACCCGACCTGCGCAAGGTGTTCGAGGCGGCGCGCAGGCGCCGGGCGACCGGGCAGGCGACCCTGCTGTTCGTGGACGAGATCCACCGGTTCAACCGGGCGCAACTCGACGCCTTCCTGCCGGTGATGGAGGACGGGACCGTCACGCTGGTGGGCGCCACGACGGAGAATCCCTCCTTCGAGCTGAACGCCGCGCTCCTGTCCCGGGCCCGGGTCCTGCTGTTCCGGGCCCTCGACCCGGGCGCCATCGCGCGCCTCCTGGTCCGGGCCGAGGCGCTGACCGGTCAGGCCCTGCCGCTCACCGAGGAGGCCCGGGGCGTGCTGGTCCGCATGGCCGACGGCGACGGCCGGGCGGCCCTGACTCTGGCGGAGGAGGTCTGGCGCTCGGCGCAACCGGGCGAGATTCTCGACGCCGAGGCGCTCCAGGCGATCGTGCAGCGGCGGGCGCCGATCTACGACAAGGCGCAGGAGGGCCACTACAATCTGATCTCGGCCCTGCACAAGACCGTGCGCGGCTCGGATCCGGACGCGGCGCTCTACTATCTCTGCCGGATGCTCGATGCCGGCGAAGATCGGCTGTTCATCGCCCGCCGGCTGGTCCGCATGGCGGTGGAGGATATCGGGCTCGCCGACCCGCAGGCCCTGGTAGTGGCCAACGCCGCCAAGGACGCCTTCGACTTCCTCGGAAGCCCGGAGGGCGAACTGGCGCTCGCCCAGGCGGCGATCTATCTCGCCTGCGCGCCGAAATCGAACGCGGTCTACGAGGCCTACAAGGCCGCGACCCGGCTCGCCAAGGAGGCGGGATCCCTGCCGCCGCCGCGCACCATCCTCAACGCGCCGACCAAGCTGATGAAGCGGATCGGCTACGGCGAAGGCTACCGCTACGACCACGACGAGCCCGACGCCTTCTCGGGCCAGGATTACTGGCCGGACGCGCTGGGGCGCCAGCACCTCTACCAGCCCACGGAGCGCGGCTACGAGAGCCGCTTGGCCGAGCGCCTCGACAGGTGGGAAGCGCTGCGCAAGCAGCGGCGCGGGGAGGGGTAGGCGGGAGTCGGCGCCTCTCCAGCAGCCGGCCACGCTCGTCCTCGTCCCCGGCCTCGTCCCGAGGTGCCGGAGCGCGGCGGAGGCCTCGAAGGCGGGCTCCAGGGCTGGCGCGGCCGGCTGGAGGGCTCCTTCGAGGCCTGCTCGCCGGGCATCTCAGGCAACGTCCGGATCGGAGAGCCCGATCGTGACACGGTCACAGGTCGAGGGGCGCGTTGTCGATCACCTCCTTCATCACGAAGAAGGTCCGTGTCTGGCGCACCCCCGGCAGGCCGATCAGCGTGGCGCTGTGGAGGCGGTTGAAGTCGGCCATGTCGGAGACCCGGATCTTCAGCATGTAGTCGAAGTCGCCGGCCACGAGGTGGCAGTCGAGGAGCACGGGGATCGCCCGCACGGCGGCCTCGAATTCGGAAAAGCTCTCGGGGGTGGAGCGGTCGAGCACGACGCCGACGAAGACCAGGGTGCCGCGTCCGACCCGCATCGGGTCGATCAGCGCCCGGACGGCCCGCACGAACCCCTCGGCGAACAGGCGCTGGATCCGGCGGTGGCAGGTGGCCGCGCTGGTGCCGACCCGCTCGGCGATCTCGGCATTGGCCATGCGCCCGTCCGCCTGGAGGAGGCGGAGGATCTTCTGGTCGATCCGGTCGAGCCCTTCGGGCATGGTGGATTCTTTCAATTTGACGGCAGAAACCGGAACGGTGCCCTATGATCCTGCTTAACAGCGGACGATCATCTCCTCCAAGGGCCGAAGATCGAGAGCACCTTTCAGACGGATTCGGATAGATATCTGCCGTGCTTCGGAGACGCCCCGGCCTGGTCCGGTGACTGCTCCGGATCCCCGCTTCGACGCAGCCGGCCGGACGGAGACCGCTCCTGCCCCGGCCGCGCCCCGAGACCCGGAGAGACCCGATGCTGGACAAATTCGAGCGCTATCCCCTGACCTTCGGCCCGACGCCGATCGAGCCGCTGAAGCGCCTGACCGCACATCTGGGCGGCGAGGTCGAGCTCTACGCCAAGCGCGAGGATTGCAATTCCGGCCTGGCCTATGGCGGCAACAAGCTGCGCAAGCTCGAATACATCGTGCCGGACGCGATCAAGAGCGGCGCCGACACGCTGGTGTCGATCGGCGGCGTGCAGTCGAACCACACCCGCATGGTCGCGGCGGTCGCCGCCAAGATCGGGATGAAGTGCCGGCTGATCCAGGAGGCCTGGGTGCCCCACGAGGACGCCGTCTACGACCGGGTCGGCAACATCCTCCTGTCGCGGATCATGGGCGCGCAGACGCAGCTCGTGGATGACGGGTTCGACATCGGCATCCGCGATTCGTGGAAGCGGGCGCTCGCCGAGGTCGAGGCCGAGGGCGGCAAGCCCTACGCGATCCCGGCCGGCGCCTCGGTGCACAAATATGGCGGGCTCGGCTATGTCGGCTTCGCCGAGGAAGTCCGCAGGCAGGAGGCCGAGATGGGCCTGCGCTTCGACTACGTGGTGGTCTGCACGGTCACGGGCTCGACCCATGCCGGCATGCTGGTGGGCTTCTCCGCCGACGGGCGCGCCCGCAACGTCATCGGCATCGACGCCTCCTGCACCCCGGCCCAGACCAAGGCCCAGGTCCTCGACATCGCCCAGAACACCGCCGCACTCGTCGGCGCGGGCGATATCGTGGCCGACGACGTGGTGCTCAACGAGGATTACGCCTACCCGGTCTACGGCGTGCCCTCGAAGGAGACCGTGGAGGCGATCCGGCTCTCGGCCCGGCTCGAGGGGATGATCACCGACCCGGTCTACGAGGGGAAGTCGATGCAGGGCATGATCGACCTCGTGAAGAAGGGCTTCTTCCCGAAGGGCTCGAAGGTGCTCTACGCCCATCTCGGCGGCGCCCCGGCGCTGAACGGCTACAGCTACACGTTCCGCAACGGCTGAGGCCGAGCCGGACAGCCGGGCCTTTCCCGCCCATCCCCCCTCATCCTGAGGCGCCCGCGTCAGCAGGCCTCGAAGGAGCCCTCCTTCGCGGCTGCTTCGCAGCACCTCAGGATGAGGTGATCGGATGGGAGCCGCGACTCCTGCGTGCCGTCCCCTATATGGCGGTGCGGGATCCGCACCGGAGAGGGCAGGGATGATCGCACCGATGATCGCACCGGCACGCGCGCTGCTCCTGGCCACCCTCCTCACCCTCGGAGGCCCCGCCGCCCGGGCCGCCTCGGGGCCGGCCGTGGAGGCCGAGAACGGGATGGTGGTCTCCTCCCAGCGCCTCGCCTCGCAGGTGGGCGCCGACATCCTCCGGGCCGGCGGCAACGCCGTCGACGCCGCCGTGGCGGTGGCCTATGCCGAGGCGGTGGTGAACCCGTGCTGCGGCAATCTCGGCGGCGGCGGGTTCCTGGTGCTGCACGCCGCCGACGGGCGCAGCCGCTTCGTCAATTTCCGCGAGACCGCCCCGGCGGCCGCGACCCGGGACATGTATCTCGACGCCGCCGGCACCGTCGTGAAGGGCGCGAGCCTGCGCGGCTGGAAGGCGGCCGGCGTGCCCGGAACCGTGCTCGGCCTCAACACCGCCCTCGCCGAATACGGGACCCTGCCGCTGGCCCGGGTCCTGGCACCCGCGATCGCGCTCGCCCGGGACGGGTTCGTTCTCACGCGGGGCGACACCGATATCCTCGAATCCGGCACCAAGCTGTTTTCCGCTCAAGGGAACGTCGCCCGCATCTTCCTGCGCCCCGACGGCAGCCCCTGGCGGCCCGGGGATCGGCTGGTCCAGGCCGACCTCGCCCGCACCCTCCAGGCGATCGCCGACCACGGCTCGGACGCGTTCTACAAGGGCGCGATCCCAGACGCCGTGGAGGCGGCGTCGCGTGCGGGCGGCGGCCTCCTGACGGCTCCCGACTTCGCCGCCTACACGGTGACGCAGTCCGAGCCGCTGACCTGCCGCTACCGGGGCGCCACCATCCTGTCGGCGCCCCCGCCCTCGTCGGGCGGCACCACGCTCTGCGAGATCCTCAACATCCTCGACGGCTACGACCTGCGGGCCGCCGGGTTCAACGCGGCCCGGACCGTGCACCTGATGGTCGAGGCGATGCGGCGCGCCTATGCCGACCGCAACCTGCTGCTCGGCGACCCGGCCTTCGTGGAAAACCCGGTCGACCGGCTCCTGTCGCCGGCCTACGCGGAGACGCTCCGGGCCTCGATCCGTCCGGACCGGGCGACCCCGTCGGCGGAGATCCGCCCGGATCCGGCCCTGGAGACGCGGGAGCGGGCCGAGACGACCCATATCTCGGTGATGGACAAAGCCGGTAACGCCGTCTCGCTGACCTACACGATCAACGGCTATTTCGGCGCCGGGGTGATCGCCGCCGATACGGGCTTCTTCCTGAACGACGAGATGGACGACTTCACGGTCAAGACCGGGGTTCCGAACCTGTTCGGCCTCGTGCAGGGGACGAAGAACGCGATCCAGCCGGGCAAGCGCCCGCTCTCGTCCATGGCGCCCACGATCGTGCTGCGCGACGGCAAGGTCGCGCTGGTGGCCGGCTCGCCGGGGGGATCGCGGATCATCACGATCAACGCGCAGACGCTGATCAACATGCTCGATTTCGGCATGGAGCCGCAGGAGGCGGTGGACGCCCCGCGCATCCACCACCAATGGCTGCCCGACACCGTCTACGCCGAGCCCTTCGCGCTCTCGGCGGACACGCAGGGCATCCTGCGGGGGATGGGCCACACGATCGTCGAGCAGAAGCCCTGGGGCGCGCAGGAGCTCATCGCGGTGCGCGGCGCCGCACCGGTGGCCCCGGAGGCGGCCTCCTCGGGCAACGACGCCTCGCGCACCGAGCGGATGCGGCCGGGCCTGCTCTACGGCGCCAACGACAACCGGAGGCCGGCCGGCGCGGCGATCGGAGACTAGGGGATTTCCGAAGGGCTGCGCCCTTTGGCGGGTTTCGGAGGCGGAGCCCCGACATTCGGGCGAGGCCCGACACCAGGGCTCCGCCCTGGACCCGCAAAGGTCGACGACCTTCTGAAACCAGGATTTCAGCCCTGCCCGGCCTCCCGCGCCACCGCCCGGAACCCGATATCCCGTCGGCAGAAGCCTTCCGGCCAGTCGATCCGGGCCACCGCCGTGTAGGCGCGGGCCTGGGCGTCGGTGACGCTGTCGCCGAGCGCCGTGACCGCCAGCACCCGGCCGCCATCGGCCAGAAGCTGCCCGTCCTCGGCGCGGGTTCCGGCCTGGAACACGTAAACCCCGTCGCCCTCCGCGGCCTCGACGCCCCGGATCACCGAGCCGCGGACCACGGCCCCCGGATAGCCGGCCGCCGCCATCACCACGGTGAGGGCCGCCCGATGGGAATCGAATTCCAGGCTCACGCCGGACAGGTCGCCCTCGCAGGCCGAGAGCAGGGCCGGCACCAGATCGGAGGCGAGGCGCGGCATCAGCACCTGCGCCTCGGGATCGCCGAAGCGGGTGTTGTACTCGATGAGCTTGGGGCCGTCGGCGGTGAGCATCAGGCCGGCATAGAGGATGCCGGTGAACGGGCAGCCCCGGGCCCGCATGCCCGCGAGCGTCGGGCCGATGATCTCGGCCATGACCCGGGCCTCGATCTCCGGCGTGACCACCCGGGCGGGGGAATAGGCACCCATGCCGCCGGTATTCGGCCCGCGGTCGCCGTCGAAGACGCGCTTGTGGTCCTGGGCGGTGCCGAGGGAAATGGCACGCGTGCCGTCGCACAGGGCGAAGAAGCTCGCCTCCTCGCCGAACAGGCATTCCTCGACCACCACCTCGGCGCCCGGATCCGCGAAGAGGGCGGTCAGCGCGTCCTCGGCCTGGTCGAGGGTCTCGGCCACGGTGACGCCCTTGCCGGCGGCGAGTCCGTCGGCCTTCACGACGATCGGGGCCCCCCGCTGGCGGACATAGGCCAGGGCCGGCTCGAGGTCGGTGAAGCGTGCGAAGGCGGCGGTCGGGATGCCGCAGGCGGCGCAGAGATCCTTGGTGAACCCCTTCGAGCCCTCCAGCCGGGCGGCGTCGCGGGTCGGCCCGAAGGCGCGGATCCCGGCGGCCTTCAGATCGTCCACAAGCCCGGCGACCAGGGGCGCCTCGGGCCCGACCACCACGAGGCCGATCGACTCCGCGGCGCAGAAGGCGGCCACGGCCGCGTGGTCCGTGACGGAGAGGTCCGGGCGGTTGATCCCGTGGCGGGCCGTGCCGGGATTGCCCGGCGCCGTGAACAGGCGGGTGCAGAGCGGGCTCTGGGCCAATCGCCAGGCCAGGGCGTGCTCGCGGCCGCCGGAGCCGATCAGCAGGATATTCATGCGCACGCCATCATGGGCCCAGCTTCTGGGCGAAGCGTGCCCGCGGGAAAAGGTTTTTTTCGGGCTTTCCCCGCTCTGCCCGGATATCCCGGCCGCGCAGCCGCCGATTCAGCAGCCGATGCAGACGCTCGTGTTGACGCCGCCGCCGCGCCGCACGACCCCATGGCGGCCGATATGGCGGCCCGCGCGAATGCCCCGGTAGGGCAGGTAGGGTCCGGAGGCGTCGAACTGGACGTTGCGCTGGATCGTCTGGTTCAGCGTGTTGAAGTCCGAGATCCGCTGCTGGTTGAGCGCGCGGATCTGGCCCTGCAGGGCGAACGAGGTGTTGGCGGCGTTCGGGTCGTTCTGCTGCACCTGCGCCCAGGCAGTGCCCGCCGGGAGGGCGAGCGCCAAAGCGAGGAGCGCGCGGGACGCGGCGTGCATGGGGCCCTCCGTGCGGGGAACGAGCGGTCTCGCAGGGTCGACGCGCCAGGATCGGTCCGGGTTCCGGGCCGCGTCAACCCGGCACGACCGGGGATTTGGTCTCCGGCAGGGCCTCCACCAGCTTGGGGTCCAGCCCGGTATGGGCCTGCACCAGGGGGTGCGGGGTGAGCGCCAGCCACTGGGTCAGAGAGATGTCGGCGTAGCGCGGGCTCTTGAACATCTCCAGGAAGGTCAAGGTCGTGTCACCGGTATTCTCGATGTAATGGCCCATGGCGAAGGGCACGTAACCGACGTCGCCGGCCTGGTAGTCGAAGGTGCGGGCCTTCGATTCGGAGCCGAACACCGTCATCCGGCCCTGGCCGGAGAGGTAGTATTGCCACTCGTCGCCGTTGGGGTGCCAGTGCAGCTCGCGCAGGCCACCGGGCTCGACCTCGACCAGCGCCGCGGCGATCGTCGCGGAAGCCGGGAACACCGTGGAATCGGTGATGCGCACGCTCCCGCCCCTGGTGCGGACCGGCTCCTGGGCCAGCATCTTGTGGCTGAAGGCCTTCGGCACCGGACCGGAGCCGCCCATCCTGTCGGCCGAGAGGGGACCGGGCTGGGGGCCGGGGAAGATGTAGAGCTCCTTCTCGGGGATCTTGGCGAAGGCGCTCTCGGGCAGGCCGAAATTCCTGGCGAGCACGTCCTTCGGCGTGTGCGCCAGCCAGTCGGTCAGCAGGAAGGTGGAATCCTCCGAGAAGCCGCCGTCGTCGAACACGAGCAGGAACTCGCAGCCGTCGATCCCGTCGGCGGAAAGCCCCTGGATCGAGTGCGGGATGCCGCCCGGGAAGTACCAGAGGTCACCCTCGCCGACATCGTCCGCGAAGGTGCGCCCGTCCTGATCGACCGCGGTGATCCGGGCCCGGCCCTTGATCATGTAGGCCCACTCGGATTCCTTGTGCCAGTGCATCTCGCGGACCGCACCGGCCTTGAGCCGCATGTTGACCCCCGCCATGGCCTTCGAGACCGGCAGTTCGCGGATCGTGGTCTGGCGCGCCCAGCCGCCCGCCTCCAGCCGCATGTGGCTGTCGCTGAATGACCATTTCAGGTTCGGCATCGTGCCGTGGTCGGTAGCGGGCGGGGCCAGGGTGAACGGCTCCTCCGCGGCCCGGGGCCGGTTCTGCGGGCCCAGGATGTCGGCGCCCTTGCCGCCGCGCTCGGGGCGCGGCGCGGCCGGCCCGGCGGATTGCGCCGCGGCGGAGGACGCCGCCAGCGCGCCGCCGGCGGCTGCGATGACGGCGCGCCTGGAGATCTCGGTCATCGTGGATCGGTCCCTGCGTCAGTGGCAGGGAAACCGGTCGCGTGCTCGGAGGATCCGCGGACGGGCCGCACTGTGCGCTGCGGCATCTCGCCCGGAGCCCGCGCGCGGTCTATGCATTGAGTACGGCGCATTGAATACGGCACTGCACGCGTCCCGGCCGGGCGCCGAGGCGGCGGTTCAGGCGCGGCGCGACCCGAGGGCGAGGATGGCGGACCGGGACAGTTCAGCCGCGGACGGAACCGGCCCGCCCGCGCGCGGCCGCCGGTGGCTCGCCCTGCTGGCGCTGGCGGGCCTCGGCCTCCTCGGATACCGCCTGTGGCCGGAAGCGTCCCGGGCGGCGAGTCCGCCCCCGGCCGCCGAGGCGAAGCCGCCGACCGTGCGGGTCGCCCTCGCGGCCAGGGCCTCCGATACGCTGAGCCTGACCCAGACGGGCACCACCCAGGCTTTCGATACGGCGAGCCTCTATCCGCGGGCGACCGGCTACATCGTCGCGCGCGAGGTCGATCTCGGCTCGCACGTGAAGAAGGGCGACCTGCTGTTCCGGATCAGCGCGCCCGACCTCGACCAGCAGCTGGTCCAGGCGCAGTCGCAGGTGCTGCAGCTCCAGGCGGCGCGGATCCAGGCGCGCGCGATGGTCGACCAGGCCGAGGCCAACCGGCACCTCGCCGACGTGACCAACCGGCGGACCTCGACCCTGGCCGGCTCCGGGGTCGAGACCCGGCAGAACGCCGACACCTCCCAGGCCGGGGTGCTGGCGCAGACCGCCAACGTCGACGCCGCCAAGGCCGCCGTGAAGGTCGCCGAGGCCAACATCGCCGCCCAGGAGGCCCAGGTCGCCCGCCTGAAGGTCCTGACCGGCTTCGAGGAGATCCGCGCGCCCTTCGACGGGGTGGTCACGGCCCGCAACAACGACGTCGGCGACGCGGTGACGGCGGATACCAACACGGGGGCGCCGCTCCTGACGCTGGCGCGGGACGACGTGCTGCGCATGGCGGTGAACGTGCCGCTCTACGCCGCCGACGGCGTCAGGGACGGGCTCAACGCCAGGGTCGAGGTGGCGCAGATCCCCGGGAAGGTCTTCCCCGGCACGGTCTCGCGCTCGTCGACGACGCTGCTCTCCGCCGCCCGCACGCTGGTGACGCAGGTCGACATCCCCAACCCGGACGGCGCGCTGCGGGCGGGCCTCCACATCACCATCACGCTGGAGATTCCGCGGGCCGCGCCCGCCGTGACGGTGCCGAACGACGCCCTGATCTTCGACCAGAACGGGACCCGCGTGGCGGTGGTCGAGACGGAGGCCGACGGGAGCACCGTCGTGCGGATGCGCCCGGTCACGATCTTCCGCCAGGCCCGGACGGCACTGGAGCTGCGGTCGGGCTTGCGCGGAGGCGAGCGCGTGGTCGTGGGCCCACCGGCCGGCCTGCGCGACGGCGACCGGATCGCGCCGCAGCCGGAGGGTCGGACGGGGGCGTGAGAGCCAGCCCGGGCGTAGGGGAGCCGCACCGATCGTCCTGGCGAGCGGGACGACGCCGACCGGCCCCGTCGCCCCGCCCCTTTCCCGGTCAGGCGAGGGGCAGGGCGTGCCGGGCGTCAGGCTTCGAGCCGCGCCCGCGAATCCGTGCGGGCGAGCCGGGCCAGCAGGTACTCGACCTCGGCCTTCGCCTGGGCGGTCAGGGCCTGCGACGGCTTGCGCTGCGCGTCGGATGAAAAAATCCCCCGGCGCATGAACACGTATTTGCGCACCGCGAGGCCCAGAGGACCCTGCTGCTGCTCGTAGCGCAGATAGGGGAGGTGGGCGTCGAACAGGTCGTGGGCGGCGTCGCGCTCGCCGGCCCGGCCGAGGCGGACCACGTCGACCAGCATCTCCGGGAAGGCGTAGCCGGTATTGGCCCCGTCGGCGCCGCGCTCGGTCTCGAAGTCGAGGAACAGGCCGCCATTGCCCACCAGGATGGAGATGTGGCGCATCGAGCCGTCCGCCTCGAAGCCGCGCAGCGTCGAGATCTTCTCCAGGCCCGGCCAGTCCTCGTGCTTGAGCATCACGCAGGAGGGGTTTTCCGACACGATCCGGCGGATCACGCCGGGGGTCATCTGGACCGAGAAGGTGAGGGGATAGTCCTGAAGCACGAAGGGCACGTCCGGGCCCACGGCCTCGGCGGCATTCCGAAAATAGCCGACCACCTGGTCGTCGGTGCGGAGCGTGTTGGGCGGCGCGATCATCACGCCGGCCGCGCCCAGCTCCATCACCTCCCGGGCGAGCGACCGCATGGCCGCGAAGCCTGGCGCCGTGACGCCGACGATCACCGGCAGCCGGGTGCGCCCGAGGACGCGCCGCGCCACCGCGATTCCCTCCGCGTGGTCGAGCTTGCCGGCCTCGCCGAGCTGGCCGAGGATCGTCAGGCCGTCGACGCCGGCCGACCCGAAGAAGTCTGTCATCCGGTCGAGGGAGACCTCGTCGATCCGGCCGTCCGGATGGAACGGCGTCGGCGCGATCGGTACGACGCCGCCGATGTCGCTGGTGAGGGGCATGCCGGTCTCCGCGCTGCTGCGGCGGCCGCCGGCCGCCGGGTGGCATGCCCCATACTAAAAAATCCCGGGCGACGCGACGCGCCCGGGACGGGATCGGACCGCGTTCGGCGCGCGATCGACCGGTTCGATCAGCCCAGCAGCTTGTCGAGGGTGATCGGCATCTCGCGGACCCGCACGCCGGTGGCGTGCCAGACCGCGTTGGCGATGGCGCCCACCGTGCCGGTGATGCCGATCTCGCCGACCCCCTTCACGCCGAGCGCGTTCACCACCGCGTCGTCCTCGTGGACCAGGATCGCCTCCAGGGCGGGCACGTCGGCGTTCACCGGCACGTGGTACTCGGCGAGGTTGTCGTTGAGGAACCGGCCGGTGCGCGGATCCATCTCGGCCCGCTCGTGCAGGGCGAAGGACAGGCCCCAGATCATCCCGCCGTAATACTGGCTCTGGACCAGCCGCGGATTGATCACCCGGCCGGCCGCGAAGGCGCCGGTGAGGCGGCTCACCCGGATCTGGCCGAGCTCGGGATCGACCTTCACCTCGGCGAAGACCGCCCCGTGGGCGTGCATGGCGTACGACGCCTGCGCGGCCGGATCGGCGCCGGCCTTGCCCTGGCCCTCGATGCTGGCCCGGCCGGCCCGCCTGAGGATGTCGGCGATGGACTCGCTCCGGCTCGGGTCGTGGCGCCCGGCGAGCCGGCCGCCCGCCGCGGTGACGCCGGCATTGCCGGCCCCGTAGAGCGGGGAGGCGGGATCGTTGGTGGCGAGATCCGCGAGCTGGCGGATCACGTCGCCGGCGGCCGCGTGGATCGCCCCGCCCGCCGTCGCGGTGTGGCCCGAGCCGCCCGCGATGCCGGCATTCGGCAGGTCGGAAGACCCCATCCGGAAGGTGAGGGCGTCCATCCCGATCCCGAGCCCGTCGGCGGCGATCTGGGCCAGCGCCGTCCACGAGCCCTGGCCCATGTCGATCGCCCCGAGCTCCACCGTGCCGGTGCCGTCGGCGCGGATCTCGGCCCGGGCCATGCCCTCGAAGATCAGCGCCGGGAAGGTCGCGGTGCCCATGCCGGTGCCCACCAGGAACCCGTCCCTGTCGCGGGTCTGGCGGGGCTGGAGCGGGCGCCCGGCCCAGCCGAAGGCCTCGGCGCCGCGCCGGTAGCAGTCCCGCAGCGCCTTCGACGAGAACGGCTTGCCGGTGATCGGCTCGACCTCGGCGTAATTGGCGAGCCGGAACTCCAGCGGATCCATGCCGAGCGCGAAGGCCATCTCGTCGAGCGCACTCTCCAGGGCGACGCTGCCGGTGGCCTCGCCGGGCGCCCGCATGAACAGGGGCGTGCCGGTATCGAGCCGCACCGCCTCGTGCCGGATGGCAATGGCGGGGCTGGCGTAGAGGGTGCTGGTCGCCCGGCCCGCCGGCTCGAAGAAGTCGTCGAAGCTCGACGAGGCGGTGCGGATGTGGTGATCGAGCGCCGTGAGCTTGCCGGCGGCGTCGGCGCCGAGGCGGATCGTCTGCCGGGTCGGGCCGCGATGGCCCATCGGGCCGTACATCTGGCTCCGGGTCGGCACGAGCTTCACCGGTTTGCCGACGAGCTTGGCCGCCATGCAGGCGAGCACCTGCGGCCCGGCCGGCACGCCCTTCGAGCCGAAGCCGCCGCCGAGATAGGGGCTCTCGATGTGGATGTCGTCGGGGCTGATGCCGAACAGCCCGGCGAGCCGCCCCTGCGACATGGCCAGCGCCTGGGTCGGCATGTGCAGCGTCAGCCGGTTCCCGTCCCAGCTGGCCACCGCCGCGTGCGGCTCCATGGCGTTGTGGTACTGGGCCGGCGTCTCGTAGGTGGCGGCGATCGTCTTGGACGCGGCCGCGAGCCCGGCCTCGACGTCGCCGTCAATCTCCACCGGCGGCGCGCCGACGCCGACCGAATCCGGCGTGAAGACCGCGCCGGAATCGAGCCCGATCCGCGGCGTCTCGGCCGCGTAGGTCGGGGCGAGCAGCCGGGCGCCCTCGGTGGCCGCCTCCAGGGTCTCGGCGATCACCACGGCGATCGGCTGGTTGGCGTAGCGGACCGTATCGTTCTGCAGGAGGTCGAGGCGGAACGTGAACGGCCCGTCCTTGGCGTCCGGGTCCTTGGCGAGCGCCGGGGCGTTCTGCGGCGTCATCACCGCGACGACGCCGGGATGGGCCTCGGCGGCGGCCACGTCGAGGCCGGTGACGCGGCCCTTGGCGATCCGGGCGACGCAGAGCGCGGCGTGGAGCGTGCCGGGGGGTAGGTTGTCGGCGGAGAAGCGGGCCTGGCCCGTCACCTTGAGGGGGCCGTCGCGCCGGGTCAGCGGCTGGCCAATGCTGGAGCCGTGGCGGATCGCACCGGCGGGGAGGTTCGAGGCGGGCGTGGAGGTCGCGGTCATGCGGGTCTCCTCAGACGATGCCGAACGGAGAGGCAGGGAGCGCCGGGATCCGGGCGGGCGTGCCCGCGGCGGCCTGGGTGAGGGCGCGGATTGCCACCCGGCGGGCGAGCTCGATCTTGAAGGCGTTGGCCTCGCCGGTGGGCTTGGCGCCGGCGAGCGCCGCGTCCGCGGCCTTCGCGAAGGCCTCGGGGGCGGGCGCCTGTCCGGCGAGCGCGGCTTCAGCCTCCGCCACCCGCCAGGGCTTCAGCGCCAGCCCGCCGAGCGCCAGCCGGGCCTGCCCGATCCGTCCGCCGGCCTCCAGGGTGAGGGCAGCCGCCGCCGAGACCACCGCGAAGGCGTAGGAGGTGCGGTCGCGGACCTTGAGATAGCGGGCATGGCCCCGGAAGGACGCCGCCTCGGGCGGCAGGCGCAGGGCGGTGATCAGCTCAGCTTGCCGCAGGTCGGTCTCCCGCTCCGGATGGTCGCCGGGCAGCAGGTGAAAGGCCGTCAGCGGCACCTCCCGGGCGCCGTCCGGCCCGGCGATCTCCACCACCGCGTCGAGGGCGGCGAGCGGCACGCAGAAATCGGACGGGTGGGTGGCGATGCAGTGCTCGCTCCAGCCCTGGACCGCGTGGATCCGGGTGGCGTGCCCCAGGGCCGCACAGCCGGAGCCGGGCGCGCGCTTGTTGCAGGGCGAGACCGCGTCGGTGAAGTATTGGCAGCGGGTGCGCTGCATCAGGTTGCCGCCGACGGTCGCAGCGTTGCGCAATTGCGCCGAGGCGCCGGCCAGCAGGGCCTCGGCCACCATCGGGTAGGCCTTGGCGAAGGCGGGGTCATAGGCGAGGTCGCTGTTGCGCACCAGGGCACCGACCCGGGTGGTGCCGTCCGGCAACCGCTCGATCGCCGAGAGGCCGGGCAGGCGGGTGATGTCGACGATCCGCTCGGGAGTCGCGACGCCGCCCTTCATCAGGTCGACGAGGTTGGTGCCGGCGGCGAGGAAGGCGGTGCCCGGAACCTGCCCGGCCGCCAGGGCCTCCGGCACGCTCGCGGGGCGGATGTAATCGAAGCGTCTCACGCCGCGTCCTCCCGGTGCTCCGTGCGGGCCGCCGCGTCCTGAACCGCATCGAGGATGCCGGCATAGGCGCCGCAACGGCAGAGATTGCCGCTCATGCCCTCGCGGATGCGCTCGGGATCTGTGCCGGCGTGGCCCTCGCGAATCAGGCCGACCGCGCTCATGATCTGGCCGGGAGTGCAGAAGCCGCACTGGAAGCCGTCATGGGCGATGAAGGCCGCCTGGACCGGGTGGAGCCGGTCGCCCTCGGCGAGCCCCTCGATGGTCAGCACCTCGGCACCGTCGAGGCTCGCGGCGAGCGTCAGGCAGGAGTTGATGCGCCGTCCGTCCACCAGCACCGTGCAGGCGCCGCACTGGCCGCGGTCGCAGCCCTTCTTGGCGCCGGTGAGGCCGAGGCGCTCGCGCAGGAGGTCGAGGAGGGTGACCCGCGGATCGTCGAGGGCGATCTCGCGCGGCTGCCCGTTCAGGGTGAGCCTGAGGGGAATGGTCATGCGGGGGTCCCGGCTTGCAAAGGCTGGAACCGTTACAGATAGCCGCCGCCACGCTCTCGGCGAGACCTTAAGCACAAGGTGATGTGCGCAGGATCACGGCACGCGCAGGTCGCACCCCTATGCGGACTTGACCGTGACTTCCGAGACCGACTTCAGCACCGTCTTGCCCTTGGCAGTCTTGATCTCCAGGGCCGGCTCCGCCTTCGAAGCCTCGCGCTTCACCGTGTTGCCCTTGATGGTCTTCTTGACGTCCTGGGTGTGGACCTTGGTCACCGCACCCGAGACGGTGCCCTGACCCCATTTGTAGGTCACGTCGTCGCCAGCCTTCACCTTCGCCTTGGCGGTCATGTGCGTCTCCATCGCCGATGCGGGGAAAGCGGAGCCGGGGCAGGGGCGTTCCCGGGTATCCACGGCCGGAATGCCGCAGCCGGATCGACCTGCCCCGCCGGAATTCCAGCCTCAGCGCCCGACCGCCCGGCGCAGGGCCGTGACCATCGTCTCGACCGCTCCTTGCGCGGCCTCACCGAGGTCGATGGCGGTCTCGCCGGCGGTGACGAGGCCGCGCGCCTCCAGCTCCTTCACGCCCTCCGGATCGGCCTCGTGGCCGGCGCCGTCGCGGCGGATCACCGAGGTGACCGTCTCGCCGCTGACGAGGCGGTGATAGGCCGCGAAGGCGAAGATCGAGAGGGCCTTGTCGGAGAGTCCGTTCACGTCGTCGGCCATGCTTGTGCGCCTCCCTGCGCTCCTCGTGGGCTGTTCGACGAACGCCGCGGGAGCCTTGGGGCTCCGGATGGCGGCAGGGGTGCGACGACGGGTGCGCCCGAGCGGCGAGGCTTCGCGCCGGGGCCGCCTTCCTGCTAGTCTGCCATCCTCCATGAATGCGCAGACCGATCAGACCGAAGTGGAACCCACCCCCGAGACGCTCCGCGCCCCCGCGCCGCCCGATCTCGACTATCGCCTGCGCCAGCAGGTGATCCTGTCGGAATTCGGCGTCGAGGCGCTGCGCGGCACCGATGTCGACCACCTGCTGCAGCGGGCCGCGGAGCTGTGCGCGCAGGGCATGGGCGCCGAGTTCTGCAAGGCGCTGGAATATCAGCGCGGTGCCGACACCCTGCTGGTCCGGGCCGGCGTCGGCTGGGGGCCCGACGTGATCGGGAAGGCCCGGATCGGGGCGGACCTCGCCTCTCCGGCGGGCTTCGCCCTCAAGACCGGCCGGCCGGTGATCTCCAACCACCTCGCCGATGAGACCCGGTTCCGCACGCCGCAGCTCATGGCCGATCACGGCATCCGCCGGGCGATCAACGTGCTGATCGAGAATCGGGACGGCGCCTTCGGGGTGCTGGAGGTGGACGATACCCGGGAGGGCATGTTCGAGGAGGCCGACATCGCCTTCATGCAGGGCTTCGCCAACCTGCTCGGCGGCGCGATCGAGCGCCAGCGCACCGAGACCCTGCTGCGCGCCGCCCTCGCGCGGCAGGACCTGCTCGCCCGCGAGATGAGCCACCGGGTCAAGAACAGCCTCGCCATCGTGGCGAGCCTGCTCGCCCTCCAGGCCCGGGCCGCCGAAGACCCGGCCGTGCAGACGGCCCTGGCGGATGCGCGCAGCCGCGTCGAGGCGATCGCGGGCGTCCACGACCAGCTCTGGCGGCAAGGTGACAAGGCCGGCGACAAAGCGGAGGGTGACGGGGAGGGGGTGCCGGGCGAACTCGACCTCGCCCCCTTCCTGGAGAAGCTGGTGGCCAACCTCGCCAGCGGCGTGCCGGGCCAGCGGCTCGCCTGCACGGCCTGCCCGCAGCGGATCTCGGCCGACCGGGCGATCCCCATCGGCCTGCTGGTCAACGAACTCGTCACCAACGCGCTCAAATACGCCTACCCGCCCGAGACGCACCCGGCGGGCGGGGAGATCCGGGTCCGCGCCGAGCGCCGGCCCGAAGGGCTCGTGGTCGAGGTGACCGATGACGGGATCGGCCTGCCGGCGGGGTTCGAGATCGGGCGCGCCTCGAAGAGCCTCGGTATGCGGGTGGTCGGCAGCCTCACGCGCCAGCTCGGCGGCAGCCTGACGATCCCGGCCCGGGAGACGGGCACCTGCTTCCGCCTGGAGGTGCCGCTGGCCGGTTGAGCGCGCCGCCCGGCCGGGGCGGGGACTGGACAAAGGCCCTGCCCCGTCGCGATCTGCGCACGACGGGCTCGGCGAGAGTGAGCGGGTGCAGTGACCGGGATCAGCACGACGGCGGCGCGCCTCGCCGAACGGCTCCACGCCTTCCGGAGCCTCGGCGACAATTGCGAGTTCGGGTTCGTGCAGCGCTACGGCGGGGTCGAGCCCTCCGGGCTGCTGCGCTTCTCCTACACGCCGATGGCGGACCTGATCCGCGGGCTGCGCTGCGGCTTCGCGGATTTCGGCGTACCGGGAGATCTGCGGCTCTCCGTGAGCGCCGGGGGCACCTATTACTGCCACAGCGTAGCCTACAACATCTGGGCGAATACCGGGCACCCGGCCGGCTCGATCGAGCCGGCGGTGCTGCTGGAGCGGGAATACGGCCGGCTGGCCCATCTCAAGCGCAAGCTGCTGGACGACCTCGCCGACGGCTCGAAGATCCTGGTGCGCAAGGTCGGCCGCGACGAGCCCGAGGCCGATTTCGCCCGCCTGACCGAGGCGGTCTGGGCACACGGGCCCTCGACGCTGCTCCGCGTGACCGAGGCCGGGCCGGACTGGATTCCGGAACCGGCCCGGCGCGTCGCCGACCGGCTGATCGCGGGGCGGGTCCGCCGCTTCGCGCCGGCGGAGCAGGCCTGGGAGGTCGACCTCGAACCCTGGATGCACCTCGTGGACAGCGCCTACGCGCTGGAGCGCGGCGTGGCGCCGACCCCCCTCGACGCCGCCGCCTTCCCGGAGGCGCTGACGCTGCCGGGTCGCCTGCGTCGGCATGTCGGCCGCCACCGGGCGATGGCGCTGAGCGCCTACACGCGGGCGGTGGATCCGGCCGGCTTCCGCACCGATGCGGTCCACGTCTTCTCGAGTTGGGTGTGGATCCCGGAGGACTTTGCCGGGGACCGGGTCTTCGCGGCAGCCGGCTATGCCCGGCTGGGCTGGCGGGATGCCGACCTGTCGCGGCGCCGGTGCTGGCAGCGCGTCTGGGCGGCGGGGCGGCTGCGGCCCGACGCGACGCGCGAGCCCGTCGGGCTCGGCATGATCGGCACGCGGCGGGACAGGTTCTGGTCCGCCGGGGCGCGCTTCGCCGAGGGGCCGATCCCGGGCGATGAGCCCGCGCCGGATCTGCCGATGCCGCCGTTCCGTTTCCCGGGCCGGGATCTCCTCGGGCGGCTGCTGCCGCGGGTCCTGTAGCTCGGACGCCCCGCTCTCCCGCTCCGGGCGCCTTCATTCCTCTCTCAGGCGCCGCGCGTAGAGGGCGGGCGGCATCCCGACATGCCGCCGGAAGGCCGCGCTGAAGGTGCCGGCGGAGCTGTAGCCCACCCGTCCGGCCGCCTCCGCGACGGTGATCCCGTCCCGGCGGAGGAACGCCTTGGCCAGCGCCATGCGCCAGCCGGTGACGTAGGCCATCGGCGCGACCCCGACCGCGCGCTGGAACCGGTCGAAGAAGGCTGACCGCGACAGGGCGGCCTCCCGGGCGAGGGCGCCCACCGTCCAGGTCTGTGCCGGCCGATCATGGATGCACCGCAGGGCGGCAGCGAGATGATCGTCGCGAAGCCCGCGCAGGAGTCCGGCCGACGCGGATGGACCCGCGGCCGAGCGCAGGGCCTCGATGAGGAGCACCTCCAGAAGCCGCGTCAGGACGGCTTCTCGGCCCGGTCGCCCCGCCCGCGTCTCGTCGTCGACGAACTCCACCAGGGCACTCAGCCGCGGTTCGCCGCGCACATGCACCTGATGCGGCAGGAGCGACACCAGCAGGCCGGCATCGTCCGAGGCGAAGGTGCAATGCCCGACCAGCATGCGAATGTCGGGCTCGGCGTGCTCCGGCCCGAGCCGGAACAGGCCGGGACTCGTTTCAACGGGCGCGGCCGGCGCCTCTAACGGCGTGTTCGCCGGCGGCTCCAGGCTGGAGACCGCGAAGGCGCGGGCTGCCGGTACCAGGATGAAGTCGCCCGCCTCGAGCACGACCGGTGCACCGCCCGCCACATCCAGACGGCACCGGCCCTCCAGGATCGCGCCATAGAACGGCCGGCCGGCATCCGAGCGCGTCACCCGCCACCGGCCACCCGCGACGATGCGTTTCGAGATGTCGGGCTCGGGCCGGAGCAGGCCGACCACCTGGCTGAGGGGATCCGTCATATCTGGACGATCGCGCATGGAATTCGGACTTTTGATCGTAGATCGTCCAGCCTCGGCCGCCTACCCTCGGGCCTTCCCAACCGGAATCATCGTCCATGCGCACCATACTCATCACCGGCTGCTCGTCCGGCTTCGGCCTGGAGACGGCCCGCTTCTTCCTCGACCGGGATTGGTCGGTCGTCGCCACCATGCGGAGGCCGCACCCCGACATCCTGCCCGCCTCCGACAGGCTCCGCGTCCTGCCGCTCGACGTGACGGAGGCGGACAGCATCGCGGCGGCGGTGGCGGCGGCGGGCCCGATCGATGTCCTCGTCAACAACGCGGGCGTCGGGCTGCTCAACGCCCTCGAGGGGACAACGCCCGCCATGGCCGAGGAGGTCTTCGCGACCAACACGCTCGGCACCATCGCGATGACCCGAGCGGTGCTGCCGCAGTTCCGGAACCGGCGCGCGGGCGTCATCGTCAACGTCACCTCGGCCGTGACGCTCAGGCCGCTGCCGTTCCTCTCGGTCTACACGGCCAGCAAGGCGGCGGTGAATGCCTTCACCGAAGCGCTCGCGGTGGAACTGGACCCGTTCGGCGTGCGCACACGCCTCGTCATCCCAGGGCGGGCCCCCGACACGGCGTTCGGCGAGAATGCCCGCGCCCGCATGGGGATGGACATTCCCGAGGCCTATGCGGAGCAGGGAGCCACGCTCTTCGCCGGGATGCGCCAATCCGCCGAGCCGGTGACGCGGTCGCTGGACGTGGCGGCCGCGATCTGGCGGGCGGCGACCGATCCGGCCTGCCCGATGCGCCTTCCGGCCGGCGCGGACGCCGAGGCCTGGGCCGCGGCCGCCTGACCGCCACGGTTCCGGCGACATCCGACGGCCCGCCTCGGGGAGGGCGGGCCGAGCAGACGGACGGGCATGCCGGTGCAAACGTTCCGCGCCGATAGGGCCGTCCGCGCGGGTTGGAGATCGCGCGACGGAATCCGGCGGATCAGTGCGCGTGACGCATCCGCGGGGAGGGGTCCCGGGCCGCCCTCGCCCGATCCGGCGGACCGGGGCCGCCCGGTGGTCCGCGGCGATCGCCGCCGTCACGCATCCAGGATCGCGGCGGAGCCGGCTCCCGCGTCGAAACCGCCGATCGTGCAGGCTCCAGCCAGAGCCGGCCGAAGCCAGCCGAGATGTGTTCGGCTTTTCTCTCCGTTTTGTTCCAGGCTGAGGCCCGCTATCCGGCTTCGGGACCCGCCATGTGTCAGGATCCAGAGTTCGCATAAGATATATTATGGAACATGGACGGCAGTCCCGGCCGGGCGAGGGGGCTGGCATGCCAGGTTGGTCACCGGTGGGCGATCCGGGATCATGCCGCTTCGTGCCGTGTCCGGTTCCCGAGGCCGCGATCGGGCCGGGCCGCCTGGACGTCGCGGCCGGACCGGGTGAGGGCGGTCCGAGCCCCCTCCCCGCAGCGGCTCACGCCACACGCACGGCCTCACGCCGCGCGCCCGGCCATGCGGCGCACATCGCCGAGGATCCGGCCGTCCTGCGTCCGACAGTCGATATGCTCCGACAGCCGGCCGGGCCGGATCCGGATCGCCGTCGGCCGGGCCAGAAGCTCGGCGCGCTCCAGGAAGCCGAGGGCGCTCATCGGCGCGTCCCGGCCGCCGCCGAGGCCACGCCACCAGGACACCGCCTTCTCCCGCTCGTAGCCGCTGCGCTCGGGCCGCAGATGGACGCGCCACACCGCCTCGGCGGCGCCGTCCCGCCAGCCGAGCACGAGGTCGAGCCCGTCCGGTGCCGCCTCCAGGCTCAGGTCCGTGACCGGATGCCAAGCCGGCTCGTGCCAGCCGGTTTCCGCCGCCGGGGCAGGGCCGGCCGGTTCGGGGCCCGGCAATCCGGGATCCGCCGAGAGGATCGCCAGTTCGTCGTCGGCTGCGGCCTCGTGCGGGGCCTCTGTATCCGCTTCCGGCTCGGTCCAGCAGGCCTCGCAGGTGGAGGCGTTCAGCGCGATCAGGGCGCCGCAGCCGGGGCAGGGCTTGGCGCGCGAGCCCCCTGCCCCGCCGATCACCTGGGTGGCACTCCGGACCGTCACGGCGTCCACGGGGCCGTGCATCCGCACCAGACCGGCATAGTCGAGGATCAGTGCATTGACCTTGCCCGGGGCGCAGCGCAGCGCCCGGCCGACCTGCTGCACGTAGAGACCGGTGCTGCGGGTCGGGCGCAGCAGCGCCACGAGATCGACCTCGGGCACGTTGAAGCCGGTCCCCAGCACGCCGACCGAGGTCAGGCAGCGGATCCGTCCAGCCCGGAATGCCGCCACGATCCGGTCGCGCTCCCGCCGTGGGGTCTCGCCCGAGACGGTCTCGCAGGAATACCCCTCCGCCCGCACCGCGTCGCGCACGGCCTCCGCGTGGGCGAGCCCGGCGCAGAAGGCGAGCCAGGCCCGGCGGGCACGCCCGTACTCCGCGAGCTCCGCGACCGCCGCGCGCGTGATCCACTCGCGGTTGACCGCCGCCTCCAGCTCGCCCGGGATGTAGTCGCCCCCGCGCCGGCCGACGCCCGAGACGTCGAGCTGGGTCAGCGTCGCCTTGGAGACCAGGGGCGCCAGGAAGCCGTCCCGGATCAGCGTGAACGTGTCAGCCTCGTAGGCGATGCCGGAGAAGAGCCGGTGCTCGCCTTCGTCGAGGCGGCCAGAATCGAGCCGGTACGGGGTCGCGGTGAAGCCCGCCACGCGCATCCCGGGGGTCAGTGCCCGCAGGCCGGACAGGAAGCGGCCGTAGCGGGTGTCGGCGGCGCGGGGGATCAGGTGCGCCTCGTCGACGATCACGAGGTCGCGCGGGCCGACCGCGTCGAGCCGGTCGGCCACCGACTGGATGCCGCAGACCAGCACCGGCGCCCCACCCTCCCGCCGCCCGAGCCCGGCGGAGAAGATCCCGGCCGGCGCTTCCGGCCAGGCACGGGTCAGCTCCGAGAAATTCTGGGCGACCAGCTCGCGGCTATGGGTGACGATCGCCACCCGGGCGCGGGGGTTTTCCGCCAGAGCCTCCCGGGCGAGGGCCGCGATCACGAGTGCCTTGCCGGCGCCGGTGGGCAGCACGATCAGGTGGCCGGGCGCCGCCTCGTCCGCCCCTGCCCGCGCCCAGGCGGCCGAGAGCGCGTCGAGACTGGCGCGCTGGTAGTCCCGCAGGCGCAGCATGGCGGCGGTCTAGTCGGGTTCGCCGGCCCTGTCCGTTGCGGCGCGGTCACGGCGCAGCAGGTAGATGTCCATGATCCAGCCGTGCCGGGCCCGGGCCTCGGCGCGGACGCGACGGACCTCGTCGCCCGTATCGCCCAGCCGGCCTGAGACCAGGATCTCGTCCGGGCTGCCGAGATAGGCGCCCCAATAGATCGTCAGGTCCGGGTCGAGATGCGCGAAGGCCGGATCGCCGTCGAGCATCACCACGACGCTCTCCGCCTCCGCCGGCCAGCCCGCGGCGAGGCGCCGGCCGGTGGTGATCAGCACCGATCCGCCGATGCCGTTCAGCGGAACGCCGTGGCGGGCGGCGAGCACCTGCACGCTCGACAGGCCGGGGACCACCGTGCGGGTGAACGCCACGCGCCCTCGCGCGGCGATGTGGTCGAGGATGCGGAGCACGCTGTCGTAGAGGGCCGGGTCGCCCCAGGCCAGGATCGCCCCCACCTCCCCGCCCCCGAGATGGGTCGCGAAGGCCGCCTCCAGCCGCTCGGCCCGGGCCGCGTGCCAGGCCGCGACGGTGCTGCCGTAATCGGCCGGGCGGCGCTCCCGGGGCGGATCCTCCACGGCGACGATCCGGTGGGGTTTGCGGATATGGGCCGCGCAGATCCGGCGGCGGCTCTCGACGAGATCGGCGGTCTCGACGCGCTTGTCGAGGACGAACACCGCGTCGACATCGGCGAGCGCCCGCACCGCCTGGAGGGTCAGGTGCTCGGGATCGCCCGTGCCGATGCCGATGACCCGGATCTGCCTGTTTTGCATGCCGTCCTCCGCCGGGGCGGGGAGGGCCGGCGCTGGCCTCCCCTACAAGCGCGCATCGGCTTTGGCGAGGATGGCCCGCGCGATGGTCAGGTCCTGCAGGGCGATGCCGGAGGAATCGAACACGGTGATCTCCGCCGGATCGGTCCGCCCCCCCTCCCCGCGCCGCAGCACGTCGCCGAGCGCCGTGAGGCCCGCCTGGGCGCGCGCGGAGGCGTGCTGGAACTCGCCGATGGTGCGCGACTGCTCCGGCAGGTCGCAGAACAGGGCCGCCCGGTCCAGCAGGGCGGGGGGCAATTCCTGCTTACCCTTGGCGTCGGCCCCCATGGCGGCGACATGCGTGCCGGGACGGACCCAGGCGGCCTCGAACAGCGGCGCCCGGGCCGGCGTTGCCGTGACGATCACGTCGGCCGCTTCGCAGGCCTCCCGGGCGGAGGCCGCCCGCACGTCGAGCCCGGACGCCCCCTGCCCCGCCAGGCGCTCGGCGAAGCCCGCGACCTTGGCGGGGTCCCGGGCGACGACCAGCACCGTCCTGATCGGCAGGACCCGGGCGAGCGCTGCGGCCTCGAATTCGGCCTGGTTGCCGGCCCCGAACACGGCGAGCACCTTGGAATCCGGCCGGGCCAGGACGCTGGCCGCCACCGCGTCGGCGGCGGCGGTGCGGTAGGCGTTGACCCGGCCCGCCTCGATCACCGTGTCGACCCGGCCGACGGCCTGATCGAACAGCAGGATCACCGAATTGTGCCGGGGCAGGCCCCGGTCCGGATTGCCGGGCCAGAACGAGCCGACCTTCAGGCCGGCATATTCGGCCGTGGAGCCCGACTTGATCGAGAACCGGTTGGCCGGCTCCGAGCCGTGGCCGAGCACCGCCGGGAACAGGGTGGTGCCCGCCGCCACCGCGGCGATCAGCGCCTCGCGCGCCGCGTCGAACGCCATGGCGTGATCGACCAGGGCGGCAGATTCCTCCTCAGAGATGAAGCGCATGGATTCAGGGACCTCCCAAGTCATGGTTTCAAAAGGTCATCGACCTTTTGCGGGTGCAGGGCAGAGCCCTGCCCTCGGGCGGAGCCCGGTGTCGGGGCGCCGCCCCGACACCCCGCCGAAGGGCTTCAGCCCTTCGGAATCCCCTACAACGGCATGCCGCGCGCGGTGACCGGCCAGATGGCCGCGACCCGGCCGTTCCGGACGCCGACATACCAATCGTAGACGTTGACCGTCGGGTCGCAATGGCCGGGGATCAACTTCAGGCGCTCGTTGAGCTTGAGCACGTTGCCGGGATCGCTGATCACCCCGTGCTCGTCCGAGCACTTGATGTACTCCACGTCGTCCCGGCCGAAGACCACCGGCAGGCCGCTGTCGATGCTCTGCGCCTTGAGGCCGGCGTCGCAGATCGCGACGTCCGCCTTCGCCTTGCTCATGATCGCCGTGTAGATGAACAGGCTGTTCTCGAACTCCGCGATCGGCCGGCCCTCGGCGTCCTTCACCCGCTGGTAGTCCGCGTCCATGAAGACGTAGGAGCCGCATTGCAGCTCGTTGTAGACGCCGCTTCCGCCCTCCATGGCGAAGCTGCCGGTGCCGGCCCCCGCCACGATGGCGCAGTCGAGGCCCGCTGCCTTCAGCAGGTCGACGGTGCGCCGCGTGTCGTCGATCGCCGTCTGGATCAGGGCCTGGCGCTCGCCGTAGTCGCGCACGTGCTGGGCCTTGCCCTGGTAGGCCTGCAGGCCCGCGAAGCTGAGGCCTGGCGCCGCCGCGATCTTCTTCGCGATCGCCACAGCGGGCTCGCCCGGCGCGACGCCGCAGCGGCCGGCGCCGACATCGATCTCCACGAGGCACTCGAGGGTGACGCCGTACGTGACCGCCGCCGCCGAGAGGTCGTCGACGTTGCCGAGGTCGTCGACGCAGACCAGCACCCGCGCCCGGGTGGCGAGCGCCGCGAGGCGCTCGATCTTCTTCGGCGCCACCACTTGGTTGGAGACCAGCACGTCGCGGATGCCGGCGCTCACCAGCGCCTCGGCCTCGCTGACCTTCTGGCAGCAGACGCCGCAGGCCCCACCCCGCTCGATCTGCATAACGGCGATGTCGGACGATTTGTGGGTCTTGGCATGCGCCCGGTGGCGCAGGCCGTGCTCCTTCATGAAGCGGCCGAGCTTCTCGATGTTGCGCTCGAGGGCGTCGAGGTCGACCAGCAGGCAGGGGGTGTCCACCTCCTCGACCGGCATCCCGACGGTGGCGGGGATATTGTTGCGCATGGTGTGTCCTCCTGATCGCGTGCAGATCTCTTGGCGGGAACCCAGGTTACGGGGCGAGGCCCAGAAGCTCGGCGATGCGCGGCGTCGCTTTGATGCCGGTGCCGGTGAGCACCACCACGGTGGTCTCCTCGGGCCGGATCGCGCCGCGCGCGGCGAGATCGGTGAGCGCCGCCGCCGCCATGGCGCAGGTCGGCTCGACGTAGAGGCCGGAGCGGGCAAGCTCCATCAGGGCCGCCGCGATGGATTCCTCGGAGACCGCCACGGTGCCGCCGCCGGAGCGGCGCAGAGCCGCCAGCACTTCCCGGCCGCGGACCGGCTGGGCGATCGAGGCACCCTCGGCCAGCGTCGGGCGCGGGGTGACCGGCACGAAATCCGCGGCGCCCGCCTCGAAACCGGCATGCAGGGGCGCACAATGGGCCGGCTGCACCGCGAAGAGCCGCGGCAGGCGGGCGATCTCGCCCCGGCGCAGCAGTTCCGAGAAGCCGATATCGCAGCCGAGGATGTTGCTGCCGGCGCCGCAGGGAATGATGACATTGTCGGGCGCGCGAAAATCCAGATCCTCCCACAGCTCGTAGGCGAGCGTCTTGGTGCCCTGGAGGAAATGGGCCTGCCAGTTGTGGCTGGCGTAGAAGATCGCATCCGCTTGGCCGACCGCGGCGTCGGCCGTGTCCTGGCGGGTGCCGGGGATCAACTCGACTTCGGCGCCGGCGGCCCGCATCTGGACGGTCTTGGCCGGCGAAGTCGAGGCCGGGACCAGGATCTTGGCCCGCATCCCGGCCGCCGCCGCATAGGTCGCCACCGCGGCGCCACCGTTGCCGGAGGAATCCTCCAGCACCGCGTCCACCCCCTGCTGGCGCAGGATCGACAGCATCACGGAGGCGCCCCGATCCTTGAAGCTGCCCGAGGGCGCGAACCATTCGAGCTTGAAATGGGCGTGGCCACCCCGCCAGGGCCGGCGCACCAGCGGGGTGCAGCCCTCGCCGAGGGAGACCGGGTCGGAAACCGCCACCGGCAGGGCGGCGGCGTAGCGCCAGAGGGAGCGCTCGGCCGTGTCGATCTCCGCCCGCCCGATCCCCGGCAGGTCGGTGATCATCAGCGGACCGCCCGTCTCCGAGCGCCAGCGGGGCGTCTCGATCGGGTAGGTCGCGCCGGTGGCGGGGTCGAGATAGGCGGCGGACGGAGGCATCGCGGCTCGGTTTCCGGGGCGGTTCGGGAAGATAATACAAAATAATCCTGGTCGGCGCGCCTCCCTTGTGGGGACAGGACGGCGCGCCGCAATCCGGGTCGCGGCGGGCGGAGGCTCGCCGCGTCAGGGCTCCGCCCCGTCACCCCGCCGAAGGGCCTCGGCCCTTCGGAAACCCGGGACCTCTCAGGCCGCGAGCGGCAGGATTGTCCGCTCCGGGGCGTGCTCGGCGGCGATCGCCCCGGCGACGAGCTCGGCGGTGGCGCCCGAGAGCGTCCAGCCGAGATGGCCGTGCCCGGTGTTGTAGAAGACCCCGGGCCGGCGGCCGCGGCCGACCTTGGGCAGCATGTTCGGCAGCATCGGGCGCAGGCCGCTCCAGGCCACGACCCGGTCGGTGTCGACGCGCGGGAACTGCTCCCGTGTCCAGTCGACCAGCGGCTGGATCCGGTCGTGGCGGATGTCGCGGTTGAAGCCGTTGAACTCGGCGGTGCCGGCGACCCGCAGGCGCTCGTCGCCGAGGCGGCTGGTGACGATCTTGGCCGCCTCGTCGAGGATGCTCACTTCGGGCGCCGCCTTCTGCGCCTCCGGAGTCAGCAGGTTCACGGTGATCGAGTAGCCCTTCACCGGGTAGACGTTGACCCGGTCGCCCAGCATCGCGGCGAAGCGCCGGCTGGCGCAGCCCGCGCAGATCACCACCGCGTCGGCGCGCAGGGCCTGCGCGCCGCCGGCCGGCTGGCCCGCTTCACGCCAGCCGACGGCATAGCCCCCCTCCCCCGGCGCGATGGTCTGGACATCTGCGTCCTGGACGAAGCGGACGCCCTTGCGGGCGCAGGCCGCGGCGAGGCCCCGGGTGAATTTGTGGATGTCGCCGGTGGCGTCCGAGGGCGTGAAGTAGCCGCCGTGATAGGTGCCGGCGAGCGTCGGCTCGATGGCGCGGATCTCCTCCGGGGTCACGGCGTAGCGCTCCAGGCCGCCCTCCCGCAGCAGCGCGTTGACGGCCGTGGCCTTCTCGAAGCTCGCCCGGTCCCGGTAGAAGTGCAGGATGCCGCGGGTCTTCAGGTCGAAGTCGATCCCCTCCGCCCCGGCCATGGCGAACAGGGCCTCCCGTGCCTTCAGGGCGAGCCGCACCGTCTCCACGGTGTTCTCCCGATAATGGGCGATCTCGCGGACGAACTCCGCCATCCAGGACAGCTTGTGCCAGGAGGGCTTGGGATTCATCAGCAGCGGCGCGTCGCGGCGCAGCATCCAGCGCAGGCCCTGCATCACCGTGGAGAGCTTGTTCCAGACCTCGGCGTTGCAGGCCGAGAGCTGGCCGCCATTGGCGAAGGAGGTCTCCATGGCGGCGTAGCGCTGCCGGTCGAGGACGGTGACGCGGTAGCCGCGCTGGGCGAGCGCATAGGCGGTCGTCACGCCGGTGATGCCGGCGCCGATCACGGCGATGTGGGTCATGATTCGGGACTCCGAGACGTCGGGACGCGGGAAGGCCGCCCTCAAGTGGTCGGCCGGTTGCGCGCCCCATCTGTCCCGATGCCTGAGAGCTTGATCCGGCCTCGCCCTGGCGAGGCGAAGCACGGACGTCCCCTTCGGCGGGTGCCCACGGGCTCGCCCGCTGCACCACTCTCCAGATCGCCCTGACGACACGGTTCCGGTGCCTGAGAGTTTCCGGGGCGGTTGCTCCGTCGGCGCCGGGTCCCCTCTGCTGGGAAGATCCCGGTCTCTCCCGCATCGTCGCGATGGGCTGTCCCGGGATACGCCGATCGGCCGCGGGGGAGAAGCCCGCCCATCCCGCCGGCGGCCGATTCCACCGACAGCCGGTGCGCGTTGTCACCGCCGGGTCGTCGCCGGGAGCGATCTGGGCCGGGAGCGATCTCGGCTGCCGGCGGTTGACCCGGCGGTTTGACGGGGGATTCCAGGGGGACGGCCGATGCTGACCAGGACCGCGATCTACGAGGGCACGGTGCGCGACGGCCGGGAGGACGAATTCTTCCGCCGGGTCCGGGACGAGCTCGAGCCGTTCTGGCGGCGGTTCCCGGGCGTCACCGCCGTGCGGGTCCAGCGCCTCGTCGCCAAGGACGACGACGCGCGGCCGATCGCCATGATCCTGGAGATGGACTTTCCCGATCAGGCGGCCCTGGACGCCTGCCTCGCCTCGCCGATCCGCCCGGAATCGCACGCCGCCACCGAGGCGGTGATGCAGATGTTCGACGGCCGCTTCTACCATCTGGTCAGCGCCGGACGGACCTTGTCGCTGGTGGATTAGGATCCGGTCGCGGGACGGCAATCACCTGCCGCATTCGCCGGCTTGTTTACCGCACATAAACCTAGATGGACAGATTTACATCCTCCAAAGCTGAAAATATTCGCCTACACAGCAGTCGATCCAACACTCTTTAAGGGTCTCGGTGCAGGTTCTGACCGAGCGACACTCTTCTTGTTCAGGCGGACGGCGCGATGGCGAAGTGGATTCCTGGCGCGGCCGTCTTCGGTCTCCTGTGCCTGATGATCATCCCGGCCCCCGGGATCTGGGGCGTCCTGATCGGGGCCGCCTGTGTGCTGGCCATCATCGGCAGCCTGTGCATGCTCGCCCTCGATCGGGTGGCGAGCGCCATCCTCGTCTGGCGCGCGCGGATGCGGGCGCGACGCCCGAGCCCGAGCCGGAACCGCAGCCGGGTGGTCCATGCCGGCGCCAGGATGTCCCGGAAGGTCTGAGCCTCCGGCGGGGCGCCGGGGACTGGATTCGCCACGGCATCGGTGCAAGGTCCCGGCGCCGCCATCACGGCGCCTGAGACCAACCGGGACGGTCCGATGAAGCTCCTCTACTCCCCCGCCTCCCCCTATGCCCGCAAGGTGCTGGTCCTCGCCCACGAGACGGGACTGATCGGCCGGATCGCCGTCACCGTCGCGGGGGCCTCGCCGACCGGCCCCTCCGCGGAGGTCGCCGCCCACAACCCGCTGGGCAAGATCCCCGCCCTGGTGCTGGAGGACGGCACCGCCCTCTACGACAGCCGGGTGATCTGCGAGTATCTCGACGGCCTCTCGTCCGGGCCGCGCCTGTTCCCCGAGGGCGCCGCCCGCTGGGACGCGCTGACCCGGCAGGCGCTCGCCGACGGCCTGCTCGATGCGGCGCTGCTCACCCGCTACGAGCGCGTGCTCCGCCCCGAGCCGCAGCGCTGGGACGCCTGGGAGGCCGGTCAGGTCGGCAAGATCCGCGCGGCGCTGGACCGGTTCGAGAGCCTGGTCGGCGGGATGCCGGCGCTGGATATCGGCACGGTCGCGCTGGGCTGCGCGCTCGGCTACCTGGACCTGCGCTTCCCCGATCTCGCGTGGCGGGAGGGCCGCCCGGCGGTCGCCGCCTGGTACGCGGCGTTCGAGCGCCGCCCGTCCATGGAAGCCACCGTGCCGCACGGCTGAAGCCCCGCGGCGCCGGGCCCCGCTACGGCCGGGCCCGGTCCGTGATCGCGTAGGGGTGGGTCGAGCCGAGCGGATCGGCGAGGAAATCCTGGACCGTCCCGGCACCCGTGCCGAAGGTGATGAGCAGGAAGCCCCCCGCCAGGGCGAAGTTCTTCAGGAAGTCCCAGAACAGCTCGCGGCCCTTGCCCCCGGCCCAGAAATCCCCCGGCACCCAGAACTGCTTCCACAGCAGCGCCGTCACCCCGCAATAGCCGGCGAGCACGAAGGCGGCGGCCCGGTCGGCGGTGCCGGTCAGGATGCAGAGCGACATCCCGATCTCGACGCAGAGCCCGATCAGGATCAGCACCGTCGCGGGCGCGGTGGCGTGCACGGCCTGCCGCGCCTGCCCGACCGCAACCCTGAAATTCAGGATCTTGTCGAGGGCGCTGAACGGCAGGAACAGCAGCACGAGGAGCAGGCGGACGCCGAACGCGATCGCGACGCTGAGGCTGGCCATGCGCTGAACGGTCTCCCCACCCGGCCC
>Ga0316228_1001016_pt1 | contig 32216 bp, 30 predicted proteins | sample TBH18021metaG_FD_206005 | JGI IMG/M metagenome (GOLD analysis project Ga0316228, IMG submission 206005) | Freshwater microbial communities from Trout Bog Lake, Wisconsin, USA - TBH18021 | ecosystem: Environmental > Aquatic > Freshwater > Lake > Hypolimnion/Profundal zone | place: USA: Wisconsin... | reverse complement strand
GTTCAAGGCCGATGTCGAACGGATGTACACGGAGACGCTGAAGGTTCGCGATGGCGGCTCGCCGCGCCCGGCCGGCGCGCCGGCGGAGCGGCTCAAGACCGCGCCGTGATGTCTTTGGACTGAGCGCAGGCTGGCGCGCATTCCCTGGTCCGGGATCAGCAGGCCGCGCTTCCGATCAGGCGTCGTCGAAGGCGAGGGCTTCGGCGGGGTAATCGACCATCGTCCGGCGCTGCGCGTCGGTGTTCTGCCACTCGCCGACCTTCATGTAGCGACCCTCGAGATCGCGGACCTCGACCACTTTCCCGATGGTCGGGATCGACTGGAAGCCCTGCGGCCAATTGGACGCGAAGTAGAACACCTGCTCGACGCGCTCCGAGAGGTGGCAGATCGCCGGCCCGAAGGTTCCCAACCCGAAGACGAGGTAGCGGCCGTCCACGAGCGCGGCGACGTCGGAGATCAGCGACTCGCTCTGGATTTCCACCGGCAGGCCGCGCCGCTGCGCGTAGGCCTCCACCTCGGCAATGACCGGGTTCAGCCTGTTCTCGAAGACGAGCTTCACGGAACGGATCCGGCCCTCGGCCAACAGCCGGTCGATGACCATCCGGTAGAAGGCGAAGGGCGGCTGCGTATAGTGCGGATCGACCCAGGTGCTGAAGATGTCGCCCGACCGGATGTGAATCAGGAGCTGGTCGTCGGGCTTTGGCGGGAAGGTCTTCGGCAGGCCGTTGAACAGGGGCCGGATGACATTCTGCACGATCGCGCGGGAGTCGGTCGGCCCTTGCAAAGCGGTCACGCGCTCGAACTGCGTCGGATCGAAGTAGAGACCGGACAGGAAGTAGCCGTCCGGCGGCAGCGGCTCGTCCGGCGGGATGAAGGTGATGCCGTCACAGGTCAGCCGCTCGGTCAGGAAGATCACCTTGCTGCGGTCGGCCTTCGGGACCTTTATGTATTTCAGGTTGAGCGCCTTCGCGATCGAGACCGCGATAATGTATTGTACGAGGCAGTTGCCGAAGGCGCCGTTCTCGAACAGCGACAGGCCCACCAGGGCATGGCTCGAGCGGCCGGGCGCGGACTGGAGATTGTAGGTTACGTAGACGTTGGCGCCGGGCTTCTCGTTCAGGAGCGTCACGTCGAGGCCGAGCATCGACCGCAGGGCGATGAGATCGACGGAGGCCTCATCGGCCAGGACATTCACGTTTGCGATGCGGGTCGGATCCGGCACGGCGATCCGCATCGCGCGCGCCCAGGCCCGCTCATCGGAGACGATCACAGCCACGAGGGCGTCCGGGGTCGCGGTCCAGCCGGCGATGTCCGGCGTGGTCCACGTCACGCCGTCCTGCGAGACCGCCACCGCGACCTCGTCAGGTTCCGGAGGTACGGTCCCCTTCGGGGGGTGCAAGACGACGGAGTGGATCGGGAAGCGGCCGCCGAGGTCGACCTCAAGCCAGGCCGTACCGGTTCCGGATTCCGACACGATCCGCGGATCGTGGCCGGCCGCGAGGTCGAGGAGGACCGGCTTCGGATCGTCTGCCAGGGCCATCGGGTCTCCGCGAGCTGCACGGACGCACCCGCGCCGGGCCGGCCGGGCGTCCGGTGCGGCGGTGCCCGCATCGCGGCGCTGCCGTCAAGCCCGGCGGTCCGAGGACAGGGAGGGGAATCGGGTTCGAACCGGCGCGGCTCCGTTGTGTCCGGGCCGTCATGCGTCTACAACGGCGGCGTGACGGTGCCCCGGAAACGGGGTGAAAAGGGAATGCGGTGAGGGGTCTAGGCCCCAACTCCGCGGCTGCCCCCGCAACTGTGAGCGGCGAGCGCCTGCCAAGCGCCACCGGAGCGATCCGGGAAGGCGGTAGGCGCGCCGAGCCGCGAGCCAGGAGACCTGCCGTCACGACAGGATTCCGCATTGCCGCCGGTGGGGCGGCTGGAGAAGTTCGACATGACCACGCAGACCCTCGCCCCCGTCGCCGCCGGCACCCGCTCGTCTGAGCGCCCGGTCGCGATTGCGCTCGCGGCCATGCTGGGCCTCGGCCTGCTGTTCATGGCCGGCTTCTCGCCGGCGATCGCGTTCCACAACGCGGCGCACGATTTCCGCCATACCCAGAACTTTCCCTGCCACTGACGTCTCTGGCGCAGGGATGATCATCCGGCTTCTGTCGGCGGCTCTCGCCGCCGGCTTCTTCGCGGCTGCCGTCGTGACGGGCCTCGAACTCACGCTGACCTCGCCGCTGATCGTCGCAGCCGAGCGCTACGAGCAGCAGGACTCACCCCATCAGGCCGCGCAGGCGCTGCCGATCGTGCTGGCTCATGCCGGGCACGACCACGCTGCGCCCGACGCGGCGCCCGAATGGCAGCCCGGCCCGGGCCTGCCACGGATGGCGTTCACCGGTCTCGCGACCCTCGTCGGCGGCGTCGGCTACGCGCTGCTGCTCGGCGCGGTGATGCTCGCCTGCGGCCGCGAGCCGACGCCGCAGGTCGGTCTCGCCTTCGCGGTGGCGGGCTTTGCCAGCGTCGCCCTCGCGCCGGGTCTCGGCCTGCCGCCGGAACTGCCCGGAAGCGCGGCCGCACCCCTCGCCGCCCGTCAGGCGTGGTGGGTGATGACCGCCGCGGCGACCGGCATGGGGCTCTATCTGATCACGATCCGCCGCGCGCTGATCACGATCCTCGGCGGCCTTGTCCTGATCATCGTCCCGCATGTCGTCGGCGCGCCCCAGGCACCGGAGGCCGCGTCCGAGCTTCCGGCGGTGCTGGCCGCCCAATTCGCCGCCCGCTCGCTGGCGATCAGCTTCGTGTTCTGGATCCTGATCGGCCTTGGATTCGGCTGGGCGTGGCAGGCTTTTGCGCGCAGAACGGAACCGGGAGCGGCCCGTGCCTGAGACCGTCCTGTACGTCTGCACAACCTGTCGCCGCCCGGACGACGATCCGGACGGCCCCCGTGCCGGGGCCCGTCTGCTGGAGGCGCTTCGGGCACGAAGCGAGGGCGCACCGGGCCTGCGGGTCGAAGCGGTGGAGTGCCTGTCCGTCTGCAAGCGCCCCTGCACCGTGGCGGTCGCCTCGGCGGAGCGCTGGACCTACGTCTACGGCGACATGGACCCGGCCGCTTCGGCCGAGACGATCCTCGCCGGGCTTGCCGCGTACGCAGAGACGCCGGACGGGCTCGTGCCTTGGCGCGCCCGCCCAGAGGCGTTCCGCAAGGGTGTGATCGCCCGTATACCCCCTTTCCCCGAATCCCGCCCGCGTCCCGCCGGCACCCTGGAGGCCGCGGAATGACCCTCGTGAATAAGATCCCCTGCACCATCGTCACGGGCTTCCTCGGGGCCGGCAAGACCACCCTGGTCCGCCACGTCGTCGAGAACGCCAAAGGGCGCCGCCTCGCCATCCTGGTGAACGAGTTCGGCGACGTCGGCTTCGACAAGTCCTTCCTGGCCGCCTGCGGGGTCGAGGGCTGCACCGAGGATGCGATCGTCGAGCTGCCGAACGGCTGCATCTGCTGCACGGTCGCAGACGATTTCGTGCCGGCACTGGAGACCCTGCTCGGCCGCGCGGAGCCGCCGGAGCACATCCTGATCGAGACCTCGGGCCTCGCGCTGCCGAAGCCGCTGGTCCAGGCGTTCCAATGGCCGGCGATCCGCTCGCGGGTGACCGTCGACGGCGTCGTCGCGGTGGTCGACGGCCCGGCGGTGGCCACGGGCGCTTTCGCGGAGAATCCCGAGGCCCTGGCCGCCCAGCGGGCCGCCGATCAGTCGGTCGACCACGACAACCCGCTGGAGGAGGTGTTCGAGGATCAGCTCCTCTGTGCCGACCTCGTGGTGCTGAACAAGGCCGACCTCATCGACGCCGCGACCCGGACCAGGGTTCGCGCCGAGGTCGAGGGGCATCTGCCCCGGGCCGTGAAGGTGGTCGAGACGGAGAACGGCGCGATCGATCCGCGGGTGCTGCTCGGCCTCGCGGCGGCCGCCGAGGACGATCTCGATGCGCGTCCCTCGCATCACGGCGCGGGCGAGGATCACGACCACGACGATTTCGAAACCGTGGCGATGCCGGTCCGCCCGGCGGTGACCGCTGGGGATCTCGCGGCCCGGGTCGAGAAGGCGGCCGAGGCTGCCGGTGTCCTGCGCATCAAGGGCTTCGCCGAGGTAGAGGGCAAGCCGATGCGCCTCGTGGTGCAGGGTGTCGGCCAGCGCGTGGCCCATCATTTCGATCGGCCGTGGCGGGCCGGAGAGGCCCGCGACGGGACGCTGGTCGTGATCGGCCTCAAGGGTTTCGACAAGGGCGCCGTCGCGGCGGCCCTCGCGGGATGACGACTGTGGCGCGCCCCCGCCCGGACTCGGTCTAAGGGGCCGCTGCGGTGCATCTCGTGCGCATCGATGCCGTCTCCCTCGACGAGGGCGAGGCGGCCGTGGATCTCGGGCAGGAGCCCGGCGACCTCGTGGTGCTGTCGTTCACCGACAGCGACCTCGCGGCGGTCGGGCAGGCCCACGCCGCGGAGGCCGGCCTGCCGAGCCTGCGGCTCGCGAAGCTCGCAAAGCTGCGGCATCCGCTGTCCGTCGATCTCTACGTCGAGCGCGTGGTGGCTCACGCCAAGGTCGTGGTGATCCGCTGTCTCGGCGGCCTGGATTACTGGCGCTACGGCATCGAGCGCTGCGCCGAGGCCGCGCGGGCGCATGGCGTCGTGCTGGCCGTCCTGCCGGGCGACGACCGGCCCGATCCGCGCCTGGCGGCGTTCTCCACCGATCCCGACCTGGCCGGCCAGCTCGACGCCTATTTCCGTGCCGGCGGCCCCGACAACCTGCGGCGGATGCTGCGGAGGCTGGCGGTCCGGCTGGGCGCCGCCGGCATGGTCGAGCCCCCGCAGCCGCTGCCCCGCGGCTTTCCCTGGTGTCCGGGCTGCGGCGTTCTTCCGCTCGAAGCGGCGATCGCCTCGGCCGGCACGGCGATCCCGCTCACCGGGTCGCCGATCGCGGCCACGCCCGTCGTTCTTCTGCTGATCTACCGCTCGGCCGTGTTCGGCGGCGACACCGAGCCGTTCGTCGCGCTCGCCGCGGCCTTGAGGGCTCGCGGGATCGGCACGCTGCCGATGGTGGTGTCCAGCCTGAAGGAGCCGGAGGCCGCCGCCGCCGTCGCCGCGGCCGTGCGGGCGCGCAGACCCGATCTCGTGGTAGCCGCGACCGCCTTCTCGGCCCGCGAGGAGGGCATCGACTTCGTCCTCGACGGCGCCGATTGCCCGGTGCTTCAGGCCTTCACAGTGGGTTCGCCCCGCGCGGCCTGGGAAGCTTCGGCCCGGGGCCTCGGCGCGGCCGACCTCGCCATGCAGGTCGCGCTGACGGAATTCGACGGCCGGCTCTCGGGCTTCCCGATCTCCTTCAAGGAGGAGAGCCCGGAGCTTGCCGGTTTCGCCCAGCGGCGGGCGGTACCCTACGACGCCGGCATAACCGCGCTTGCCGACCGGGCCGCGGGATGGCTGCGGCTGGGCGCCCTGCCCCGGGCGGCGCGGCGCGTCGCCCTGGTCTTGTCCGACTATCCGGCCCGCGGCGGCCGGGCCGGCTTCGCGGTCGGCCTCGACACGCCCGAGAGCGCCCGCGCGATCGCCGCCGACCTCGCCGCTGAAGGCTACGAGGCGGGCACGCTTCCGGAGGCCGCAACGCTGATGGCCGATCTCACGGAGGGCCCGGCGGAGTTCCAGGTGCCGCTCGCGGCCTACAAGGCGTGGTGGGGCTCTCTTCCCGAAGACGCGCGCAGCACCATCACCGCGCTCTGGGGAGAAGCCGAAGCGGACCCGGTCTGCGTCGACGGCGCCTTCCGGTTCCGGATGGTGACGAGCGCCGCCGCGCGCAATCAGCCACCTGCGGCGGATTGCGCCGAGGTCACCGCGATCCCGGACCGCGGCGACCTCGCGCTCTTCCTGCAGCCTGACCGCGGGCGCGATCCCGATCGCAAGACCGGGTATCACGACCTCGACCGCGCTCCGACCCACGCCTACCTGGCCTTCTACCTCGGCCTGCGGCAGCATTTCGACGCTCTGGTGCAGGTCGGCACGCACGGCACCACCGAGTGGCTGCCGGGCAAGGCCGTGGCCCTCTCGCCCGCCTGCTTCCCGGCGCTCTGCGTCGGCGGCCTGCCGGTGATCTACCCGTTCATCGTCGACGACCCGGGCGAGGCCGCGCCGCTCAAGCGCCGCCTCGGCGGGGTGGCGCTCGGTCATCTGACACCGAACATCGCCGTCCACACGCTCACACCCGAGGCTGCGCGGCTGCGTGAGCTGGTGGAGGAGTATTCCGCCGCCAGCGTGCTCGATCCCCGCCGCGCGGACCTCGTCGCCCGCGCCATCCTCGAGGAGGCGGAGGCGGCCGGATTGCTGGACGGTGCCGGGATCGGCGCGGACACGCCGATGGACGAGGCGCTGACACGGCTCGACGCCCATCTCTGCGATCTTGGCGAGACCGTCTTTCGCGACGGCCTCCACGTTTTCGGGCGTGCGTCCGACGGCGCGTCCGAGCCTGTGGTGGCGAGCGCGGCCGCCGAACGGAACGGGCTGCTGGCAGCCCTCGATGGGCGTTTCGTTCCCCCCGGCCCATCCGGATCGCCGTCCCGCGGCCGGTCCGACGTACTCCCGACCGGGCGCAACCTCGCGACTCTCGACCCGCGCGCCATCCCGAGCCGCGCCGCCGCGCTCCTCGGCGAGCGGGCCGCCGCCGCGGTCGTGACCCGCTTTCTCCAGGACGAGGGCTCCTATCCGGCCCGGATCGTCATGGATCTCTGGGCCTCTCCGACCCTGCGCACCGGCGGGGAGGATGTGGCTCATGCCCTCGCCCTGATGGGTGTCCGGCCGGTCTGGGACCATGCCAGCACCCGGGTCACCGGCTTCGAGATCCTGCCCCTCGCGATGCTGGACCGTCCGCGGATCGACGTCACCGTCCGGATCTCCGGCGCGTTCCGCGACACGTTCCCCGAGACACTCGCGCTGCTCGATCGAGCCGCCCGCGCCGTGGCTGAGCGGGACGAGGCCGATGACGAGAACCCGCTCGCGGCCGCTCGCCGACGGGGCGACACGTCCGTGCGGGTCTACGGCGCGGCGCCGGGCCGCTACGGCGCCGGCACTGCCGCGACCGCCCTGGACGGCACTTGGGATGGCCGCGCCGATCTCGGGCTTGCCTATCTCGCGACCAGCGGCCACGCCTACGGGGACCGCGAGGGGCCGGACGCGGATTTCGCCGCCCGGGTGACGGCAGCCGACGCCTATCTCCACGCTTTCGACGTGGCCGAGCGGGATCTGTTCGACGGCGATGCCGCGGTCGATGCGATGGGCGGCTTCGCGGCCGCCGCAGCCCTGGCGGGGGCCAGCCCCGCTCTCTACAGCCTCGACGTCTCGGTGCCGGAACGGCCGAAGGCGCGGACCGCCCGGGAGGACGCGGCTCGCCTGATCCGCGGGCGTCTCGCCGATCCCCGCTGGATCGCGGCCCAACTCCGCCACGGCTACCGCGGCGCGCAGGAATTCGCCCAGGGGCTCGACGCGGTCTTCGTCCTGGCCGCCGCCAGCGATGCGGTGTCCGACGGCGATTTCGAGGCGCTGTACGCCGCATGGATCGCCGATGCCGAGGTGTTCGAGCGCCTGCGCGCCGCCAACCCGGCGGCCACACGGGCGATCCTGGAGCGCTTCGATGCGGCCCGGGACCGCGGCCTCTGGCACAGCCGGCGTAACGCCCTCCCGACTGACGCCCTTCTGCGCGAGGCGGCGGAATGAGCGCGGCCCCGTATCGGCGCGCCCTTCCGGAGGCGCCCGCCCGACGAGGCTGGTGCCCCGGCCTGGCCCGACCCATGCCCACCGGCGACGGGCTCCTGGCACGGGTGCATCCGCCGCTCGGCATCCTGACGCTCGACCAGGCTCGCGCCGTTGCCGAGGGCGCGCGGCGCTTCGGGAACGGCCATCTGGATCTCACCGCCAGGGCCAACCTCCAGATCCGTGGGGTCTCCGAAGCGACGCGGGCGTCCCTCGCCGCATGGCTCACAGCCGAGGGGCTCGGCGACGTGCGCGCCGATGGCGGCCCCCAGCGCCTGACGCTCACGAGTCCTCTGGCGGGCCTCGATCCCGGGGAGATCATCGACGTGCCGGCTTTGGCCGCTGCGATCGAGGCCGCGGGGCTGAGCATCCCCGGCCTGCCGGCCAAGACACTGGTGGTCGTCGACGGGCGCGGTGATCGGGCGATACCGGAGGCCGATTGCGCTGTGATCGCTCGGGGCGCAGGCATTGTGGCGATAGCGGCTGCCTGTGATGACGGGCTTCAGGAGCTTCTGACCTGCCGGGCCAGCGAGGCGGCCCGCCTCGTGACGGCGCTGCTGACCGCTTTCGCGCGGACCCGCCGACGCCGCATGCGCGACCTGTCGCGAGATGAGCTGACGGCGCTGACCGAGCCACTCCGCTCCGACAACTCGCCATACGGCGCTTCCGATCGGCCCGGAGAGCACGGCGGTCCGCTCGGCCCGGCAGCGGGGCAAAGCCTTCAGACCCTGATCATCGACGCGCCTTTCGGGCGCTGCACGGCCGACGCCCTCGACCAAGTCGCTGCCGCCGCTCTCGCGCTCAAGGCGCGTGAGATCCGCCTCTCGACGACACGGGGTTTCGTTCTGCTGGCACCGCCCGACACGCCGACGGCGGCAACGACGGCGGCCCTGTCGGAAGCCTTCATCGTCGCACCCGGCGACCCGCGACGAGCCATCGATGCCTGCACTGGTGCCCCGGGCTGCGCCTCCGGGTCGACCCCCACCCTCGCGGATGCCGCGCGCCTCGCGGAGGCCTTCGCCGCCTATGCGGCGCTGGGATGCGCCGCGCATGTCTCCGGCTGCGCCAAGGGCTGCGCAAAGCCAGGTCGGGCCGACCTGACCCTTGTCGGCCGGAATGGCCTGTACGGCGTGGTGATCGGCGGCGCCCCCGGCGATGAGCCGGCCATGGATCTCCCTATCGAGGCCGTGCTGGAGCGTCTAGGAAGGGCCAAGACCATCGGGCTTTCCGCTGCCTTCGCGCCGGAGACGACTCGAATGGGGTGCGGGAGGACCAGGAGACCGGCATGAGCGCGAGCCAGAACGCCCTGCGCCAGACAGGATCGGAGCCGGCCGCGGCCCTCGAATCCACGTCCCGCTACGACTACATCCGCGACGGCGGCGCGATCTACGCGCGCTCATTCGCGATGATCCGCGCCGAGGCCGATCTCGGGCGCTGGTCGGGCGCCGCCGAGCGCGTCGTCGTGCGCATGATTCATGCCTGCGGCATGACCGATCTGCCGGCCGACGTGGAAATGGCGCCGGATTTCGCCGACGCCGGTGTCGCGGCCCTTCAGGCCGGCGCCCCCATCCTCTGCGACGTCCGCATGGTCGCCGACGGCGTCACCCGCACGCGGCTGCCCGCCGACAACAAGGTGATCTGCACCCTCGGCGACTCGCGCGTGCCGGATCTCGCCAAGAGCCTCGGCACGACCCGGTCGGCCGCGGCGATGGAACTCTGGCGCGAATACCTCCCGGGCAGCGTCGTGGCGGTGGGCAACGCCCCGACCGCCCTGTTCCGCCTTCTGGAGCTGCTCGATGCCGGCGTGGCGCCTCCCGCCGCGGTGATCGGCATCCCGGTGGGATTCGTCGGCGCGGCGGAATCGAAGGAGGCACTGGCCCGGGACGGCCGCGTGCCGTTCGTGGTCGTGCACGGCCGGCGCGGCGGCAGCGCCATGACAGCCGCGGCGGTCAACGCGCTCGCCAGCGAGGTCGAGTGATGGACGGGTTCGAACGCCTCGACGGCCCGGCCGAGGAAGTACCCGCGGCCGTGGTGACGGGTACGCTCTACGGCGTCGGGATGGGCCCGGGCGATCCTGAACTGCTGACCGTGAAGGCGCAGCGCATCCTGATGCGCGCGCCGGTGCTGGTGCATTTCTGCAAGCGCGGCCGGCGGGGCAATGCCCGCGCCATCGCGGACGCGATCGTCCGCGACCCGGCCCGCGAGATGGCCCTCGCCTATCCCTACACGACCGAGCTTCACCCCGAGCACCCGGATTACATCGCGGCCCTCGCCGGCTTCTACGACGACGCGGCCGGGCAACTCGCCGATCATCTCGGCGCCGGGCGCGACGTCGCGATCCTGTCCGAGGGCGACCCGTTCTTCTACGGCTCGTTCATGCACCTGTGGCGGCGCCTGAAGGACCACTTCCCCGTTGAGGTGATTCCCGGCGTGACCGGCATGTCGGGCTGCTGGACCCGAGCCGGAACACCGATCACCTGGGGCGACGACGTCCTCACCGTTTTACCGGCGACCCTGTCGCTCGACGCGCTGACCGAGCGCCTGCGCGGCACCGACGCCGCGGTGGTGATGAAGCTGGGGCGCCATCTGCCGAAGGTGCGCACCGCCTTGTCGGCCGCCGGGCTGCTCGCGCGCGCGGTCTACGTGGAGCGCGGCACGATGGCGGGCGAGCGGGTCGTGATGTTGGCCGACAAGGACGACGACGACGCGCCCTACTTCTCGATGGTGCTGTTGCCCGGTGAGGGACGGCGGCCTTGAGCGGCAGCCTCACCGTCGTCGGCCTCGGCCCGGGCGACGCGGCGCTGCTGACCGAGTCCGCCCGCCGGGCTTTGGACGCGGCAGAGGACGTCGTCGGCTACTTCCCCTATGTCGCCCGCGTGCCCGAGCGTCCTGGCCTGGTCCGGCACGCAAGCGACAACCGCGTCGAGGTCGACCGGGCTCGTCACGCGCTGCAGCTTGCCGCCTCCGGCCGCCGGGTCGCCGTCGTTTCCGGCGGCGATCCCGGGGTCTTCGCCATGGCGGCCGCGGTGTTCGAGGCGGTGGAGCACGGCGAGCCGGACTGGCGCGACCTCGCGATCATCGTGGAGCCGGGCATCACAGCGATGCTGGCAGCCGCGGCCCGACTCGGCGCGCCGCTCGGCGGAGACTTCTGCGCACTGTCGCTCTCGGACAACCTGAAGCCCTGGCCGGTGGTGACCGCGCGGCTGGAGGCCGTGCTGCGGGCCGACCTGGTGATCGCCCTCTACAATCCGATCTCCACCGCCCGGCCCTGGCAGCTCGGGGCGGCGCTGGAGATCGCGGCCGGGATCCGCGCGCCCGACACCCCGGTGATGTTCGCGCGCGCCATCAGCCGGCCCGACGAGGCGATCCGGGTCGCGCCCCTCGCGGAGGCGCGCGCCGTGCCGGCCGACATGGCCACGATGGTGATCCTGGGCGCCTCGACCACGCGGCTGATCCCACGCGCGGGCCGGACGCCCTTCGTCTACACCGCCCGCAAGGTTGCGGGACCAGCGTGATCGCCCCTGTCCAGCCAGCGGAGGGCGGCCGCGGCGTCCGGCACGCTCGGTACGTCCGGCTTGACCGGCCGACGCACCATCACCACGGGAATGCCGAGGCTGCGCGCCGCCGCGATCTTACCGTAGGTCGCCGCGCCGCCGGCATTCTTGCTGACCAAGACCTCGATTCCGCTGGCGCGCATCAGCGCGACCTCGGACGCGATATCGAAGGGCCCGCGGGCCTCCAGAGCGGTGAGATCCGGCACCGCCAGGATCCGGCCCAGAGGCTCCACCGTTCGCGCCAGGTAGGCGTGCTGGGGCGCCGCCGCGAAGGCCCCGGCTTCCTGCCGGCCGACCGTCAGGAACACGCGCCGGGGCTCCGCTCCGAGCGCGGCCACCGCTTCCTCCATCCGGTCGACCTCGATCCACACATCGCCGGGCTCGCGGCTCCAGGCAGGCCTGCGGATTGCGAGGAGCGGCACCTCCGCCGATGCCGCCGCGCGCGCTGCGTGGCCCGATATCGTCGCGGCGAACGGATGAGTCGCGTCAATCAGGTGGGTGATCGCCTCGGCGCGCAGGTAGCGTGCGAGGCCTTCGGCGCCGCCGAACCCGCCGCTCCGCGTCGGCACGGGCTCGGGCTTCGGCGACGCCGTCCGGCCGGCCAGCGAGAGCATCACGGAGAGGTCCGGCCGCCCGGCGAGCGACCGGGACAGGGTGCTCGCCTCGCCGGTCCCGCCGAGGATCAGGATCCGCATGGTGTCGCTGGTCGGGGGCGCCGAGGTCATGGGCGCCTTGTCCATGAGCGCTGAGCCCCTGTCGAGCACTCCCTGGCTGTCGATCGTCGGGATCGGCGAAGACGGCCGGGCCGGGTTGACGCCGGCCGCCGCCGCCGCGCTCGACGACGCCCGTGTGGTCTACGGGGGCCGGCGCCACCTCGCCCTCGCGGGACCGCTCGGCGCAGAGACGCGATCCTGGCCGAGCCCGATCCACGAGGCCTATCCCGAGATCCTCGCGCGGCGCGGCCAGCCAACCTGCATCCTCGCCACCGGCGATCCGTTCCACTACGGCATCGGCGCCGAAATCGCCCGGATGGTGCCGGCGGGCGAGATCCGCGCCTTTCCGCAGCCCTCGGCCTTCAGCCTCGCCTGCGCGCGGCTCGGCTGGCCGCTCGCGGAGTGCGCGCTGGTCACGCTCCATGGGCGCGCGCTGACGCGGATCGTCCCGCATCTCCAGCCGGGGGCGCGGATCCTCGTCCTGTCCTGGGACGGCACGACGCCTGGCGCGCTCGCCGCCCTGCTGCGCGAGCGGGGCTTCGGCGCGTCGACGCTGACGGTGCTGGAGGCGATGGGCGGGCCGCGCGAGCGCGTCCGCACGGGCCTTGCCGACGCGTTCGACGATGCCGCCATCGATCCGCTGAACACGGTGGCGATCGCGGTGGCGGGTGCCGGCCGCGCCCTGCCCCTCGCGCCGGGCCTCGACGACAACCTGTTCGAGAGTGACGGACAGCTCACCAAGGCCGAGATCCGGGCTCTGACTCTCTCCGCGCTCCGGCCGCATCCGGGTCTGCATCTCTGGGACGTGGGTGCAGGCGCAGGTTCGATCGCGATCGAGTGGATGCTGCGCCACCCGAGTCTGCGCGCCACGGCGGTCGAGGGCCGTCCGGACCGGGCCGAGCGCATCCGCCGCAACGCCGAGACTCTGGGGACACCGGACCTCGCCGTCGTCATCGGCGCCGCCCCCGGGGCGCTCGACGGACTGCCGGCGCCGGACGCGGTGTTCATCGGTGGCGGCGTCTCGGAGCCGGGGGTTCTGCCGGCGGTGCTCGCGGCACTCCGGAGTGGCGGGCGCTGCGTCGCCAACGCCGTCACCCTGGAAGGCGAGGCCGCGCTGCTGGCGGCCTTCGCGACGCGGGGCGGCAGCCTGCGCCGCTACGGTGTCGAGCGGGCGAGTGCGGTCGGCGGGATGCATGGCTGGCGCCCCGCCATGGCGGTGACCCAATGGGCCTGGACCAAGCCGTGACCGGGCCGCTGGTCGCAGGGATCGGTTTCCGCCGGGGGACCGACCCCGACGAGATCGCGGCGCTGATCGAGCGGGCGCTTGCGACACTCGGCGCTGAGCGATCGCACCTGACGGCCGTGGCGACGGCGGCCGACCGGGCCTCGGAGCCGGCGATCCGCGCCGCGACGGCGCGGTTCGGCCTGTCGCCTCACCCGGTCTCCCCCGAGGCGCTGGAGGCGCGCGACATGGAGATCGTCACCCGCTCCGCGCGGATCGAGCGCCTGCGCGGGGTTGGCTCGCTGGCCGAGGCGGCGGCCCTCGCCGGCGCGGGCCCCCGGAGCCGACTCGCTTTGCCTCGGATCGCGAGCGGCGGCGCCACTTGCGCCCTGGCGTTCCGATACGACACGACACGGGAATCATGACCGTTCACTTCATCGGCGCCGGCCCCGGCGCCGCCGACCTGATCACTGTGCGCGGGCGCGACCGCATCGCCGCCTGCCCCGTCTGCCTCTATGCGGGATCGCTCGTCGCCCCCGAGATCCTGGGCTGGTGCCCGCCTGGCGCGCGGATCGTCGACACGGCCCCCCTCGACCTCGACGCCATCGTGGCGGAGATCCGGACGGCGCACGCGGCCGGGCAGGACGTGGCGCGCCTGCATTCCGGCGACCTGTCGATCTGGAGCGCGCTGGCCGAGCAGATGCGCCGGCTCGACGCGCTGACCATTCCCTACACGGTGACGCCGGGCGTCCCGGCCTTCGCCGCCGCGGCCGCCCTTCTGCGCCGCGAATTGACGGTCCCGGGCGTGGCGCAGAGCGTGGTCCTGACCCGCACGTCGGGGCGCGCGAGCGCCATGCCCGAGCAGGAGACCCTGGCGGCCTACGCGGCCACCGGCGCGACCCTGGCGATCCACCTGTCGATCCACGTGGTCGAGGCGGTCGCAGCGGAACTGATCCCCTTCTACGGCCCGACCTGCCCGGCCGCGGCCGTGTTCCGGGCCTCCTGGCCGGACGAGCGGGCCCTCGTCGGCGATCTCGCCACGCTGCCCGGCCTCGTCGCGGAGGCCGGCCTTGAGCGCACCGCCCTGATCCTGGTCGGACCGGCGCTGGGCGCCGCGGAGTTCCGCGAGAGCGCGCTCTACGCGCCCGACTACGACCGGCGCTACCGGCCCGGCGGCACGGTGGGGGCCCGGTCGTGAGCGCCCCCGGCCTCCTCGTCGCGGCGCCGCGCTCCAGCTCCGGCAAGACGACCGTCGCCCTCGCGCTGATGCGCGCCCTCACCCGGCGCGGCCTGCGGGTGCGGGGCGCGAAATGCGGCCCGGACTACATCGACCCGGCCTTCCATCAGGCCGCGACCGGTCATCCGAGCTTCAACCTCGACAGCTTCGCCATGGCGACGCCGTTCCTCGATGCGCTCGCCGGCGAGACGGCGGCGACCGCCGATCTCGTGATCGCCGAGGGCTCCATGGGGCTGTTCGACGGTGTCCGCGCCGCCGAGAACCGGACGGGGGCGAATGCCGATATCGCGGCGCGCTACGGCTGGCCGGTCGTGCTCGTGGTGGACGTGTCGGGCGCGGCGCAATCGGCCGCCGCCGTGGCGCTGGGCTGCAAGCTCTACGATCCCCGGGTGCAGATCGCCGGGGTCATCCTCAACAAGGTGGCGAGCGCCCGCCATCGGCGCCTCGTGGAGGCCGGGATGGAGCGCGCCGGGCTGCCGGTGCTCGGCGCGCTGATGCGCGACGCGCAGCTGGTCCTGCCCGAACGTCACCTGGGCCTCGTCCAGGCCGGCGAGACTGCCGATCTCGCCGCACGTCTCGACCGCCTCGCCGATCTCGCGGAAGCCGGTATCGACCTCGACGCCGTGACGGCCTGCGCGGGCGGGACCGTGCCGGCCGCTGGCGGCCAGCTGCCGCGGCCGCCCGGGCAGCGCGTGGCGGTCGCCCGGGATGCGGCGTTCAGCTTCCTCTATCCGCATCTGGAGACCGGCTGGCGGATGGCCGGTGCCGAACTCGTCCCCTTCTCGCCGCTCGCCGACCAGGGGCCGCCGGAGGATTGCGACGTCTGCTGGCTGCCCGGCGGTTATCCCGAACTGCACGCGGGCCGAATCGCCGGTGCCTCCTTATTCCTTGAGGGTCTGCGCCACTTCGCCCGAACACGCCCCGTCCATGGGGAGTGCGGCGGGTACATGGTCCTCGGACAGACGCTGCAGGACGCGGACGGCGTCACCCATGCCATGGCAGGCCTCCTGCCGGTGGCGACATCCTATCATCAGCGCAAACTGCATCTCGGCTATCGCGTTGCCCGGCTCTGCGGGTCCAGCATGCTCGGACCGGGCGGCGCGCGGCTCGTCGGGCACGAGTTCCATTATGCCAGCGAACTCTCGCCCAGCGCACCCGAGGCAACGGCCCTTGCCCGCATTTCGGACGCGGAGGGCGCGGATCTCGGATTCGCCGGTCATCGGGTCGGACCCGTAACCGGCAGCTTCTTCCACCTGATCGCGGCGGACCTTCCGTGAGGCGGATCCTGACGGGGGTGCGTCCCGGGCGGCAGGATGATGACCGGTCCGACCGTCAGGCCGGATCGGGCGTCGCTTCGGCCTTGCGATTCTGCGCGACACGCGCGGCGCTGCGGACCAGAGCCAGCACATCGCGGCGCATCTGATCGTCCTCGATCTGCGCGTAGGCACGCAGAAGCTCGATGGCACCATGGGCACTGAGGAAGCCGAACACGTCTTCCTGGGCGTTCTCCCGCGTCTCGCCTTCCTCGAAGAATGCGGAGACCGGAACCTCGAGAAGGCGCGCGATCTCACGCAACCGGCCGGCGCCGACCCGATTCTGACCCTTCTCGTATTTCTGTACCTGCTGGAAGGTCACACCGACGGCATTGCCGAGCGCGGTCTGGCTCAGGCCGCGGGCCTTGCGCAGGGCCGTGATGCGGATACCGACCAGACGATCGACATCCGTCGTCTGCTTCGGCATCGTCGGCCCGGAGGAATCCTTGTCCATGGCGTGGGTTGCATCCTCCTGCGGACGGGGTGTCTTCGCCTCGCTGTCGCGCCGCTTCACCGTCCGCCCCTAAGTCGCATCTCGTGCACGCCAGGTTGCCGGTACTCCGTGCCGCATCCGGCTATAGCCCTGATACCGGCACAAGTGAACCGCGCTGCAGTAGGACACCAAGTTGTCAAGCTTCGCAAGTCGAAGCTTACAGCTTCTAGTTTAACTTCACATATCTTGGCAAGATTGTTGCTGAAATGTCGGCGCCGAGGACTGGGCTGCTTTTGTGGTGCGCCTTGTCGCCGCGCGGGCGTTCCCCTTAGGAACACGGACGCTTGTAGGTTTGGTACTGCGCAGGAGACACGCATGTTCATCGCGATGAATCGATTCAAGGTCGTTAAGGACGCCACGGCGGATTTCGAGGCCGTCTGGCTCGGGCGCGACAGCCACCTCGGGGAGATGCCTGGCTTCGTCGAGTTCCACCTGCTGCGCGGACCCGAGCACGAGGATCACGTCCTGTACGCCTCGCACACGATCTGGCGGTCGCGGGCGGAGTTCGAGGCTTGGACGCGGTCCGAGCAATTCCGCAAGGCCCATGGTCGCGTTCCCTCGACCAAGCCTCTGTATCTCGGCCATCCCCAGTTCGAAGGTTTCGAGACCATCCAGACCGTCGGCGGGACAGCCGACGCCCACCAGGGCGCCGAGTCCGTCTGACGGAATCCCGACCCCGGCCCGGAGGGCTGGGGTCATCACGCACACCCGTCAGGTTGAAACAGCCGGGTTAGATACCCGCCTGAATTGAAACGGTATCGGCGGAAACGGTTCCACACGAAATCTTGCGGCCGTCGGATGCGCCGAACAGTCACTCAGCATTAATCATGTATTGCATCGACCGAGGGCGCGCCCTAGGTCGCACCGTCCCTCCGTGATTGCGATCGTGAACCCGCGAGGCCCGCGGATTGCTCCGGTACCGTCACCAGGCGGCGCCGAAACCTTTCGTGTCTCAGACTGGTACAGAGTCCGACTAAGACGGGACGTTGCGGGTCAGATGTTTCACGATCGGCTTCCGGAGACGTTTCAGGCGCTGCCGGCTTCGGCAGAGCGCCGCCGCAATGTTTGGTCGGCACTGCTGCCGCGCCGCGGCCGCGTACTGGCGCGCATCGCTCTCTCGACGGCGCTCGCCGCCACCGATCTCGCGGCGATCGTGGCGGTGACCCTGGGCCTCGAATTCGCCTACCACGTCGCAACACAGGACAGCACGGCCTGGGCGGGTGCTCTCCGCGGCCTGCGGCTGGCGGCGCTGCTCGGCCTGGTGATCATCGCCACGAACGTCCTGCGCGAGGAATACAGCCTCGAGACCGTCATGGCACAGAAGCCGGGCATCCAGCGGGTGGCCTCCCTCTGGCTGGTCGCCTGGGCGGCCGTGCTCGTGGTCAGCTTCATGACCAAGACGACCAACGATTATTCGCGCCTCGTCTCGTTCGGGATCTTCGCCCTCGGCCTGCCGGTTCTGATCGGAGCCCGCACGGCGGTGCGACGCCTGGTGTGGCAGCGGCTCAGTGCCGGATCGACCACGGCGAGCCGGATCCACCTCGTGGGCTACGAGGAGGACATCGCGCGCTTCTACGCCGGCAAGGAAGTCGATCATCTTGGCTCGCGCATCATCGGGACGAGCTATCTGCGGCGGGTGGATCCCGGCGCCGACGTGGCCACCCGGTACGACCAGTTGCAGGAGGATCTCGACCTGGCCGTCTCGGTGGTGCGCTTCCTCCGGCCGGACGACGTGTTCGTCCTCGTCCCCTGGGCCGACACCGCGGAGGTCGAGCGCTGCATCGACGCGTTCCTCCGGGTCCCCTCGGCCCTGCACCTGCGTCCCGGCGCGGTCCTCGACCGCTTCCCCGACCTGCAGGTCGCCCGGGTCGGCGGGGTCTCGGGGATCAATATCGGCCGTCGGCCGCTGAACCTCGGCGAGGTCGTGCTGAAGCGGGCCTTCGACCTGATCGTAGCGGCCATCGCCCTCGTGTCGCTGTCGCCCCTGCTGGTGGCGATCGCCGTGGCCATCAAGCTCGACAGCCCCGGCCCGGTCTTCTTCCGCCAGAAGCGCTACGGCTTCAATCAGCAGCCGTTCGGGGTCTTCAAGTTCCGGTCGATGCGGGCGGACTCGAACGCCGCCTTCCGTCAGGCGACGCGCAACGACAGCCGGATCACCCGGTTCGGCGCGATCCTCCGTCGGACCAACCTCGACGAGCTGCCCCAGCTGATCAACGTCCTGCGCGGAGAGATGTCGCTGGTCGGTCCCCGTCCGCACGCGATGGCGCATGATCGGAGCTTCGAGCGGCGGATCGCCCTCTACGCCCGTCGCCACAATGTGAAGCCGGGGATCACCGGCTGGGCCCAGGTCAACGGCTACCGCGGCGAGACGCAGACCGACCTCGCGATGGAGCAGCGCATCGCCTGCGACCTGTACTACATCGACAATTGGTCGATCTGGTTCGACATCCAGATCATGATCCAGACGATCGTCTCGCGCCGCGCCTACCAGAACGCGTTCTAGCAGGCTGCCGGGGACTCGCCGTCGTCCCCATCCTTGCGGGCGCGGCAGCGCCTCAGGGTGCCGGCTTCCGATCGCGGCACGCGCCGCAATCGCCCTCGACCTCCAGGATGCTGTGGGTCGGCGTGAAGCCGGCCCGCTCCAGGGTGCGTCCGAGACTGCCCTCGACCTCCTCCGACGAGGCCTCGTCGACCCCGCCGCAGGTGCGGCAGATCAGGAAGATTACCCCCTCGCCGGGCGCGTGGCCGTGCGTGCAGGGGATGAAGGCGTTCCGGCTCGCGATCCGGTGGACAAGCCCCTGCTCCATCAGGAAATCGAGGGCCCGGTAGACGGAGACCGGGGCCACGCGCTTGCCCGGCACGCTCAGCCGCTCGGCGATGTCGTAGGCGCCCTGGGCTTTCCCGGCCTCGGCCACGGCCTCCAGCACATCCCGGCGCAGCGGCGTGAATTGCAGACCGCGCTCGCGACAGAGGCCCTCGGCCCGCGCGAGCATGTCACCGGTGCCGGCGTGGCACGCGTCGTGACCCTCGTGACGGTGCATGATTGCTCCAGACATGATCCGCAGGTTGTCCCGCGGGTTTGTTACAGTGTATCACCGCCGCCCACGACCGCACCAGTAGCCCCGGTGGTGCCCGCGCCGGTTCAGTGCGCGACGAGGATCCCTTGCCGACCGTTCCCAGCCCGAGACACGTGGCCCGGCATTCGCTGTTCCAGAGCGGGATCGGCCTGCGGCTGGCGCTCGCCGCGACGCTCACGACGCTCGTCTGGCTGACCATCGCCTGGGCGCTTTCGGCATGAGCGGCCAGAATCCGGATCCGATCCGCCTCGTCGGCCTCACTCTCGGTTACGACCGGCATCCGGCGGTCCACCATCTCGACGGCGCCGTGCGGGCCGGCGATCTGCTCGCTTTGGTCGGACCGAACGGGGCCGGCAAGTCGACGCTTCTCAAGGGCATGGCCGGAGAGATCCGCTGCCTCGACGGCCGAATCGAGCGCGCGGGCGCCATCGCCTACATGCCGCAGGTTGACGAGATCGACCGAAGCTTTCCGCTCACCGTCATGGATCTCGCCGGGATGGGTCTCTGGCGGCAGGCGGGGGCGTGGCGCAGCCTCGTCCGGCGACGCCCGGCGGTGGAGGCCGCGCTGGCGGCGGTCGGTCTCGAGGGCTTCGCGGCGCGGCCGATCGGCACCCTGTCGGGCGGCCAGTTCCGGCGGGCCCTGTTCGCGCGGCTGATCCTGCAGGATTGCCCCGTCGTGCTCCTCGACGAGCCGTTCACCGGCATCGACGCGCGGACGGTGGAGGATCTGCTCACCCTGATCCGGACCTGGCACGGCGAGGGACGCACGATCGTGGCCGCCCTGCACGACCTCGCGCAGGTCCGCGCGCATTTCCCGTCGACGCTCCTGCTCGCCCGGGAGCCCGTGGCCTGGGGGCCGACCGCGCGGGTTCTCACCGCCGAGAATCTCGCCCGCGCCCGCAACCTGTCCGAGGCCTGGGACGAGGGCGCGGCGATCTGCACCGGACCGCGGGAGCACCCGGCCGTGGCGCATGATCACGGCGCCGCCGCGCATCACCACCACGAGGACGCCGCGTGACCGATCCGTTCGGATCCTTCCTCGCGCCGTTCGTCGAATTCGGCTTCATGCGCCGGGCGCTGGCGGGCTGCCTCGCGCTGTCGGTGTCGGCGCCGCCCATCGGCGTCTTCCTGACCTTGCGCCGCATGAGCCTGATGAGCGACGCGATGAGCCACGCGATCCTGCCGGGAGCCGCGGTCGGCTTCCTGGTCGCGGGCCTGTCCCTGCCGGCGATGACGCTGGGCGGCCTGGTCGCCGGCCTCGCGGTGGCCCTGCTCGCCGGCGCGGTCACCCGGGCGACCACGATCCGGGAGGACGCCAACCTCGCGGCCTTCTACCTCATCTCGCTCGCCGCCGGCGTGCTGCTGGTCTCCCTGCGCGGATCGCAGATCGACCTGATGCACTTCCTGTTCGGCTCGGTCCTGGCGCTCGACGATTCCGCCCTCTGGCTGCTCGGCGGCATCAGCACGCTGACCCTCCTGGCGCTCGCCGTGATCTACCGGCCGCTCGTGATGGAATGCGTGGACCCGCTGTTCCTGCGGAGCGTCAGCCGCAGCGGCGGACCGGTCCACCTCGCCTTCCTGGCGCTCGTGGTGGTCAATCTCGTGGGCGGGTTCCAGGCCCTCGGCACGCTGCTGGCGGTGGGGCTGATGCTGCTGCCCGCGGTGGCGGCCCGGTTCTGGGCCCGGGACCTGGCCGGGCTGATCCCCGTCTCGATGCTGATCGCCGCCATCGCGAGCGTCTCGGGGCTCAGCCTGTCGTACCAGTACGACCTGCCGAGCGGCCCGGCCATCGTGCTGGCGGCGGGGGCGCTCTACGTCGCCTCGATGATGGTCGGCCCGCGCGGCGGGCTGCTGCGCCGCCTCGTGCGGCCGCGCCACCTCGAAGCCTGATCAGGGCTGGTCCTTCAGGGCCGCGAGACCCTCGCGATAGCTCGGATAGGCGAGCGCCACGCCGAGCTCCTCGCGGATCAGCCGGTTTTGCACGCGCTTGTTCTCGCCGTAGAAGCTGCGCGCCATCGGCGACAGGTCGGCGGTCTCGAAATCGATCGCGGGCGGCAGCGGCAGGCCGGTGAGCGAGGCGGCGTGCTCCGTCACGGTCTGGGGCGCGGTCGGCTCGTCGTCGGTGACGTTGTAGATCGCCCCCGGCCGCGGCCGGTCGACGGAGGCCAGCAGCGTCGTGGCGATGTCGTCGACATGGATGCGGTTGAAGACCTGACCGGCCTTCACGATGCGCTGCGAGCGGCCCTCGCGCAGCTTCACGATCGGGTTGCGCCCGGGCCCGTAGATGCCCGAGAGCCGGAAGACCTGCACGGCTTTGCCCGTCCGCGCGCCGAGCGCCAGCCACGCCGCCTCGGCGTCGAGGCGCACCCTGGACCGGGCGCTGCGCGGATTCGCCGGCGTCGCCTCGTCGATCCAGGCGCCGCCCTGGTCGCCGTAGACGCCGATGGTCGAGAGGTAGCCGATCCAGCCGATCCGGCTCGCCGCGACGGCGTCCGCGTAGCGGGCCAGAACCGGGTCGCCGGCCTCGCCGGGAGGCGCCGAGACGAGGAGCACATCGGTGCGGGCGAGATCCGCCGCGATCCGGGAATCGTCGGCCCCGGGGCCGAAGGCCCGCATGGCGAACCCGGTCTCCGCCGCGATCCGGTCGGCGGCCGCGGCATCCGTGACGGTGGCGCAGACGGTGTCGAACCGCGCCCGTGCCCGCTCGGCGAAACGGCGGCCGGTGAAACCGAGCCCGAAGACGAAGAGATTCATGCGGCGGATGTCTCGCCCGCCGGCGATTCCGTCAAGCCGGCGGCGTGCCACTCGTCGCGGACATGGGAATCGGTTTCGCCGTCGCCGTGCCGCTGCCGGAGTGCACGCACGGCATCCGGCGCGAGGAGCCGGCCGCAGGCCCAGACGGCCATGCCGCGCACCAGCGGGGACGTGTCGGCGAGCCCCGCAACGGCCGCGCCCGCCAGATCAGGATCGCCGGAATTGCCGATTGCGATCATGACGTTGCGCAGGAACCGGTCGCGCCCGGTGCGCTTCACCGGCGTGCCGGCGAAGAAGGACCGGAAGGCGGCATCGTCGAGGGCCGCCAAATCCGCCAGCGCCGGGGCTGCCAGATCAGCCCGTGCGGCGAGCCGGCTCTCGGCCGCCGTGCGGGCGAACTTGTTCCAGGGACAGACGGCGAGGCAATCGTCGCAGCCGAAGACCCGGTTGCCGATCGCCGGCCGGAACGCCGCGGGGATCGGGCCGGCATGCTCGATCGTGAGATAGGAGATGCAGCGGCGGGCATCGAGCCGGTAGGGCGCCGGGAAGGCGTCGGTCGGGCAGATGTCCAGGCAAGCGCGGCACGAGCCGCAATGGTCGCGCTCCGGCGCGTCTGGCTCGAACTCCGCGCTGGTGTAGATCGCCCCGAGGAGCAGCCAATTGCCGTGCCCGCGGGAAATCAGCACCGTGTGCTTGCCCTGCCAGCCGAGGCCGGCCGCCTCGGCGAGGGTCTTCTCCATGACCGGGGCGGTGTCGCAGAAGACCTTCACGCGCACGTCGCCCTTGGCGGACAGGTAGCCGCCCAATTCCTTCAGCCGGCCCTTCAAAACTTCGTGATAATCCCGCCTCTGCGCGTAGGCGGCGACGGCCCCGCGATCGCGCTGCGCCAGGAGGTCGAGGGGATCGTGGTCGGGCCGGTAGCTCATCGCCACGACCAGGATGCTGCGCAGGCCGGGCCACAACTCCACCGGGCTCGCCCGCTGGTCGGCCCGGTCCGCCATCCAGTCCATGGTGCCGTGCGCGCCCTCGGCGAGCCAGGCCGACAGGCGGCCCGGCAAGTCCGGAAGCCGGTCGGGGCGAGTGACGCGCAGGCCGCAGAATCCGAGGGTCCGGGCCCGGGTCTCGACGAGGCGCCGCAGGTCGGCGCCGTGATAGGTCCGTCGCGCGTTCAGAAATCCAGATCCGCGTAATGGGCGGCCGGCGCCATGCCGGGCACCCGGTCGGCGAGGAGGCCGCGGAACGAGGGCCGCGACTTGACCCGTGCGTACCAGTTCCGCGCCATCTCGTCCTCGTCCCAGGGCACGTCGCCCAGGTAGTCGACGCAGGAAAGATGGGCGGCCGCCGCCAGATCGGCATAGGTCAGGTTGTCGCCGGCGATCCAGCGCCGCCGCGCGATCAGGTAGCCGATGTATTTCAGATGGTAGCGCACGTTGGAGCGCGCGGCGCGGATCGCGTTCATGTCGGGGGGGCCGCCGCCCTCATGGGCCGCCATGAAGCGCTTCGAGATCTTCTCGTTGACCAGGTAGGCGGTCACCTCGGACTCGAACTTGACCAGGAACCAGTCGAGCAGGCGCCGCACTTCGACGCGCTCGACGGTGTCCTCGGGCAGCATCCGCCGCCCCGAGAGCCCGAGGCCGCGGGTCTCGTCGAGATACTCGGCGATGACGCCGGCGCCGGGGACGACGAGGCCGTTCTGCTCCAGCAGCACGGGCGTGATGCCCGCCGGATTGATCAGCAGGAAGTCGTCGCGTCGTTCCCAGGGCCGTTCCTCGAACAGCGTCGGCTCCATGCCCATCTCGGCGAGCACGAGACGGATGAATCGGGAATTCGCGCAGAAGGGGAAGTGGTAGAGGGTTGCCATCGAGGCCGTGTGGGACGTTCGGTCTGCCAGCGCGGCCGGTCCCGCGCTCGTCGTGGGCCCTGAAGCGCGGATCTTCGGCGCGCAGGACTTCGGACCGAGCGTTATTGCCGGACCGTTGCCGAGCCCTTAACACGCGCGGCCCGGCCCGGTAACCGCCCGTCAACCCTGATCGGCGAAGTCTCGGGTACAACCATATCGCGTGGCAGGTGGCGGCTCGACGGGGGCCGCCGCGCCCGCGCCACAAGGCGTCACGATGGATCCGGCAAGCATCGGCAAGGCAGTGCTGCTCGCCCTGGTGGAGGGGGCGACCGAGTTCATCCCGGTCTCGTCGACCGGCCACCAGCTGCTGGTCGGCCACTTCATCGGCTTCCACTCGCCCAACAACACCTTCGAGGTGTTGATCCAGCTCGGCGCGATCCTGGCGATCCTGCTGGTGTATTTCCGCCGCCTGCTCGGCATTGCCACGGCGGCGCCGTCCGATCCGAAGGCGCGCCGGTTCGTGCTCGGCATCCTGGTGGCGTTCCTGCCGGCGGCGATCATCGGCGGCCTCTTCTCCAAGCTGATCAAGGCCTACCTGTTCAACCCGTGGATTGTCTGCGCGACCCTGGTGGCCGGCGGCTTGGTGCTCCTCGTCATCGACGACACCGACCTCGAAGTGAAGAAGACCGACGTCTACGACTTCACACTGCCGATGGATCTGAAGATCGGCATCTTCCAGTGCCTGGCGATGATCCCCGGCGTTTCGCGCTCGGGCGCCACGATCGTGGGTGCGATGCTGATGGGCGCCGACAAGCGCTCGGCCACCGAGTTCTCGTTCTACCTCGCGATGCCGACCATGGCGGGCGCCTTCGCCAAGGATTTGCTCGACAACTACAAGTACCTTTCGAGCAACGATGTCGGCCTGATCGTGATCGGCTTCATCGTGTCGTTCGTCTCGGCGCTGTTTGTGGTGCGGGTTCTCCTCGACTACGTCTCCCGCCACGGCTTCTGGCTGTTCGCGTGGTGGCGGATCATCGTCGGCGCTCTGGGCTTCGCCGGACTGATCATCCTGGGCTGAGGCGGGGATCCTCGCCCGAGCGCGCGGACGAATTTGCGCCGCCGCCTTGATCCATCCACGCCGTCGTTCCGGGCCACCGCAGGCAGGCCCGGAATGGCGGCTCGTATTGACGGGTATCCCGCGCTTCGCCTCGGCCGCGACCATTAAAAATCGGTGACGGGCGGCTTGAGCTTTCCTCAACCATCGGGGAATTGCCAGCGGCGGAGCGGCGTGCGAGGCAAACGCACGAAAGCGGTGCAGCAGACGCCGCGTCTGGGACGTTCCGATGGAAGACACACCGCTCGCCGACCTCTTCGAGCCTGCCGACCGGGCGCGCTGGCTCGGCCTCGTCGAAGGCGTCCTGAAGGGTGCCGATTTCGAGAAGCGGCTGGTGTCGCGTACGGCCGACGGCCTGCGGATCGAACCCCTCTACGGACCGGCCGAACCGGTCGCCCAGCCCGTGCGCGCGCCGGGACCCTGGCGGATCGCACAGCGGGTCGACCATCCCGACCTCGCCGTCGCCAATGCCCAGGCGCTCACCGATCTCGAAGGAGGGGCCGACGCCCTGGTGCTGGCTTTCGCGGGCGCGCCGGGGGCCCGCGGCTTCGGCCTGACCGCCGCGAGCGTCGAGGATCTCGACGCGGTGCTGAAGGGCGTGATGCTGCCGCTGATCGCCCTGCGGATCGACGCCGGCGGCCGAGGCCTGGAGGCAGCCCGGCTGATGAGGGCGCTGGCGGAGCGCCGGGGCGAGGATCTCTCGGCCTACGATCTCGATCTCGGCCTCGACCCGGTCGGCGTTCTGGCGGCGACCGGCAGCCTCGGCGCGGTCTGGAAGGAGGTCGCCCCGCGGCTCGCCGGGACCGTTTCGGAGCTGGAGGCTGCGGGCTTCCGCGGTCGGGCGTTCCTGGCCGACGGACGGCCCTATCATGAGGGCGGGGCCGGGGAGGCGGCGGAACTCGGGGCAGTGCTCGCGACCGCGGTCGCCTATCTGCGTGCCCTGGAGGAGGCCGGTCACGACCTGTCGGATGCCCGTGACCGCGTCGCGGTGCTGCTGGCTGCCGATGCCGACGAGTTCGTCACGCTCGCCAAGTTCCGCGCGATGCGGCGGCTCTGGGCCCGGGTCGAGCAGGCCTGCGGACTCGATCCGACGCCGCTGCGTCTCCATGCCGAGACGGCGTGGCGGATGATGACCAAGCGCGACCCGTTCGTGAACATCCTCCGCACCGGCATGGCGGCAGCCTCGGCCGGCATGGGCGGAGCCGACAGCGTCGCGGTCCTGCCCTACACGCAGGCCCTCGGACTGCCCGACGCCTTCGCCCGGCGGGTGGCGCGCAACAGCCAGATCGTGCTCGTCGAGGAATCGCACCTGGCGCGCGTCAGCGACCCCGCGGCGGGCGCCGGCGGCTTCGAGGCCCTGACCGCCCAACTCGCCGAGGCCGGCTGGGCGGCGTTCCAGGCGATCGAGGCCGAGGGCGGCATCGTCGCCTCGCTCAGCGTCGGCAAGCTGCAGCGGCGGATCGAGCTGACCCGCGAGGCCCGGATCAAGGCCGTGGCGACCCGCCGCGAACCGCTCACGGGTGCGAGCGAGTTTCCGAACCTGTCCGAGAAGCCCGTCACCGTCCTCGACGTTCCGCCCATGGCCGGGCCGCACGGGTCCAATTTCGGTGCGGGCTCGGCCGTCGCCTGCGACGCGCTGCCGTCTCAGCGTTTGGCCGAGCCCTACGAGGCCCTGCGGGACGCCTCGGATTCCTGCCTCGCCAAGACCGGCCGCCGGCCGGCAGTGTTCCTGGCCAATCTCGGCCCGGTGGCAGCGTTCAACGCCCGGGCGACATTCGCGGCCAATGCCTTCGCGGCGGGTGGCCTCGAAGCGCTGTCGAACGACGGCTTTGCCGATGCCGAGGCCGCGGCCGCGGCCTTCCGGGAATCCGGCGCCAGCCTGGCCTGCATCTGCTCGACCGATGCGATCTACGCCGAGCGCGCCGTCGCGACGGCGGAAGCCTTGGCGAAGGCGGGCGCCGGACCGATCTACCTCGCCGGCAAGCCCGCGGACCTCTCCGAACCGCTGAAACAGGCGGGAGTGGCCGCCTTCCTGCATGTCGACTGCGACCTGCTTGCCCTGCTCAACGCGGCTTTGCGCGCGGCCATTCGGACGCCCTCGTCGCGCTGAAGGGGCTTATCTTCGCGAATACGCCGCAGCCTGTACCCGCATGACGTCTCGCCTCGCTCTCGCACTGTTCCTCATAGGCACGATCCCGGCCGCCGCCGCACCGCGCCCATCCGCCCTGCCCGACCGGTTCGACGGCACCTGGAGCGTCGAGATCATCACCGAGACGGGAGGCTGCGACCGCGCTTATCGTTACCCCGTGCGGATCGAGCACGGGCGGGCGCGCTTCATCGGGACCGCCTTCGTGGTCGAGGGCGGCGTGGCGCGGAACGGCGCGATCCGGGGCTCCATCTCGAACGGCGCCACCACCGCCGACGTGCGCGGGCGCCTGGGTTCGGACGGGTTCGGAGCCGGAACCTGGGTCGCGTCCGGCGCCCTCGCCTGCCGGGGATATTGGAACGCCGAGCGGCGCGGCTGAGGCGGCGTGTGGCCGTCGCGAAACGGTCCGGATCTCGCCCTGAATCGGGCACGTGAACCGTGCCGCCAGCCCCGATCCCGACGCAATCATGAGCGAGACCTGAATGCGGTTCGGACACCCGACGAGGCCGCCCGTATGAAGACTTCGATCCTCGCCACCTTCACCGTCCTCGCACTCGTGTCGGCTGCTCAGGCGCGCCCTCACCGGGTTCCAACTGCCCCGAAGGTGAATGCGGCGGAGGCCGAGAAGGTACTGGCGCCGCTGCGGCAGGCCGCAACCGCGTGTTTCGCCGACACGGTGCTGTCGAACCCGAAGGCCACCGCCGAGGCGCGCGCCGGCCACTGGTACGAGGCCGTCGGCATCACGGGCTTCCTGTGCCGCCCGGAGGTCGCCGCAATGATCCAGACCCATGACCGCCTCTTCGGGGCGAAGACGGGCGAGCGCTATTTCAAGGGTGCCTACGTCAAGCATCTCGATCAGCAGCTCGCCGAGCGGCTGCAGCCGATGTTCGCCCGCAAGGCCGTCGCCAGCGCCGAGCCGCCGGTCGAGAAGGCCTCCGCGGAGGATTCGGCCGAAGGCAACTGAACGGACATCGTCCGGGCCGGCAGCGCCCTTTCCGACGCGGCGACGGCGATGCCCTACGAACTCCATTACTGGCCGATGATACAGGGGCGCGGCGAGTTCGTCCGCCTAGCCCTTGAGGAAGCCGGCGCCGACTACATCGACGTCGCCCGCCAGGATGACGACGCCGGCGGCATCGGACCGATGCTCGAGCGCCTGTCCGATCCGGCCAATCCGCGGCCGCCGCTGGCACCGCCCTTCCTGCGCGATGGCGATCTTGTCGTCGGGCAGAGCGCCGCGATCCTGCTCTATCTCGGGCCGCGACTTGGCCTCGTCGGCGCATCGGAGCGCGACCATATCTGGACCCACCAGCTTCAGCTCACCGTAGCGGACGCGGTCGACGAGGCGCACGACACGCACCATCCGATCGGCGTTGGCCATTATTACGCAGACCAGAAGCCCGAGGCGCTCCGCCGCGCGGCGGAGTTCCGGACCGAGCGCATCCCCAGGTTCCTCGGCTATTTCGAGCGCGTGCTGGCGGCTAATGGCGGCCGCCGCCTCGTCGGCGCGGATCTGTCCTACGCCGACCTGTCGCTGTTCCAGCTCGTCGACGGCCTGCTTTACGCCTTCCCCAAGACCACTGCCGCGGTCCTGCGGAGAAACCCGCAGGTGGCGCGGCTCCACGAGACCGTCGCGCAGCGCCCGCGCCTCGCCGCCTATCTCGCCAGCGACCGCCGGATCCCGTTCAACGAGGACGGCATCTTCCGGCGCTATCCGGAACTCGATCCCTGAGTCGCGGACCGGGCCTCACCGCCGCGGCCCGGCGATCAGGATCGCCGCGAGCACCAGCGCGACGACCCCCAGCGCCAGCGACAGCAGGCGCCAGAACAGCAGCGGATCGCGCTCGAGCAGCGAGGCCCGCCGCCCGTCCGTGAAGGCCGGATTGGGATGGCGCAGATCGTGGACGAAGGCGGACAGTGCCGCGTAGCGCCGCGTCGGATCGGGATGGACGGCCTTGCGAAGCGCCCCATCGACCCAGACCGGCAAAAGCGGACGCACCGTGAGAGCCGACGCGTAGCGCAGCCGCCGCTGCGCCGCGCGCGTGCGTGCCCGGGGCACGGCATCGCCGTAGGGCAGCCGTCCGGTCAGCATCTGGTAGGTCATCACGCCGACCGCGAAGATGTCGGACCCGGCGGTGGCCGGGGCGCCGAGGAAACACTCGGGCGCCGTGTACTGCACCGTGCCGAGGATCTCCGCCGGGTCGATCCGCGCATCGCCCTCGATCACGCCGGCGACCTGGGTGGCGCCGAAATCGATGATCTGGACGGTCCCGGCCGAGTCGATCAGGACATTGTCGGGCCGTAGATCCTGGTGAACCATCTCCCGCCGGTGGAACGCCTGCACGCCGCGGGCGAGCTGCTCGATGAGGCCCCGCACCGTCTCCAGTTCAGGCGCCGCATGGTCGCGCATCCATTGGGTCAGGGTCTGGCCCTCGACGTAGCGCATGACCGTGTAGAGGTGGCTGCGGCGGCCGACCTGGGGATGGGCCTTGAGCACGTGGGGATTGTCGATCCGCCGCGCGATCCACTCCTCCATCACGAAGCGCTTCCGCTGGGCCGGATCGTCCCGCAGGTCCAGGGACAGCACCTTCAGAGCGACCTGGGCGCCGGTCTCCGCCTCGACCGCCAGGTAGACGCGGCTGCGCGGACCGGAATGCAGGATCCGCAGCAGCCGGAAGCCGTCGAGCTCGGCGGGCGGATCGAGGAGCGGCGCGGGGTCCAGCCCATCGGCCTCGCCGAGGAGGTCCGCCGGCTCGCCTGCCGGCACGGTTTCCACCCGCACGATCTGGATCGTCAGGTTGTCCGGACTCCCGGCCGCCAGGGCCGCCTCGACGATCGCCCGTGCGGCCGCGCCCAGAGTCTCGGCCTGTGCGATCGCCGCCACCACGTCGCGGGGCCGGACATGCTCGTGCACGCCGTCGGTCGTCAGCACGAAGGTGTCGCCGGCCTCGATGCCGACGGCGTGATAATCGATCTCCACGCGGGCCTGCGCCCCGAGGGCGCGGCCGAGATAGGATTCGACCGTGGAGACCACCACGCGGTGGTCCTCGGTGAGCTGTTCGAGGGACCGCCCCGACACCCGCCAGATCCGGGCATCGCCGACGTGGAAGAGGTGGGCCACGCGCGATTTCAGCACGAGGGCGTCGAAGGTGGTGACGTAGCCGCGGTCGGCGTCGTTCGGATCGGCGCCGCGCCGGGTCTGGGCGTAGAGCCAGGAATTCGCCGCCGCGATCACGCGCTGCGCCGAGGTCTTCACCGACCACGTGTCCGGCGTGGCGTAGTAGTCGCTGAGGAAGCTCTTGACCGCGGTCTCGCTCGCGGCCGCGCCCGCCGCGCTGCTGCTGATCCCGTCGGCGAGCGCCACCGCGATCCCCTTCAGGCCCAGGGCCGGCTGGACGGGGACCAGCGTGCCGTTGAAATCCTGGTTGGCCGCCTTGCGACCGGCGCTGCTGTGCTGGCCGATCGTGACGGTGAGGTCGCCCAGGCCCTGCGCTCCGGCGCTCAAGCGGCGGCCGCCGCGCTGTCGCCCCGTCCCCGGTACGACAGCGCCTCGGCGAGGTGGAACCGGCGCACCTGCGCCTCGCCGTCGAGATCGGCCAGGGTCCGGGCGACGCGCAGCGTCCGGTGAAAGCCGCGGGCGGACAGGCGCATGCTCTCGGCCGCCTGCCGGATCAGCGCCGTGCCGTCGGCATCGGGGCTCGCGACGTCCGAGATCAGCGTGGCCGGACAGGTCGCGTTGGTGGTGGAATCCGGCAGCCCGCGCGCCGCGTACCGCGCACCCTGAAGCGACCGTGCCGCTGCCACCCGGGCGGCCGCCTCGCGGGAACCCTCCGCGGGCGCCGGCAGGATCAGGTCGGCGGCGGTGACCGCCGGCACCTCAAGGCGCAGGTCGATGCGGTCGAGCATCGGGCCCGAGATACGGGCCTGATATTGCGCCATGCAGCGGGCGTTCGGCCCGCGCCGGCAGGCATAGCCCGGCTCGAGACCCTGGCCGCAGCGGCAGGGATTCATCGCCGCGACCAGCTGGAAGCGCGCCGGGTAGGTGATCCGGTGGTTGGCGCGGGCGATCATCACCGCGCCCGATTCCATCGGCTGGCGCAGGCTGTCGAGCACCTGGGGGGCGAATTCCGGCAGCTCGTCCAGGAACAGCACGCCGCCATGGGCGAGGGAGACCTCGCCGGGTCGCGCCCCAAGGCCGCCGCCGACCAGAGCCGCCATCGAGGCGGAGTGGTGCGGCTGCCGGAACGGCCGACGGTTCGAGAGGGCGCCGTCCTTCAGCTCGCCGGCCACCGACTGGATCATGGAGATGTCGAGCAATTCGCGCGGCGTCAGCGGCGGCAGGATCGAGGGCAGCCGCGCCGCGAGCATGGATTTGCCGGAGCCCGGCGGCCCGTTCATCAGGAGGTTGTGGCCGCCGGCCGCCGCGATCTCCAGGGCGCGCTTGGCGCCCTCCTGGCCCTTGATGTCGGAAAGGTCCGGTAGCGGCCCGACCGACGCGGCCACGGCGGGCTCCGGCCGGGCCATGACCTGGCTGCCCTTGAAGTGGTTGGCGAGTTGGATCAGCGAGCGCGGCGCGAGCACGTCGAGGTCGCCCCCGGCCCAGGCCGCCTCCGGACCTGTGGCGGCCGGGCAGATGAGTCCGAGACCCCGGGCACCGGCCGCCATGGCGGCCGGCAGCACGCCGCTGACTGCCGTGATGCCGCCGTCGAGGGCGAGTTCCCCGAGCACGCAATAGCCGGCCAGCGCGTCGGGTGGGATCGCGCCGATCGCCGCCATGACGCCGAGCGCGATCGGAAGGTCGAAATGCGAGCCTTCCTTGGGAAGATCGGCGGGTGCGAGGTTCACGGTGATGCGCTTGGCCGGGAGGGCCAGCCCGGAGGCGATCAGCGCGCCGCGGACTCGCTCGCGGGATTCTGCCACCGCCTTGTCGGGCAGGCCCACCACGGTGAACACCACCGAGCCGGGGATGATCTGGACCTGCA
>Ga0316228_1000980_pt1 | contig 33159 bp, 31 predicted proteins | sample TBH18021metaG_FD_206005 | JGI IMG/M metagenome (GOLD analysis project Ga0316228, IMG submission 206005) | Freshwater microbial communities from Trout Bog Lake, Wisconsin, USA - TBH18021 | ecosystem: Environmental > Aquatic > Freshwater > Lake > Hypolimnion/Profundal zone | place: USA: Wisconsin... | reverse complement strand
GCTGAAACTGAATTCGATTCATCTTCACGGCCTGCCTCCTTGGTAGGAAAGTACCGTGAGTTTAACCCCCAAGGGTGACAGAATATGTCGCACCGCTATTGCAGCGGAAGATCATCGCTAATCAGGTAATATTTTGGCCTTTTCGCCGTCGTCTGCAGCAGCCTCGGCATCCGGGGGGGGCATCTGCTGCGCGACTGTTTCCCTCCTGCGTCGCGGGTTGCCCGCCTGCCCCGTCTGCCCCGCCGGCCGCTTTTGCCGCCGCTCCTGCTCCCGCCGCTCCTTCTTCTGCTCCGCCTGCTTCCGCTCTGTCTGACGCTCCTGCTGCCGACGCCTTCTCACGCCGGCGTTGGCCGACATCGGTGGGCAGGGCATTACCCGTCTGGTCCAGCAGGTCGTTCCCGCTTCCTGCCTTGTTCAGGCCCTCGGGGGGTAATGCCTCCGCGCCGACCGGCTTCAGCGCATCGACCTCGGCCTCGCTCGCGGAGAAAACCACCTTCCCCGGCGAGTCGTCCTGCTGGCCGGCACCGTTTTTTTGTTCCACCGACTGAATGCGCTCCGTCGGGATCTCAAGTTTTTTGCGAAATACCGTACCCTTCTCGGCGACGATGGTCTCCACCTCGCCCTTCCGGTCGTGAACTATGCCGGTCACCTTGGCTTCGCTGATATCCTGCTGTCCGAGGTCCCCGGCATCGGCCTCCACGACCATGCCGACCTCGACCTTCTTGGCCTCATGCTGGGCGGACTGGCCGGTTCGCTGCTTCGGGGCGGCTTTTGCTCGTCCGTCGTCTTTATCGGGGTGGACCGTGGGAACTCGTTTGTCGCCCATCCGGAAAACTCCTTTCTGGCCAGTGACACCCACGTGCATCCTGCGGGGAATCCTGCCCCCCGGGCCGCTCGGTAAACGGCAGGAAGCGGCGCGCTCCTTGGCATCTCTAAGGTAGAGTATCGCCAAAGAGATAAACCGCAACTAATGTGTCAGTGAGGGGATTGCAGAAACTCATCACTATTCAGGTGCAGAAAATGGGGGATGTGAGGGCGAGGGAGGTTTCTTGAAGCACAGCAGGGACTTTACCGGACAGCTTGAAGTGTGAGTGGCTGATTGAGCGGGACCGGGCGGGAGAGGAACCGGAAAACGGCCGCATCCTTCGATGCGGCCGTTACCCTTTCCTCAAGTGTGGCGCGTGATTCAGAAAAATCACATCAACGGATGAAGTTGGTGAAGATCTTGTCTTCCCTCTCCGGCTCCGCTACCACGCCCTTGCCATGCTGCACCAGTTTCATGAGCCAGGCCATGTTCTTCCCCAGCACGCGCATGACCTGCACGCCCTCCCCGTCCTGCAGCGCCTCGCCCGGCTCCCTGCCGTGTATCACGTTCCAGTAGTTGGAGGTGACCGGCAGCATCTCGGAAATGCTCAGGTAGTGGTTCAGCTGATCGAAGGTGGGCAGGCCGCCGGAGCGCCGCACCGCGACCACCGAAGCCCCCACTTTGTGGCGCAGCAGACCGCCGTTCACGCCCGCCACGAAGAAGGCGCGGTCCAGGAAGGACTTCATGGTGCCGTTGATCGCGGAGTAATACACCGGTGAGCCGAAGATGAGGGCATCGGCCTGCTTCATCTTCTGGATCCACTCGTTGACCTCGTCGCCCTTGAGCCCGCAGCGCTCGTCCACATTCTTGATGCACTGGTAGCAGGCGATGCACCCCCTGATGGCCTGGTTGCCCACCTGGACTATTTCGGTTTCGATCCCCTCTTTTTCGAGTTCATCCGCCACCAACCTGATGGCATGGTAGGTGTTCCCTTCCTTGTTGGGGCTGCCGTTGAATGCCAGCATCTTCATTGCCTATCTCCTCCTCGCCCGAATCGGGCTCATGCGCTGCCAGTTTTCCTTCCTCACAGGGGCCACATACCCAGGGTCGTTACATTCTGCTATCAAGGCAAATATTCGGCGGCGCCTATCTCCGTCAGGTACAGGCGGACGGTGACCGAGTTTTTCGCTGCCAGCGCGCCTAGGGCCACGATCTTTTCCAGTAGCGCCGAGGCTAGTTTGTTTTCCACCGAGGTACGCGGGCTGATACTGCGGGCCAATACGACAATGCGCAGGTCGGAGCCGATATCGCGGACATTAGCCAGAGAAAACTGGAGGGATATCTGCTCCGGCTTGAGTACTGCCAACTTCCCGCCGGGAACCTCCAGCAAACCGGAGATAATGGATGGCAGTTTGCTGGCAAGGCCGTCGAGGACCGCATCGGTGACATTTTCTTTGTAAATAATCTCAACATTCATGGTACTAGTTCTCCTTTTTGGTTGGTCTTTGCAGAAGGGGACGAGGCGTGAGGGCCTGACTTCCACTTAGTTGATGGCGTACCCCTACCCTAAGCCGTCCGTGGGGCCGATAAGTATTTATTTCTGGTTTCGTTCAATGTCTTCACAACTTTCTTCATTCCGAAGCAGCTAAAACCTATGCGGGATGGCACATCGGGGAGCGCCCCTTCTCGACTATTCCAGGCTCAATCGCTCCCTATCCCGGGCACTTTCGATTTAGATATGCGCCTTGATTGGGCTCGGATAATTTTCCACACTGATTCGGGCGGGATGCAAGAAACTGCCATCACCGTTCTTACCAATACAAAACAGCTTTTCGGGTGGAACGCCACGAAGCACCTTTTTCAGGTTTTTTTTGTGCCCCCTTCCGCAAGCCAGAATGACCATGTCGACGTTCTTCAGTACCTCCCCAATCACCTCTGCATTCTTTAAAGCTGTGTCATCATCTTTTTCCAGATTCTTCGGATTCGTGGCGTAGCCGGGATAAAGGTTCAGGAGCCAAAAGCCTCCCCACCCCCATTTAACCGCCAAATTATTGCAGTTTGACATTGTCTGATCGGTAAGGAGGTGATCCGCCTTGGAAGGGTTTTGGCATAAGAATGCGCCAACTGGCTTTTTATGAGACCAGATTCTTTTTAAAGAGAAACGAAAACCGTCACCTTCCGACATGACGGCCTCAGATTCTATGGTAGCCGTAGCAACATATGTGTTCACATAAACTCCCAGTGTTAACGGGCACGAGATTTAATGGCCGGTGTTAAGCACTCGGTACACCTCTTCTACAGCGGATAGATCGAAAACGATTCGAGTTTCCCCTGACAATTCCACTGAGGCAGCAAAGGAGTCGGACCGGCTATGCTCAGCAGCGGCGGGCTGACCGTCGCCAACCTGTTTATCTTTGCCCAAAGAGTGCTGTCACCCCAGTACTGCGGAGGCGTGTCATGCGCCGCAACGTACCGGAAAATTTCCCAGGGGTGCCGGCAGCCGGAGCGGACCGCGTCCAGGGTCAGTTGTTCAAGAAATCCCAGTCCGGTGGTTTTGTCCGGCTGTTCCTTCAGCCAGCGAGTCACGGCGGCAGGAATAAACGGCAAGGGAGCATTGTCGAGCTGCGCCAATTGGACGAATTCGGCATGGTCTTGCGCCGCGAACGCCCTGTCCACCCGCTCGGCGCAGCTAAACTGTTCCCTGGTTACCGGCTGCCGCCGATCATACACCAAAGCAAGTTGCTCGGGAAGCAGTTGTCCAATGCCATTGAAGGGCTCGATGCCCGGGAAGGCATCCAGGCAGATAAGCTCCGCAGCCTGGATACCCTTGAGCTTCAGGCAGGCAAGGATATGGCAAAGCATCGATTGATCGAAGAGGCAGGCGTCAAACCAAAGAACCAGTCCGTCATACGCCCCGACTGTCTCCAGTTTCAGGTACTGGGTCCGCAGGGTCTCCAGGACCAGCGCCCGGTCCAATCCTCCGCCGGTCGCCTGCTCCAGGAATGTGGCGCGGGCCTGCAAGGTATCCTCTTCGGGCCATCCCGGATTTCTGGGGCCCTCGTAAAGGATGTCATGCCAGACAAACACTTCGCCGGGGACGCCGCTCTTTTTCAGGTTCTCCCCGGCAATGTCACCGCTGGTCACCTGTAGCACCTTTTTCATAGAGAACCTTTATTCTGCGAAACGACTTCACATTACTTCATCCGGCGGATCCGCACCGCGATCTCGGGATCCCCCTTGAGCAGGTCGACCAGCCGGGCCGGGTCCGTCTCCCCGTAATGGTAGGGATAGAGCACCTTTGGCTTGAAGGATCTGGCGGCGTCGGCGGCCATTTCCGGGGTCATGGTGTACGGCAGGTTCATCGGCAGGAAGGCAATGTCGATCCGCTTCAGTTGGCTCATCTCCGGGATGTTCTCCGTGTCTCCGGCAATGTAGAGCCGTTTGTCGCCAAAGGTCAACACGTAACCGTTGCCGTCACCCTTGGGGTGAAAGGGCTGGCCGTTGTCGCGCTTGTGCAGAAGGTTATAGGCCGGCACCGCTTCGACGCTTATCCCCTCAACCTTCCTGGTGTCTCCATTGTGCATGACGATGCCGCCCGGCACCTTCTCCAGGCATTTCTCGGTCAGCACCACGGTCGTTTTCCCGGTGGTTATCTGCTGCAGGGCAACCGGGTCGAGATGGTCCTGATGCTCGTGGGTGATGAAGATCAGATCAGCCTTGGGCAGCTTGGCATAATCGGTCAGTTTACTGTAGGGATCGACGTAGATGAACTTGCCGCCGAACTTGAACATAAGCGAGCCATGGCCGATGAAGGTAATTTCCAGATTCCCCGCGGTCGTCTTTACCACATCCTTTTCGAAAGCCTGGGCTGCACCGGCCAGACCGGTACCGCATACGCCCAGGATCAGGAATATCAACGCTGCTTTCAACATGATGCCTCCTTTTTCCGGTGATTTGTGTCTGTGCAGACGGTCGCCGGACCTCAGGCCACCCGTCATCGACGAAGAGCTATTGTGCCATCGATAGTTTCATTTGCAATCCACCCCCGGCCAAATCTGCAAATCGAAGCCGGATTTGCCCAGGCGCCGCCTTTGCGAAGACACACCCGCCGGTTTGATTCGGGACTCCGGGACCGCTCATTGGTTTCCCGGGACCTTTTCAGCGCGACGTTTGGTCTGCAACAGGACATCAGGGACACTTTTTTTACTCAAGACGTCAACGATCCAGCCCAGGCCAAATGGAACAGGACCAGGATCCGTATAGACGTGGTAAAGCACGAGCGAAAGACCCTCGCCCTTCTCCTCGACGCGCCAGTAGCCAGTCGTGTCCGATATAGTCTCTTCCCTTTTCAGTCCGGGCCATTTCTCCAGGTGCCATTCTAACAGGTAGATTTTATCCGTCAGCGCGCTCCCCGAGATTCGCAGGCGGTATTTCTTTATTTTCCCCAGTGGCAGCGTCAGGGTGTAATTCAGAACAGCTTCATTTCCTGCCTGCTCGACTATTTCGACGTGGCTGACGTTAGGCATAAATTCTGGATACTTTTGGTAATCCTTGAGCACCTCCACGACCTTTTCCCTGGGAGCCTTGACAAGGCCGATGGCCTCGAAGGTCCGGCCCTTATTCCCGGCCCTATCCATCTCGCGAACTACAATTTCTCCTTTGGACACGGCCTTCTTTTGCTGTTCATTCAAAGGAATAAAATGTGCGGCATTCTGATTAGTTGGAATAGATGCCGCTATGCAGGAGACGGTGAAAAGCGGGGAGGCTAAGCTAGCGAACCAGAAAGCCGGGGCTACGAACAGCGAAAGCATGGCTATCCGGGCGTGCTTCACGCTGGAATACCCGGACGCAGATAAAATCACCGCGCCTATCGACGCTAGTACAGGCATATGATACGTTGATCCTTTCACGTTTCAGTTGCCCCAACGGTTTCGGGGTGAAGTTACGGAGGGTGACGTGGTCAAGGGTCACACAACAGCTTTCCTTTAACTATCTGCCTTCTCTTTGTGCCCGCCATTATTGGTCCAACGCTGAGAGTAAAGCGGCGGACTATTTGACAAATTCCGCGCTCAGGGCGATTTCGAGGTATTCGCCGCGATGCGACTTAACGGCGCCGACCGCGATCATGATGAGCGTGTAGATTCCCAAGATGGCAAAGAGCGGACCGACGAACATCGCGGTGAACCCGGTCATAACTGTCACCACGATGAGGCCGGTCAGGAAAATGAATAAAGTGATCTGGTAGTTGAGCGCAACCTTGCCGTGGTGATCCACAAAGTCGGAATGATTGCGCTGCCAGCGCCAAACCAGCAGCGGTCCCAAAATGTTGCCGAACGGAATCAGGAAACCGCTGAGCGCCAGGAGGTGGCACATCATGGCCCAGCGCCTTTCGTGCTGTTCGGACATAACCGGCCGGGCTGCCCCACCGACCAGGTGATCCTGAAAGCTGTTAAAGTCGCGCTCGGCCTGCTGGGCAAGCTTGGCGAAATAGACGCCGCATTGGAGGCAGGACTCTCCTTTTTCCTGGAGGTGACCGCATTTGGGACACGAGAAAATGGATTTCGGAGGTGAGGCAACCGGCTTCCCATTATCTTCAGGCACCGGCTGCTCGGCCTGCAGCGCTCGGGGGGCCGGGGACGCTGCTGCAACAGGCTCGGCCTCCAGGGTGCAAAGCGCACCGGTGCGGCTGACAGCCTCCTTGTACTGCAGGGCTGTCTCGTGGCAAAGGCCCCTTTTGAGCACCGTCGGATTGCCGTTACACAGCCGCTCCACCTGCTCCCGGCTGCAACGGAGCAGCCGGACCAGATTCTCCTTGGTTTCCTCCGGGTCTGAGGTAAAACCGATGGCGCCGTCGAGAATGAGCCGGAAGCGCTGCGGCAAGGGGGGCGGGGCCGACCGCGCCGGTTCGAACGCCTCGCCGGGTTGCGCCACGGGGTAGGCCGTGCGGCAGCCGGGATACCCAGTGCATACCCGAAACGCTCTGCCCTGCTGCGGCCCCGAAGTCGCAGTGCGCACAGCCATAGCCGCCCCGCACGCCGGACAGAGTTCTGCCGGCGCGGGCTTGACCTCGACAGCAGGTCTTGGCGGAGCGTACACCTCGCCGCCGGCCCTTTGGCGCGCGGCGTCTGCCAGCACAGAGTCCGGATACTCGAAAGCGAACCGTGCGAAACAGCTGCGCGCGACCTCGAAGCAACTGGTGAACTCCAGCAGCGTCGCCAGCTGGTAATGTGCCTTTTCCCGCTGCTGGGCGCCGGTTTCCGGCAGGGCAACCAGTCGTTCCAAGCACGGGATCAGCAGCTCGGTTTCGCCAGCTTTGCGCAGCAACTCGGTAAGCGGCAGTACCAGAGCATGCTCCAGGGGTACCGAGAGATATTTCCCCAGGTATTCGCGGTACACCTCCGGAACCTCAGCCGGACGCTCGGCAATCAGCAGCCCCAGCGACTTTTCATAGAGCTCCCTTCCCTGCGCCGTGGCGGTGAACTTGGTTTTCAGTCTGGCCATGCCGAGCAGGGCATCGACATTGTCCGGGTTGCAGTCCAGGGCGATCTGCATGGAGCGTTCGCCGCCCTGAAATCCCATGGCGGCCTGCGACGCCTTAATGCCGATCTCCAGATGCCTCTCCTCAACCGCGTCGTCGCCCAGCTTGAGCCACCCGGCGATCAGCATCCCCGAGATCATGCCGCCCAGATGCGCCCAGTGGCCGATCATCGACTGGCTTTCGCCGGTGATCTGCTGGATACCACCGGACAGGTCGGAAAGGAAGAAGAGAGCCATGATGAGGAGGGAGTTCAGCCGTACCTTGAGGCTGATGGGAAGGATCAGCGAGAAGATACCGAGGATCGGGACCGGGAAAATCATGCTTTTGAAATAGCAGCGTATGGCAAAGATCCCCATAATGCCGGCAATCGCGCCGGACGCTCCCATGGCGTGACCGGCCCGGCCATGGAAGAGGAACTCGACCGAGACGAAGACCAATCCCCCAATCAGCCCGGTTATCAGGTAGAGCCAGAAGAACTTGAGCCGCCCCACGCGCCGTTCGACCGCCGACCCCACAACCCAGAGAAAGGTCATGTTCCCCCAGAGGTGACCGTTGCTCGCATGGAGGAAAATGGCGGTGACCGCGCTCAAGGGAACGTTGAAAAGATTGGGGTTGTGGGGCAGGAAAACCAGGTTGTTGATCATCTCATCCGTGGCGCTGGACTCGAAGAAGTAGAAGACCACGAAATTCGCGAGGATGATGCCGTAAGTGACCCAGGGCTTGACCTCGGCGCGTCGCTCGTCCTCGGAACGTATCACCGGGAAGAACGTGATGTGCTCCCGGAGCAGATCCATGGCGTCCACTCCGCTTGCCGCCGCATGGAGCTTGATGCCGATGAGGAAAGCGACCGGCAAGACCAGGAAGAGAAACGCGACGACTCCGGGGAAAAAATATTTTATGAGAGTAATGGCGACAGCCGTAGCCAGAGCCTTGGCAACGAAGGCCTGTTCTTCGTGCTGCTCGAAGTAATCAGATAGGTACACAACGCGCTCCGATTAAATTTCCTGCCCGCCATCGTGTCCCTCCCGATTCAAGGGGAAGGCCGGGGGGATGGGGGCGCTGCCAAACTCACTGCCAACGGATCAGTTCGTTCGGCAGATCAAGTTGATACTGGAAATTGCCGAGGAAGTCGAGTCCCAGCAACCCGTCGTGCATCTCGCTGTTGCCGACCTGATGCAGAACTGAAATCTCAAAGGGTGACACCATCCGGGAACCTACGGACACCGCATCAACCTTCGACATGTGAATACCGACCTGGCTTCCATCCGCCAAGGTAGCTGTCGAGGTGGGTGCTGCCCCCAAATCGATGCCGAGACGGGCGGCGAATGCTTCGCTTATGATGGTCGTCGTGGAACCGGAATCGAGGATCATGGTCGCCAGTTCCGACGTGTTCCCGTTTTTGAAAAGCACCGGCAGGTGTATTTGCTGATCGACAATCATCACCTTGGTGGTTTGTCGGGCGGCAGGCGAATCCTTGCGCATAATTGTCCTGCCGCGGTAATGGCCGGGTATCTTGGCAGGATCGTCGACAAAGTGGACAACCCCGTCGTTATCGGTGAACTGGTAGAAATCGACCGCCTCATTGAGCTGCCCGCCGTGCATCTCCAGAGAGGACGCTGCCGCGCAGGAGACAGTCGACGTAAATAAAAACAACGCGAAAAGCGACGCTAGGGAACTGGAGCTAAACATATGATGTTTCGACCCTTTTATGCTGATCCGAGAGTCAAGACCCGCCAATGATTTGCTGCAGCGCATCAGCACATTAGAGCATGCAAAAAACAAAGTCAAAGACATTTATAATCAAATTTATTTTCTGAATGATCAGGACGGGAGGTTTGGGGACGCGGGAGCGTCCCCGGATGCATTCCCACGCGGCAGCGTGGGAACGATATACAATCTTCCGCTTCCATTAAATTCTCCCTCCCCCCTAGCAAGGGGAGGGGGACTAGGGCGGAAGATCATCGCTAATCAGGTAAAATTTTCATATCGAGCAAAAAAATCTACCCAAAGACGGGAAAGCAACCGGGTCCCTTTATTGTGCGGTGGTTTCAGTAGCTCGCATTGGAGTGCGAAATCTCCAGGCAGTTCACCTGGAGAAAGGCGGGCACCACGACCGCGGTCGGGTTGCGCGCGCCATAACTGCTCGAGGTGTTGTAGACCACCTGCTCCCGCGAGAGCCAGGCCAGCCGGTCGCCGAAGATGTCCAGCAGGCTCTGGGTGACGCGCACGTTGTAGGGCACCACCACGGAGCCGTCCTTTTTAAGGAGCAGCGCGCCGAAGCGCGAGCTGGCCGTGACCAGCCCCTTGGAAGGGTTGACGATGTTCATGTAGTGCAGGAAGGGGATGTAGAGCAGGTCTCTCTCGCGCGGCAGCCTGACCAGGTCCGCGAGCGTGCCGGCCTCCACGTCGCCGCCGGCGAGCACCAGGCTCTTGTGCAGCACCGTGTGACCGGTGGGCGCCGCGCCGAACTCGTCGGCGTCGTCCTGCAGCCAGGTGAAGGACCGGAAGACGCCGTCCTGCACGATGGGAAAGGGCTCCCGGGAGATGCCCATCATGTCGCGGCGAAACGGGAAGGTCTCCGGGCGGCCGGGGTCATCGGTCAGGTTGAACTTCTCGGAAAAAACCTTGCGCCCCACCTGCTCCTCGGCCAGGAAGGAGAAGCCGCGCTTCATCGTCCCGCCGCTGCAGCCGATGTACTCCACCATGCCGAGCAGCTCGCCAATGGCGGCGGCCCCGAAGACGATGTCATAACTCCCCAGCGGCAGCTGCTCGGGCGTATCGTGCCGGTAGCGCTCCAGCAGGAAGGCCAGGTCGCGCCGCAGGACGGACGGGTCCAACTCGCTCTTTTTCTGGGCCGACTGCTCGGCGATGACCTCCCATTTGAGGGTGGGGTGCGACAGGACCATGCTGACCTGCGCGTCGGAGCTCTTGAAGTACTGCAGATGCTCCGAGCGGGTGGTGATCTGCGCGGTCGTGTTCACCCCGCAGGAGAAAATCCCGGAGAGCCTGATCTCGTCCGTTTCCAGCCCCGCCGCCGCCTGGTTGCAGTAGGCCAGGCGCTCCTCGTTGCTGATTTCCCCAAGCGCGGGATCAAAGGAGCTCTCGTCGATCTGGGTTTCGCTGTAGAGCGCCACGGAGGGCTGGTAATCCAGGGGCTGCACGTGTTGCACCATTTCCGCGGCTAAATCCACCCCCTCTTTCATTTCGTCGAGTTTGCTCAGGTCGGTGATCATCTCGTAGCTGGCGCGCTTTCGGTCCTGGTAGGCGGTGATCTCCAGGCGGATGAGATGCTCATTGGTGTTAAGCGAAATGGCCGAGTTGGCAAAACGCATGAGGAAGCTCTCTTCCTCGTGATAGAAGAAGCTCGCCTCAAGGTCCTTTGAGAGTGCATGTGCGCGCAGCTCGCGCAGGGTCTGCAGGATTCGTTGTTTCACGGGCTACTCTCCTATTGTCACGGCGTCGAAACGGCAGACCGGAATGCCATGCCCCAACTGCATGATCTGGTTCGGTTGACCCTTGCCACAGTTGTCCACGCTGCGCACCTCCCAGGTGGATTGGTCCCCCACGGCCGAAAGTGAATTGTAGAACGTGACGGTGTCACCCAGGTAGGTGGCATTTTTCACCACGCGGGTGACCTGGCCGTCCTCAACCAGCCAGCCGATGTCGGTGGCGAAGTGGAACTGTTCGCGGTTGGACCCGATGGACCAGCTCTTGTCGCCGTCCAGGATGATCCCGCGTTCGGTGTTCCTGACGATGTCGTCCAGCGTTCCGTCGGGGCCCGGGTCGATGTTGATGTTGGTCATCCGCTCGATCGGCACCCGGTAAAACGAGGTGGCGCGGTTGGCGCCGCTGCTGCCGCGGAAGATGGTCTTGCCCGCGCGGGCGTTGGCTTCCTGCACCATCTGGCGGCCGGTAACCGCCCCGACCAGGAGCCCCTGGTCGATCAGCAGGTTGTCCTGCGCGGGGACGCCGTCGTCGTCGTAGCCGAAACTCCCCGGGCTGTTGGGGAGGGTAGCATTCGCGCGGGCGGTCAGCTTGGCGGAGCCGTAGCGCAGGGTGCCGAAGTCTTCCAGCTTCACGAAGGAGCCGCCCGCATAGGCGAGCTCGTACCCCAGGATGCGGTCCAATTCCAGCGCGTGGCCGATGGTCTCGTGGGTCTGCAGGTACATGATGCCGGGGAGCAGGATGACCGAGCGCCGGTCCTTGGGGCAGCTCTCCGCCAGCCGCACCTGGTTCATCTCCCGCACGATGCGCTGGGCGTTCTCGCTGAAGAGCCCCGGGTCGAGCGATTCCCAGCCCCGGGTGGCGCCGCTAAGCGAGGGGCTGAACTTCCGGGAATGGGCCTCGCCCTGCGCGTCCAGCCCCATGACCTGGATGCCGGGGAACACCTCGATGATCTGCTTCTCGATCTCGCTCCCCTCGGAGTCGAGGTAGACGATCTGCTTGCGCATGAAGGTCAGGTCGCAGATCCGCTGGGTGACGCCCGGCTGGTTCAGCTCCCCGTCCAGCTCCTTCAGGAAGGCGATCTTCTCCGCCAGCGGGACGGAGAACGGGTCGATCCGGTTCGGGCTGCGGAAGCTGGCCCGGACCGGTTCCTTCTCGGCCAGGCGGACCGGGAAGCTCACCCGCTGCGCCGCCACCCGGGCGTTATCCAGGGCTTTTTCGAAGAGCGCGCTCAGGTTCCCGAGGTCCGAGGCGGCCGAGAAGCCCCAGGCCCCCCGGAACAGCACGCGCACACCCACCCCGCTCTCGCGGGATGAGGCTGCGCTCTTCAGGTTGCCGTTCCACATCACCAGCTGGTTGGCTTCTTCGACGGGATACCAGCGCGCATCGACGTAGGACGCGCCAGCCGCCTTGAGCCGATCGATCTGTTCCAGTAATTTCTTTCGCAAACGGAATTCTCCTTGCGCAACCTGCGTTCGGGTCCGCGCAGCCGTCAGGCCTCGCGAACCGGTGTAGCGCTGTAGTATCGCACAAGTGACGCGGGAATTGAAGCGGGCAGTTTTTTGCGGCGAGACGAAGAGGATGCTGTAAATTCTGGTACCTGCGCAGAATTAAATCACTGGCATGTTATGCTCTGTCCCCCCTATGAAATAGGGGGGAAGCTGAACGTAGTGAAGCAGGGGGGTGTTTTCGCCGGCAGAAAGACCCCCCTGTCTCGCTATGCGAGCCTTCCCCCCTACTTCGCAGGGGGGATATAGTTTGGTCAAGGTCTCACTTGATCGACAAACCTGCCCCTATATTTCGCCGATCCCAGGCAGCGTTCAAAAATGAACTGGCAGATCCGCGTCCCAGGATAAAGCGCCAATGGCGTATGGCCCAGATTCACGATCTCCAGCACCTGCTGATTGGAAATGCCCGGCTGCATGAATCCGGCGGTAACATGAACAGCCAAGCCGAAACGGGCAAAGCGGCTGCGCCCCTCCAACCATCCTGCTATGTTCTCTGAAAGCGTTATGCGCTCCCTGGTAATGCCCAGAATCATTTCACAAGGGGCTATGGTAATGTACTCCCCGTCTGCCAATGACACCAACTCTGTAACATCGGCAAAATCCGATTCATTATGTACATGGTGGACGCCCATCTGCTTTTTGAAAACTCTGAAATCATTCCCCAATGTCAAGTCAACAGATCCGGGACCAATCTGAAAATCTTCCAGCGGCTCGATGATTATTTCACCTCGACTGAGTGCAGCCCGTATTTCCTGGCCTACCAAGATCGACATCTGCTGGCCTCCCTGTTCTCCATACTTCCTACAACCCTACTCCAAGTCCCTGAAGAACGAAACGAAATGACGATACCCTTGGTAATATAGCTGCTTCATTGCTTCTTGCAAGCCGTTTAATGAGGCATGGGGGCTGGCCGTGCCTGTTGAGCGCGTGCAGGCTAAACCCTGCGCTCCCTCCCGCGCACTCTAGGCTGGCGGCGGCACCTCGACAAAGGTGAACTCCAGCGTTTCCTGGCGCACGCCGTACTGCGATCCGCCAAAGGCCAGCATCGGGAAAAAGAACATGGGGAGAAACACCAGCCCGACGCCGAAGACGGGGCTCCTGCCGAACTTCTCGGACAGGGCGAGCATCGCCAGAAAATAGGTGACCAACCCGAGCACCGGAACCAGCGAAAGGAAGCTCCACCAGCCGGGCTTTCCCGAGATCTCCATCAAGACGTAGAAATTGTAGATGGGAACCAGGCTCTTCAGCCCGGACTCGCCGGCCTTCTTGAAAATCGCCCACCAGGAAGCGATGATCAGCAGGGCGCTGGCGCCCAGCATGAGCAGGTATTTGAACCAGGGCGGCTCTTTCATGGGGGGCACCTTTTGCCCCGTCGCCTGGCCCAGCTTCTGGGCTGCCGCGTGCTGCTGCAACAGGTTTCTCTGCTCCTCCAGCGCCTTTTTCAGCAGGTCGGGATCCTTTTTGCGTATCGCCTCCGCAATGAGCTGGGCGTTTTCCCGGGCCTGACGCTCCATCTCCGCCCGCGCTGCGGCCGGATCGGGGGCAGCCGCCGGCTCCGGATCAGACTGGGCCCCTTCTTTTGCCGCCGGGACCGCTTCGGGAGCCGCAGCGGCGCCCGGGGACGGGGAAACCTGCTCTGCAGCCGCAGGGTTCAGGGCAGGACCGGCCGCCGCGCCGGGTTCCGGCTTAGCCGCAGAAATTGCCGCAGGTTGTATCTCGGGTTTCACCGCACTCTTGCGTGCAGAATTTGCCACGGCAGGTTTTAGCACCAGAGTCGGAGCTGCTGCACGGGGAGACACTTTTTTAATTTCCTGGCCGGGCGCGGTTCCCGGACCGGCCGGGCTAGCGGTGCTGGTAGCCGCTACCGCGGAGGAAACCGGTTTTTTCGCGGCGTGGTCCGTCGGCTGGACCTGGGCCGCCCGTGGTACCCGGCGGAAAGTCCTGGCGAAGTTCACCTCGCTCGGCCCGAACTCCAAGACCACGTCGCGGTTCACCTTGACGACGACCAGCTGGCCATGCTTCCAGAAGGACTGGCAGTCGAGGACGCTGCCGTCCTGGAAGAACACTTGCTTGGCGAAAGAAGTTCCCGAGAACTGCAGCCAAGCAAGCAGAATAAATAAGACCGTCCGTAACCATAGCTGCATGCCGCCTCCCCTTTGCACCGTTGTCCGGGTTAAGTAAAATCCTCCCTCCCCCCTGGCGGGGGAGGGTCGGGGTGAGGGGGAAGGCGCCATTCGGAACTCCGTTGGCAGCTTCACCCGCCCCCCAACCCCCTCCCGTCAAGGGAGGGGGAGCATGATTCAAATGCCGGGCATCACAGCCCTTTTCCAGCCGAATTTGCGTTCCGCGCATCTAGCGCCTGATGCACCGATAGAAACCGGCTGCCGCTCGCACCCGCGCACCCCGTACCCGCCCCTGCCAGCCCCTGCCCGCAACCGTCAGCAAGCGCCCGGCCTACTGCCCGGCCAGCACCGTCTTCACCCGCTCCAGCATCACCGGGTGGTTGCCGAGCAGTTCCCCCAGGCGGGGGGCGGCGTCCCGGTCTTTGTAGTGCTCCGCATCGAGCCTCGCCAGGATTTCGGCATAACGCCGCACCGGGATCCCCTTTTGCTTCAGGTAGTTCACCGCCGCGGCGTCGGCTTCCCGCTCGAAGTCGCGCGAGTACTTGGCATCGATGAGGACGGTCGGCATGGTGGCCGCAAGGGAGCTCACCGAGGCGATGTCTCCGGTGAGGCTCGCAACCAGCAGGACGGTGATCGAGTTCTGCAGCAGGTGCCGCAGCGAGTGCCTGCGGACCAGGTGCCCGACCTCGTGCGCCAGCACGCCGGCGATCTCGTCATCGTTTTGAGCGAGTGCCACCATGGCGTCGGTAATGACGACGATGCCAGACGGCAGGGCGAACGCATTAGCGCCGATCGCCTTGGAGGCGCGGAACTCCAGGCGCCAGGCCCGCCGCTCCGGGTGCCCCGCGGTCATGGAGCGGAAAAGCCTGGTCAGCTCCCGCTGGCGCGGCTCCGGCAGCGCGCTTGGCTGCATGCTCACCCGATCCAGGATCTGCAGGGTATGCCGCCCGATCAGCTCCTCGCTGGCCGCCGGGAGGGCAAAGGCCGCCTTCTCGGCCAGCAGCGGCACGCCGTAACGGACAAAGCAAAAGACGATGAGCAGGGTGGCGACCAGGGCGGCAGCGATCCGCCCGGGACTTACCTCCCAGCGGTGCACGCGCCCCGAGATGCCCTCCCCCCCCTGCCGCAGCAGCAGCCCGTCCAGAAAGGGATCGTCCGCCGTCTCGGCGTTGGCACCGTCGGGAAATCTCAGGTTGCGCCTCATCCTTCCCAGGCGCGCATCGATGCGGACCTCCGCCAGGGAATAGCGCTGCCCGACTCCCGAGCCGCAGACCGCCAGGAACTCCCCGTCGAGACACACCGTCACCTCCGCTCCCCGGGAGGTGCGGCCGTCGTACCAGATTGCCGTGCAGGAATTGGTCATAGGCCTAAATCGAAGCCGAGCATGTCGCCCAGCTCCTCGGGAGCGGCGCCGACCTGCTGGTCCTGCGAGGCCAGGATGGCGTCGAAGCCGCCGGCCCCCGACGCGCTGATGTGCTCCAGGCGGTAGCGCAGCAGCCGCACGGCAGCCCAGGGAGCCAGCATGCCCAGGGTGCCGAGGACGGCCACGGCGTTGGAGAGGTAGATCCAGATCAGGCTGCGCAGACGCAGGGTGCAGCTGAAGCGGTGCCCCCCAAGGCTGGTCGAGCTCCAGGTCAGGTTGGTCAGGGCGGTCGGGATGTACACGGCGGTGATCAGGTAGGCCAGGGCAATCGGCAGCCCTGATGCGGCGAGGGCAGCCTTGCCCCCATGGAGGAATCCGCCCCAGACGATCGCGCCGATCCCCAGCGGCACCAGGACCAGCAGGGGGAGAAAGATCCGGTAGAAGTCGCCGGCGCTGGCGTGGAAGCGGAAGGGAGTCGTGCCGTAGCGGCTGCTCTCCACCAGGAAACGCCTCTGGCGGTACAGGACGTAGGGGACGATGATGATGCCCAGCGTGAACGGGAGCAGCAGCTGCCACCAAAGGAAAACCCGGTAGGCCTCGGAATAATCGGGGTTGAATCCGAAGCGAATGTTGCGGTGCGTGGAGTTCCTCAGGTTGAAGAGCCGGGACCGGACCACGACCCAGGGGAAGACGCAGAAGAAAAACAGCATGACCCCCAGGGCGACCAGCGGGTTGATCCGCGAGGTGAGCGAGTAGAGTCCGAAGAACAGGCCGGCGACCAGCCACCCTCTCAGGATCGCCCAGGGGTCGGCCAGGTAATCGAACGGGGCGCCGTCCAAAAGGGTGTTGCCGTAGAAGTAGCGCCGTCTCCTGACCTTGGCCCAGGGTGAGTACAGGCCGAGGGTGACGATGCGCAGCAGCGTGTTGACGATCCAGATGCCGAAGTATTCCTTGGCGTTGCCGGTGAAACGGAAGGTCAGGGTGCGCGGCGCCGGGCGGGCGGCTGGTCCGGCCGGGCCGGCGGATTCGCGTTGCGGGGGCGAGGGAGCGGAATCCCCCTCCCCAAAGCCGGCAGGTGCCTCTTCCTGCAGCGGGAAGACGGATTTGCACACGGGACAGGTCACCTTGGTTCCCGGCGGAGGGAAAGCGCCCGCGTCCATCTCCTTTGAGAAGTTGCAGGCCGGGCAGACCAGAGTGACACGGGGCATTCACGCTCCTTTTGAACCGACGACATAGGTGCAAGTATCCAGCAAAGCAGTGCCGTGAAAATACTTCAATTATAGCGGCACTATATAATGCCTTTAATTCTCTGTCAAAGGAGAAAACTAATGTTATGTCCTTTTACGATGGGACGCAGTAAAAAGCGCTGCCGGCCATCCTCAATCGGATGGCAGCAGCGGCGCATGCATTGAGTGCAACGCACAAAACCAAGTGCTTTCGAAGCAGGTACACTTTTTTATTGTTAAGGGGCCGGTAAAGGCCTACAGTTCCATTATTTTTTAATGTCCGGAAACAGGGGGAACTATGCGAGTCAAGGTATTTGCTGGTGTGCTTGTTGGTGATATCGAAAAAACTATTCAAAAATGGCTTTCCACTAACCCGAATTTCACTATTTTCTTTATGGCTCAATCACAAGGCGATACCCACCTCTTGACCAACATAACAATTTTGTACGTATAGCGCCTGGCGAAAAGCCGGGGAAACCGGAAAACGAAAAGAGCCTCAAGGACTTTCTCCCTGAGGCTCTTTTCGTTTGTCACGGACACCGTGCGCTTTGCATCATGCCGGCTACCTGCCTGCCCGCTCCCCCTCGGCAAGGAGCAAGGCACGAGCCGGCATCAAAGCTGCTGCCATTCATTACCAGGTGGAGCACCCGTCTCCTCGGGAAAGGATTCCCGACTTGGACAGGGAAGCGCTGCGCCGGCGACAAAATCTGCAAAGAATGATTTGGCCTCCGTGATGTGGTTGGTGATCCAGCGGTTCATAAAGGACAGCATTTTCCGGGAATTGTCCCGGTTCGATTTGAAATAATAATTCTGTATTTTAAGTATCTTGCGTCGGAAAAGGTTTATATCCTTCAGATATTTTTCCGATATGGCACGGTCTGACACCACTATCATGTTGGCTTCGTAATTTAAATGGTAGGCGGCGTAATCCAACAACTCGACAAGGACCACATCACTTTCTTCTGTGGAAGTTCCAATCAAAAAATCATGATACGATTTATTCAGCAAGGAGACCAACTGTCGATGTTGAGTATCCAACCGGTCGATATCTATCAAATAATCCTCTTGCCACTCGAACATCTGCACGAGATCCTCCGCTTAGTCTTCTATTGCCGTGCTGATATTTCCTGCCGCTCTATCGGCGCAAGCTACCCTGCCTGCAGCCAGACCCTCCTTCCGGCGGGTATCGCGGCCCTCGCTTACAGCTTGAACTTCCGGACCAGCTGCTGCAGCTCCTCGGCGTTGCCGCTTAACTGCGCCGCGGCCTGGGCCGAGTCGCTGGCGCCCCGCGAGGTCTGCTGCACGACTTCCGTGATCTGCAGCATGTTCGTCGAAATCTCGCTGGTGGTCGCTGTCTGCTCCTCGGCGGCGGTCGCGATCTGGTTCACCTGCATGACGACGTTATTTACCTGCTCCAGGATGTCGCGCAGAGCCTCCCCGGAGCGCGCCGCCTCCGCGGTCCCGCTTTCCACCTGGCGCACGCCCAGGTCCATGGCCGCCACGGCACCTTTGGTTTCCTTCTGGATGGTGCTGATCATCTCTCCGATTTCCTTGGTGGCGCGTGTGGTCCGCTCCGCCAGGGCGCGCACCTCGTCGGCAACCACGGCAAAGCCCCTACCCTGCTCGCCGGCGCGGGCAGCCTCTATGGCGGCGTTCAGGGCGAGCAGGTTGGTCTGGTCGGCGATGTCCTCGATGGTGCCGATGATGGCCCCGATCTGGTCGGAGCGCGCCCCCAGGCTTTCCACGGCCTTGGCTGACTCCTGCACGTTGACGGCGATCTGCCCCATGACGGCGACCGTTTTGTCGACGACCGCGGCGCCGTTTTGAGCGGTTTCCGCGGCCCGGCGTGCCCCTTCGGCCGCCATCTGGCAATTCTGTGCGATGTCGCCCGAGGTGACCGACATCTCCTCGCCGGCGGTCGCGCTCGTCCCCGCCTGCGCCGCGACCTCCTCGGCGCCGGTGGCGATCTGTTCCGAGTTGGAGCGCAGCTGGTTCGCGGCGGTCGCCACCTGGCTGGAGGTGTTGGAGAGCTGCCCCATGATGGAACGGAGATTCGCCGCCATCTCCCTCAGGGACGACATCAGCTGACCGGTCTCGTTGGCGGGCTGATCGCCGATCTCGACGCTCAGGTCACCCTGGGCTATCCGGTCGGCAATTATTACGCTTTGCGCCAGCGGGACGCGGATGGAGCGGGTGACCAAAACCCCCAGAATGACGCAGACCGCTATACAGCCGAGCAGGGCCGCGATGATAAGGACCCGCGAGGCGGAGAAGTTCTGGTTGCTGGTGAGGCAGGATTGGTCGCCCCCCTTGACGTTCAGATCCACGATCTTGTCCAAGGTGGCGCTGAAAGCGGCGTAGGCCTGCTCCGACTTTCCGCGCAACAGCGCGGTTGCTTCCGGCTTGCTACCCGCGAGCGACAGCTTGATTATTTCTTCATGGGTCTTTAAATATTCATTCCATTGGCTGACAAAGAGATCGTACATTTTTTGCTCCTCGGGAGAGGAGATCAACTTCTTATAGCTTGCCTCATTTTTCCTGAAAGACACGACAACATTAGCAAAATCTTTCTCATATTTATCCATGTCTTCCTTGGAAGTAGAAAGGACGTGCTGCACCTCGGCGATTCTAACATCGGAGGTGTTGGTATTCATAGCCGAAGCGAACTGAATACTCGGCATCCAGTTGCCTCCCATCTCCGCGGTCAGCCCGTTCGACTTCGATAACTGGAATATGGCAAAGCACCCCAGGATTGTCGTCAGGCAGATGACGCTCAGAAACGCGATTGCCAACTTGGTGGAAACCTTCAGGTCGTAAAACCACTGCATAAGAATTCTCCTCTTGACTGGGCAGGCTGAAATATCTGGCATAGCTTAGCAGCATGTAATCCGGCGACTCCCTCAAAGGAATTGAGGCGACAATCCGTTTCAAGGTAACCATTCGGCAGACGGTCTCATTTCTTAAGGGGTTAATAGGACGCCGAATCGTTTGAGAGGGTTTTATAATTCAGGAGCCAGCCGGAAAGAATACGGGGAAACTACGTTCAGGAAGGAGAAATCGGAAATAGAGCTATCGGGTATCAGGATGTGGATCGGGACCCTCGCCATTTCGGCGACCGCTGTCCGGACGCCTTCTATTGGGTGATGCGCCGGAAGCCGCAGAGCAGTGCCGCGATCCGGTCCTGCACCTCCCGGGCGTGCCGACCGGAAGCGGCGAAGTTTTGCATGATCATCGCAAAGGCAAGCGGTTCCCCGTCGGCGCTGCTGGCGTAACCCGTGAGGGCGGAGACGCCGCTCATGTTCCCGGTTTTCCCGCGCAGGTTCCCTTCGGCGCAGCTCCCCTTCATGCGGGATTTCAGAGTGCCGTCCTTTCCCGCAACCGGCAGGGAGTCGTAGAAAATGCGGTAGAGCTCCCGGTCCCGGTGGATAGCCCGGAGCGTCTGGGTGAAGGTTTCCGCGCTGGAGAGGTTGTAGCGCGAGACGCCCGAGCCGTCCGCCAGGACCAACTGCTCGGTCGCGATGCCCTGCCCTGCCAGGTATCCGCGCACCGCGACGCCGCCGGCCAGTGCGGAGCCCGGCCCCCCGGTCGCGTTCCGGCCCATGAGCTTCAGCAGGCTTTCGGCCGTGAGGTTGTCGCTCGTCTTCAGCCCGAAGCGGACCAGCTCGCCCACGCGCCGGGTCAGGCGAGCCACCACGCGTGCCCCCGCCGGAGCCGGCGCCGTCGTGAGGCCGGCGACCTTGATCCCCTGCGCCCTGAGCGCGTCCCGGAACAGGGTGAGCGCCATGAGTTCCGGCCGCCAGACGCTGGCGCGTTTTTCCAGGGGAGCGCTCCCCAGGGGTATCGCCCCTGAAACCGTGACCAGGTTGTCGCGCTCGCCGGGCTGCCTGGCGGCATTGATGCTTTCCGGTTCGCCGCGCGTTCCGGTCCGGGTCAGGTTTTCCAGGGTGACGTAGGAGGTGACTGGCTGGGCGGAAAGGATAGCCGGTGCCCCCGGCACGGGGCCCGGCCGCACCAGGACCGACAGCGCGTTTTGGTTGACCGACAGCGGGGAGATGAGGAACTCGTCGTCGTCCCACATCCAGCCACGGCCCCGATAGAGATCGTCGAAACAGGAAAGGTCGGCGGCCAGGGTGTACTCCCTGCCCCGGTCCAGGGCGCGGGCCGCGCTGGCTGCCAAGGCAGAGAGGTCCGCCGCGCTCAGCATGCTGTCGCCGCACCCTTTGAGATACACCCTATCCCCGGCGGCAGGAAGCGCGACGGTAGTGGCGACCTCCCGGTCCGGTCCCAGGAGGGCCAGGGCTGCGGCGGCGGTGAAGACCTTCTGGGTGGATGCGGGGACCAGCAGCAGCTGCGGGTTGTACTGGTAGACCACGTCCCCTTCCTTGAGCGACACCACCTTGATGCCCGCGGTGCTGAAGGGGAGCAGCTCCTTGGCCAGGATGGCGTCGATCGCCCCTTTCAGGGCGGCAAGGCCCGAGTTGCCGGTGACGGATAGTTCGGTTCGCAAAGGAGGCGCGGCTTGCCCGGCGCAGGCGCTGGCCGGCGGCCAGCCGGCGACAAGGAGAGCAGAAAGCGCAGCTCCTATGATCCTGTTCAAGTATGTCATCCAATTTCCCTTAAGAGGCCCCGCCGCTGGAGGGGGCGCCCCGGCGTCCATGCGTTACTTGGGATTCGACTTCCATCGACTGAGGTTTGCCGGTGACCGACGCAACCCGGTTTGACTGCCAAAATACCACATTGTTCAGTTCATTTCGACCAGAACAGACCGCCAGTATCCGACTCGCGGACACAATACACTTCTGACCTCTTTGAAAATCTTCCGTTCCACACCTAACCGACCGGATAAACCTCCGTCTCCTGATGTCCCTGTTGCCAGTACGTCCCCGATAATAAATCGGGGGCGGTGCTCACCGCACCGCCCCCGATTTAATCCGATGGCCAATCCAACGGATAGTTAGCCCTCGTAGAACTTAATCGAGAATTTTTCGACGTTTGCCATAGACTGCCAGTCCGAGCAATCCTGCGCCGAGCAGCATCATGGTACCGGGTTCCGGGACCTGCGAGGCGCCGGAAACGGGCACGACCTCACCATTATTATTAAACTCAAGGCCACCGTTTAAGCCTGGACCGCCGTTGCCGTAAACGCCAGGAGGGCAGACGTTACTTAGGACGTCGGTATCCAGGGTAACTGCACCATTTTGCGCGAGGAACCTGCCGTTAGGATCTGTCACTCCGTTGGTGAGGGTGATGCTCGTGAGTGCGAGGAGATTACCTTCGAACGCTGTGGAGGTGCCGAGGGTCGCGGAACTGCCGACCTGCCAGAACAGGCCAGCATCGCTGCCGTTATTAGAACCGGGATTAATAAAATTAACTGCCGAACTGCTTGCTGTCGTGAGTGTGCTCCCGATCTGGAAAACCCAGAAGGCATTGTTTGCGCCCTGGGCGTCGAGAATGAGTGTTCCTGTCAACTGAGCCGAGTTGTCGAAGTGATAGACGCCGGAAGTGAGTGTGAGCCCACCTAGATCCTGACCGGTTAGGTTGACATTGGACGGCATGCCTGCCAGGCCGTTGTAAGCAGTTGTATTGTCGGACTGAGCTTGCCCCGCGACCGCATCGGCTGCGTGTATCGTGCCGGGCGGTGTCACGATGCCCGGAGGAAAACCAGTGACCGCACTACCTGGCGAAACGCCGACATTTCCCTTAATGGTGGTAGTGCCCGTATTGGTCACCGTTGAGCCGGCCAGAACGGTAAAGCTGTCCGCGGTGCCCAGAATTGATGTGGCCTGCACAGGGCATGGGGCGCAAAGAAGAGCAGCAAAAACGGTGAGTGTCCGTAGGGCATTAGTCCTGGAACATTCGCTTCTCATAGCTACCTCCATGGGATTCGATACGTTTTAGGCCTTGTCACATCCCAAGACACAAGCAAAATGCATACCTCCAAAAAAATATTTTAATTATCAACAGCTTACGCTTTGGACGGGCGATATGCGTCGAAGATATTGTAAAGGAAACCGTCAGATGGGGGGGCTCAATAGTTTAGATCAAGACAAATATTTGCCGTATTTACGAGCAGTTGCAGTTAGTGGGGACTGGCGAGCGGGGAGCCTGGGCGTGTCGAGATATTTTACACTTAGGTAGCATTGACGGCAGGTATGGCCACCTATTTTTGAGTGCCTGAGGGGGTACCCCCCAACCTGACGTCCGACCCTGGAAGAAAACCTGGACAGAGCCCGGCTCAGAGATTGGCCTTGACACGAGCCGGCTCTAGCGCTATCGTCCGGGCAAATTTGACATTTGCTTCCAGACAAACGACAATACTAAACCATCCGTGAGGGTGGGACGGAAAACCTACTGGGTCTCATTGAGACAGCCGGGTCGCCGAGATATCTTAGTGATATTAAGGTCCCGGCTTTTTTTATTCGGCGGAGGAACTATGATAGCATATTTCATTTTAGCGATTTTTGTCATTTTTGCTGTTCTAAGTCTGAAATATTCTCGTAACAAAACAGTAAAAGGTGAAATAAATGTCAAAAATATATTGGCACACGCACCAAAAGATGAGGACAAAATGCAGAAATAATAATGGATGACTTATGATTTGCCTAGTGCTTAAAGTGAGCACCTAGCAAATGGGTACTGACTAAACCAGTGCCTGAATAAGCGCTATATTCGCCCTATTCACTTACTCAAGGTATGCCTGAAACGCGCGGGCGACTGGCTCTCTACCTTTTTTACCGGGACGCCCGGACAGAAAGCGTCCTCGACAAGGACGCCCCCTTTCCCGGCCGGATCAGGAACTTCAAGATGATCTTCACCGGGTCCGCAACTGATTTGACTGTTCCTAGGGAAACCGTTACAAGATCAACGCCGTCCCCAGCGCCATTTGGGCGGCTCACCCTTTAGGTAGCAGACCACACACAACACGATTGACAGTGCGACGACATAGACAATGAACCCAACCGTACTCCTTGAAGGCGGAAGGATGACGCGTCCGGCAAAGAGCAGCGCAAGGTACAGGCAGAGCACGACCCAGCCTTGCCAGGGACTCGGCAATCCCCAGCCCCAGCCGTATCGCTTCGCCGCAAACCAGTACCTTTTCTCGCTCACCTACTCGCCACCGAGAATCAGGTAATCCACGTCTTCGGCAGTCGGCTTCAACCAGGAAAATTCTTTCAGGTCCGGCAGCACGGTTTTATAGCTGGCCTTGCCGTAATCCTGGAGGTTTTCCGGCGCTCCGTTCTTGATGGCGTGCCAGGTCCCGGCTATCACCACGACTTTGCTACCCGGGGCTTTCTCCAGGTACTTGAAGACATTGTAGGCGATGGAGTGATTGCGCAGCGCCTGGGCGTCATTGAAATTGGCGACCGGAAACCGCGGCGCGGCGTTGCCGAAGGCCTGTTCCCTGATGCGCTTCAGGTACTCGGCCTGGCGCGGGGAGAGGTTCCAGTTGGCGCCCGGCGGCAGTTCCTTCCGGTCGCTGTCGCTTAACGCCTTGGCCCCCTGCCGCACCACCTTGGCCATCAACGGCTTGGGCACGTTGAGGGCGATCATCGGAATGTGGTTATCGCGGGCAAAGATGAAGAGGTCGCGGTACTGGCTCCAGTCGTAGGACCAGTTCTTGGCGTAGAGGGCCACGAAATCGTGCTCATCGGTCTTCCCTCTGGTCCAATCATCCAGACTCTTCTGGTAGTCGGTGCTGAACATCTCAAGCCCAAGGGCCAGCCGGGGATTTTTGGCGTACAGCGCCCGTACGATCTCCAACTGCTGGCCGTGCAGCCGGAGGTCGTCGTGGGTGTCGCCGAGGAAGACCACGTCGGAGCGCCCGAGGTCTTCCACAAACTTGCCGAAGGCAACCGGACCTTTGTCGTTCATGCCGACGATCTGCATGGCCGCGTTTGCAGCGACGCTCGAAGCAACGAGCAGTACCATTCCCAAGATAAAGACTATGATTTTTTTCACGCAAACTCCCTCCACAGGTAAGATGAGTGCGATTATAGCAGGGAGGGAAGTGCGGGTGTCAGATTTATTTTCCCGGCAGGAGCTCAAGCGGTAAGTGGCGCCCCTGAAATCCTGCGCAGCTCCAAATAACGACTATCAAAGATCCGGATCAGTTCCCCGTACTGACAACGACGCCCGGTTCCAATTGCATCCCCACGGAGACGGCCACTCGCGTCCCCCGGTCCTGGGTAAATGATTTGTCGGTGGTTGGTTGAAACAGGTCGGCGAAAGCCAGGCTGCCCCGGCCGTAAATGAAGTTTCCCACCAGGGGGTGACTCACCGTGTACATGACGGGCAGCAGCGCCATCATTGCCGACGCAGGTACCCCGATCAGATGTTCCTCCAGGTCTCCCTGCTGCATAGCGTCCTGAGGATAAAACCACAATGGAGTACTGATGAATAAAAAAGCATCGTCGCGCATTGCCGAGAGCAGTGAGCGCACCAGCTTCCGGGCTCCCTCAGCATCAAGGTGCTCGATCACGTCCAACAGACAGAGCACGTCGTATTCATGCAGTTGCTCAGGCGCAAGATCCTGGGCGTAACCGTGCCAAATATTTCTATAAAAGCCCATCTTAAACAACTCGACGTTCTTGCAGCAAACGTCGAAACCTTCGATCCCATCCACATCCCAGTGACTTGTTTCCGGATTCGTCTTGATCATCATGCCCAAGGTGCCGACCCCGAAACCGACGTCCAGGACTTTTATGCTGCGGGATTTATCTTTAAACGGGTAGAAAACGAGCCTTTTCTCCGCGGCCGAGTTGCCGGTAAACTGATAGGTTCCCTCCGGGATATGGGCGACGATCTCATAGTTTCTGACTATCTGCTGCACGAAAATACCCTCCTTCCGATCTAAGCGTCGAGGTCTGATCGGCGGGAAAAGACAGTCCTCCCCCCGGCTATTTCATGACCTCACAATCTCCAAGGTAGAGATTACTCACTTTTTTGCAACTCACCGTTATGGGATCACCAGTATTCAAATTCATGAGTTCATGACGTGAGCCTTCGGCAAAATTAACGCGAAAAATGTCTTTTGAATCGGTGGCAATAACTACTGTCCCGAATTCATATACAGCATCAATTGAACCAGACAGGCACACGGCTTTACCCTTATAATACTTTGAGGCCTCGTCACTGTTTAAAGAGAAACGATCAACAATCTGTTTATGAGATGTTTTTATAATATCCCGGTTTGTATCACTAGCTGTGACTAAGTCACATCCACCTACCAAAAACAAACAAAAACAACAAACGAGCAGGATTACATATTCAATAAGTGCTTGCATAGCATCCCTTTGCCAATATCAATGAATAAAATATAATTGTAAAAAATTTCAGCATCAGGGCCACGTCGATGATGTGACTAGTTCAAGGGATTAAGCCGCAATGAGAGCCTGAATCCATACTCCGTCCCACTTTTCACTGTCGTGTCAGCGCCAGATTCTATGCAATTTCCATACTAACGTTCTAAAATGAACGGGTCATTTTCAGCACCAGTAATTACAGCTGGTTGGCTCAAAGTTTAAAGTCCCAGGTTGCTTCGAACGAACACATGTCAGCTATTTAACCAGTGTACTTGTGACCAATCCGGCCAATTGACGCTTTTGTTGGCTTACGGGGCAGGCACGGGATTAGCTCATCATGGCGGGATTCTGAGTGTCTCGTAACCACACGGGTTTCACCGGGGGCTCAGGTACGCCTCTTGGTGAGGTTTCGGTAAACCGAACTGGAAACAGGGAGAAAACGAAGACTTTGGAAAAAGGAGGACCGATTCTCCTTTTCCGGGATTTCGGTCCACACGGTCGCGTAAGCGCTTGTCTGCATGATGATGCCGAAATTATCGAGCGCGGGATGCAGGCAAAAATAGCCGTGTATCGCGCCTATTCTTACCTCGCCGTTTCCGGTGGGTATTCTTCCCCTGGTGGAGGTCGCGTCGTATTTCAAGCAGTCGGCTCCGGGCAATGTGCTGTAAACAGAGCTTGCCAGCCTTTCTTTCATGGACAACAGGCAACGTTCCAGGTGCCGTCGCAGCACCGATGTCAGCAGGTTATTGTCCTTGCGGTCCGGAACCGGCTCTTCGAGCAGGGTGCTTGCGGCAAAAGCGGTTGAGCCTTTTACATAGAGGATATTGGGGTTCCTGAACTCGCCCATAGCCAGCCCCTCCCCCTTCTGGAAGGTGACGGAAGTTGCGGGATTACTTTCACTGTCAGGTAGCCGGTACCAGTTTCCTCCAGAGGGCGCCTTTACCGAAAACCCGACGCGAACCCATTCAAAGTCGGGATCGTTTACCGTCCCTGCCATATCCCGCTGCAAGGCGCATCCGGTTACAAGGCACAACACGAGCGCGACCGGTACCCAGACGCGCACAAGGGATATCCCGCCATTTTTTTCAACCATGCAACCCTCCGTGGTTTGATTCCACATCCCGGTGACTTGTTTACCGGAATTGTCCTGATCGTCATGCCCAAGGTGCCGGCCCCGAAACCGAGGTCCAAGACTTTTATGCTGCGGGATGTATCTTTAATGTGATTAGCTACAATCTTCCGCTTCCATTAAACTCTCCCTCCCCCCTTGCGGGGGAGGGTCGGGGTGGGGGGGAAGCAGCCACGAAGTGAGCTTGCAAACGTCGGGGCTCCGCGATTATAGCAGGGAGAGAAGTCTGGGGTCAGATTTATTTCCAGGCAGGAGGTTCGCGTAGATGGCTAAATCCCTCACCACGCCCTCCCCCGGAAGGGCGGCGGGGAGCTTTATTACAACGACCGCGACAACCGCGATGCCAATTACCAGAAGGATGCAGCCCTGGCACTGCGCATCGACCCGGTAACAAACCTGGTGCTCAAAGTTGAAGGGCACCTGATAAACGGCACGGCCCTGCTTTTGGACACTACGGGCGCCAAGAAAGACTGGTACCTCTTTGCCACCAAGGCGACCTTCAGTTTCTGATTGAGAACCACGACGGACCTCCATCATTTCGAGCCGACGCACAGGATTTTGCCGCACAACAGCTAAAAGAGGCCCCCGGAATTCCAGGGGCCTCTTTTAGACCTTTTTCAGGTTTCGCGGCGACTTGGTTTAGTTCAGCGCTGTCAACAATCCCCGGCCATCCTCCCGAAGTTTTGCGGCCCCTGGTTGCAGCACCGCAAGGGCTTCCTTGGCGCGCTTGGGATCGATTTTCTGCTCCTTTTTGGTGATGTTGACCTTTTCGAATTCGTCGTTAAGCGAATGTACTGCTTGGTCGAACTTGTGAACGGACACCATGAACCCGTCAAATTTGGCAAGCTCCTCTTTGTCCCAATACTTCTTTATCCACGCAGAGTACACAAATTCGTTTTTTCTAAGCGTTGTTATGGAGGTATTATACTCTTTGATCAAATCGGACAGAGCCGCTTTGGTGGTCCAATTGTGCTCGATATATTCGGTGGTTAATTCGGCGGAAAAGATGTATGAGCTGACATCGGTGGCAAGTTGCTCATACTGCTTGGTTCGCAGATCCGCACGATTAAGGGAGAATTTCAACGACTCGGTTATGCGGCCGGAGAAAAGACCCAAGATGCCGATTAGGAAAGCTACAAGCCACGTCGAAGTCTGCGTCTTAATCGACGTTACTATCCCTTGCCACCACGTCTGAGTGGGAATTCCATCATCTCCCATAAATGATACCTTTCCTTGTTCCTGCCCACGCCGTTATTTGACGAGATTGTCGGCTCTTGAGAATAACGTCCTTTGACCCAACAGTTCAAAAGCTAAGAGAAACGACCAGCTGGACTGGCCGCCGCCAGGGTTGTTAAGGACGTACTGAAGCGTCGGTACCAATCGAACAATGCCGTCATAATCGATTTGGAAGCCAGGATTCTTATCGTTGCCGCCTTTGGAAGCATCCTTTGCTTTACCGGAATTACCGCTCCCGCCGAGCGCAGTAGCATTGACATAAATTGGCAGCTTAATTGACCATGTGTTGGTGTTCGTCACGAAGTTACGCTCCAGACCGCCGCCAAGTGCGGCGCGCCAGTATCCGTCTGCAGCCTCGACCACTCCCAGATACGCCTCGACGGTCAGATCGTAACCGTAGCTGGGTGCGCCGATCGGTTGCGCGGGATTTGACGCCGTAATTGTAGCGCCTCCGGGATCGAGGGTGCCCACCGAGGTCCCGGCTATGCCGTTTTTCTTGCTTGCCTGGTAGGCACCTTTGAGAAATAGCGGTACCTCGAACGTCCAGCCCCAAAGACGATCCTGGGGCACATCGGTCCCAACATACTGGAATGCCAAGCCCCAGTTTGGTTTCCAGGTATTTTTTGAAGCATAGGTCGCAGGGGTGGAGCCTGCCGCGGCGATTTCTTGTTGGTAGTAGTTGAACTGCCCTCCCCCGACGCCTCCCCAAAGCGAGAAATCCGCTTTTGGGAAACGGAGCCGTGCGAGTCTGTTTTTTTCAATAGTCTTTAGCGGTTCCTCCTTCTCAATGGCATTTATTATGTCTCGGCCATCGGTGCAGAAATCACTGGTGGAGATTTGATTATAGGGAATCCCCTCACTCTCGATAAACGATGCGCAGTTGTCTTGTTTCATTATCATGCCCCTTAGAACTTGGCATGATTTTGTGTCGGTTCCGTTTTGGCAAATTGAATTCTCTGCATCACATTTCTCTTTACATTTTCCATATGCATTCTGTTTTTTCCGGTCCACAAGCGTATCAATCCTATCAAAATCCTTTTGATCCTCAGAAAAATCAACCAGCCTGGAATAAGCCGTCATTAGGCCCACTGAGAAGGTAGTCACGCCGTAATCCGGATTCGTGCTGTCCGCTTTGGACCCACCTGAGAGAAAGGTAGTTTTACTGTCGTCGGTGACACTCAAGGTCGGAGCTAACGAATAGGTTTCGACGTACTCTTTGCCGCGTGGTCCATTGAGGTTCATCTCGGTAAAGGTCCCATTGAGCCTTCCCGTGATGGTGCCGTCTGCATTCTTTGATAGAGCAATTGAGGGGGATGGCTTCAACCAATGTGACGAGTAACCTTCAAACGCTTGCTTCTTCGCCTTTTCGCCTTCACCTTGAGGGTAGGCAGATTTCACCAGGGCCAGGAAAAGGATACAAAAAATAGTAGCCACGCGCATAGATGAGCCCCCTGAGATGGAATGGATTACGGGTAGCGGAAGATGAGGCCATAATCATCGGGTGAGCCCGGGTAATCCTTCGACTTGAGGACTCCGTGGGTCTGTTCATCTTTGAGAATCAGTGTGAAGGCGGCCACGTCACTGCCGTCGTTATTATTCGCGTCAAAAACATAAAACCATGGCATTTCAGGCATATCGAAGGATTCGGATTCCCCTGCCCCAACATCGAGGGGAGACCCGTTCGATTTGTTAATGTCGCTTTGCAGGAAGATCTTCCCCACGAGCCGCAGTTGATCTCTTTCCGACACTTCAAATTTCACTGACATAGGTCCTCCTTTCTTTGATTGCAAATATGGCATTCGCCGTTTGGGTGCTGCAACAACTTTGCTGGCAAGCAATGAGGGGGTGGGGGCAGACACAGCATTAGGAAACATTTAATTCATTATTTAAGATTGTCAAGACATGTTTTCAGCCAGCAGACAGCGGCGCGGCTATGCCTTAAAGCCGAAAGTTACCAGGCAGCCTCCAAGGACTTGCTATACGACGAAACCTTATTTCCCGAGGACCTGCCCCGCCGCGCCCACGTGACATCCCCTTGAACCCCCTGCCTTGATTGCGCTTGCTGCGCGTTTTGATACCATTCAGTGAGGGGAGTATAGAAGCCAGAGCAAGCTACCGCCCCCTTCCATGCTCCTTGCACCTTTGAGCTTTCGCAGGTAGATGCTCGTACCTCTGTGGTGTTTAGCGATCAGGGAGGGGCCATCTCATGGATATCGTCAAAGAAATCGTCGGTGCTCTGGACGTGGGCATTCGCCTCGCATTTGTTTACCTGATACTGGGCCTTGGCGCCGCCGCGGTACAGGAAGCAGTCGCAGAGCTCTGGCAACTTCGAGCCCGGAACCTCAAAAAGGCGCTCAAGTACCTGCTCGGCGATCCCAAACTCGGCAAGATCGACCTTGCCAAGAAAGTGCTTGAGCATCCTCTGGTGCACTCCGGGGAGCGGGGGGGAACTCCATCGTACCTCTCGGGCCAGATGTTCCGGCTTGCATTGCTGGACGTGATCGCACGCACCTACGGACCGGGTTCCTCGCAGGAGAAGGCCGCTGAGACTTCGCCGGCAGAAGTAATCGCCGGCCTTCCCAAGAATGCGAAAATCCGGAGGATTTTTGAGATTCTGAATGCCGAAGCCCAAGCCACCTCGCGACCCTTTTCTACCTTAATTGAACGCTGGTTTTCCACCAACATGGACGCCGCGAGCACCAATTATCGATTTGGGACCTTGAAACGTCTTTTCGGTATCGCCGTTATCCTCTCTGTCCTTGCCAACGTGAACACCTTTCGAGTACTCGAAGTGCTGTTCGCGCAGGCGAAGGCCCCCCCGATCGTCAAGTCCGGCGTTGTCCAGATTCCCGTAGCCATTCCGATGCAACCCGTAACCGAGAGTCTCATCGGCTGGAATGCCGGTGGACAAAATCTCCTGGTCAAGGCCCTACCTCAGGAAACACCGCCCGGGGTAAGTGCGGCCATCGGTTTTCTCACGGATTATGCCGTGGGATGGTTGTTGACGTCGGTCATGGTTACCGTAGTGGCAATTGCTCTTTTCGATGTCCTGGACAAGGTGATCCACATCCGGGATGTAAGTCGGCCACCGGATGAAACGACCTGAGGAAGGAGGAAAGAGTCCCTATGCTGAAAAAAAATACCTGCACATATTTGAAAGGCATCGCAGTGATTTTCGTGATCCTGCTGGGTTCCCTGACCGGGGCCTCGGCCGCGTCGCTCGGCGATTGCATGAGTGGTTGCGGAATTTGCGGCGACGACCCGGTCTGCGAAACTATTTACGAGAACTGCATTAACAGGTGCAAGCAGGGGTCCGCGCCCGCGCAGGCACCGGGAGTCTGGGGGGCGATTGCCGTGTCGGGCTCGGCGGCTTACACCGGCTGGTCCTGGAACTGCCAGAGCAAGCAGGAGGCCGCGAACAAGGCGCTCCGGTACTGCTGGCAAGCCATGAATGCGATGCGGGACTGCAACGTGGTGGCGACCTTCGCCAACACCTGCATTGCGCTTGCGACCAGTCCTAAAGAGCGTGCTTGGGGTTATGGCCATAACGACAGTCCCAAACAGGCCAGGAAAAGAGCCCTGATGGAGTGCCGGGAAGGTGGCGGGCGCTCCTGTAGGATCGTATCCGCGTATTGCAGCCCGAAAAACTGATTAGGTTTCGTTACGAAAAATGCACGAGGTTTTGGTGGACGCCCCTTCCATCCTGCGCAACTCGACATAAAAAACAAGCCTGCAAGTCTCAAAGCAAACCATGCGAAACTCATCGTCTTAGAGCCAAATTAAATTGCCCTTACGCTGCACCATGGTTAAAGCTCTCTTCCAAAATAAAGTCGTTTTTGAGTTGGTAAGTCCTTTTGAGTATGACTGAGGGGAGATGTTTGTCTGCAGGTTCATAAGGGGGGGATGAAAATGCGGGGGCGAAGTGAGGTCCGATCGTCGTTCCGTCCTAACGATGAGCCAACCGTCGTAACGCTTGCAAGCCAGAGGGAAAAGTTCATCTGGTCGCAAGGAGATGCAACCTGCCCGGGGGAAAAGTTCATCTGGTCGCAGGAAATGCAACTTGCCCGGAGGAAAAGTTCATCTGGTCGCAGGAGATGCAACTTGCCCGGGGGAAAAGTTCAACTGGTCGCCAGGAGATGCAACCTGCCCGGAGGAAAAGTTCATCTGGTCGCAGGAGATGCAACTTGCCCGGGGGAAAAGTTCAACTGGTCGCCAGGAGATGCAACCTGCCCGGGGGAAAAGTTCATCTGGTCGCGAGGAGATAAAACTTGCCCGGGGGAAAAGTTCATCTGCTCGCAAGAAGATGCAACTTGCCCGGGGGAAAAGTTCATCTGGTCGCGAGGAGATGCAACTTCCCCGTATAGTGGACCCCGTTCTCAGGACAATAGTTTAAGATGGTGCCTGCGATAAAAAGGAGCAGGCAATGAGCGAAAAAAAGCGCAAAAACTTCACCAGTCAGTACAAGACAAAAGTTGCGCTCGAAGC
>Ga0316228_1000977_pt1 | contig 33218 bp, 30 predicted proteins | sample TBH18021metaG_FD_206005 | JGI IMG/M metagenome (GOLD analysis project Ga0316228, IMG submission 206005) | Freshwater microbial communities from Trout Bog Lake, Wisconsin, USA - TBH18021 | ecosystem: Environmental > Aquatic > Freshwater > Lake > Hypolimnion/Profundal zone | place: USA: Wisconsin... | reverse complement strand
GGCGGGATCGACCGGCCGGGTGGTCAATGTGAAAAAAGGGCAGTTCCTGGCCCCCTGGGACATGGCCAATGTCGCAAAAAAGCTCGAGGCCACCGGCTGCAACGCCTACTTTTTCACCGAGAGGGGAACGACATTCGGCTATAATAACCTTGTCGCCGACATGCGATCCATTTATTGGATGCAGCGCTTGAATTGTCAGGTCGTCTTCGATGCCACCCACTCGGTCCAACGCCCGGGTGGAGCCGGGGAAACGACCGGCGGTGACGGTGAGCTGGCCCCGATTTTGGCGCGCGCCGCGGTGGCCGCCGGATGCGACGGCCTCTTTATTGAGACACATGAAAATCCCGCAAAAGCCCTTTCCGACGGACCCAATCAAATCCCCCTGCGGGATCTTCCGCAGCTTCTTGCACAACTCAGGACCCTTCGTGATGCGGTGGCGTAGCCTGATTCCCGCCGTGCTCTGCCTCGCCCTGCAGCCGCTCTGGTGCGCGGACCCGGTCCACGAAGCCGCCAAAAAAGCGGCCGCCGAAAAGAAGCAAGCCGGAAAGGGGCAGGCCGAGGAGGAAGGATTCGAGAGTGTTCCGATGCCCATCAACATGCCCGTCAAAGGCATCAAAATCCCCCACCGCAACGAGGAAGGCAAGCTGGTGATGACAATCGAGGCCGAGATCGCCACAAAATTGGACGACCAGCATGTGGACATGCAGAACATGAAGATCGAGTCCTTCGACGACGACGGGAAAAAAATCAACATCGAGCTGCCGCACTCGATCTTCAACCTCGAGACCCGGATGCTCACCGGGGACCAGCATGCCCTGATCCGCCGGGAGGATTTCGAGATCACCGGGGATTCCGTCGAGTTCAACACCAAAACCCGCTATGCGGTCTTGCGCGGGAAAATCCGAATGGTTATTCAATCCGCCAACCTAGAAAAATGACAAAAATCCACCCACTCATCGTCCTTCTGTTTCTCGGAGCCTGTGCCGCCAACGCGCAGCAGGGCCCTTCCATGAGCGGGGGGAGCAAACCGGCATCCACGCCGGCGGGCCCATTTGCAGGCCTGGGCAAAGACCGGCCCGCCGACGCCAAAACCGAGATCACGGCGAACAAGGAAGCCACCTTCGACAACGCGGCGAACGTGGCGGAATTCACGGGCAACGTGATCGTGCGCGACCCGCAGTTCACGCTCAACTGCGACCGCCTGAAGGTGACCCTGAGCAAAGACCACAAGGGCATGGAAGAGGTCGAGGCGTTCGGCAACGTGGTGATCATCCAGGAAAACACCGATAAAAACGGGCAGACGACCAAGGCGATCGGCAAGTCCGGGGTTGCCACCTATTTCCCCGCATCCGGCGAGGCGACCCTCAAGGACTGGCCGTCCATCCAGTCGGGGATGAACAACCAAGTGGGGACCGAGAAGGACACGGTCATGATTCTCAACCGCAACGGGAAATCCAAAACCATTGGGCCGAGCAAGACGATGATCACCGACACGGGCGACGCGGGGGCACCGAAATGAGCGACGAGTTCGCAGACCGCAAACCGGTCCCGGAAGGAACCCCTCTCCTCCGCACCGACGGGCTCGTGAAAATCTACAACGGCCGCTCCGTGGTCAACGGGGTGGACATCAATGTGAAAAAAGGGGAAATCGTGGGGCTTCTCGGCCCGAACGGCGCCGGAAAAACCACCACGTTTTACATGATCGTCGGGCTGATCCGCCCGAATGGCGGGCGCGTCATTTTCCAAGAGGCCGACGTGACCGATATGGCGATGTATCGCCGGGCGAGGCACGGGATGGGATACCTCCCCCAAGAAGAATCGATTTTCCGGAAGCTGACCGTGGAGCAAAACATCCTGGCGATCCTCGAGACGACGAAGGCCTCGAAGGCCCAGAGAAAACAGCGCTGCGAGGAACTCCTGACCCGGTTCGGGATCGACCACATCGCCAAGAATCAGGCGCTGACACTCTCCGGGGGGGAAAAGCGCCGCCTGACGATCGCCCGCTCGCTCGTGACCAATCCCGCCCTGCTCATGCTGGACGAGCCGTTCAGCGGAGTGGATCCGATCGCGGTGCATGACGTCCAGCAGATTGTGCAGGACCTCCGCGAGCAGGGGCTCGCGATCCTGATCACCGACCACAACGTCCGGGAAACCCTCAACATCGTGGACCGCGCCTACCTGATTTACGAGGGCCGCGTCGAGAGCCAGGGCAACAAGGATTTTCTCCTGAACGACCCGATCAGCCGGAAACTTTACCTCGGCGAATCATTCACGATGTAACCAGGATCTCCCCCAGACCGCGATGCCGCAGCAACCTTCCGCAAAAACCTCCGACAACCGTGTGCCCCACATCACGGTCGGGCATTTCTACGCCAACCACGCCGAGAAGCTCGGCCTGCGTCTCGAGGGATCCTCGCGCGGGCTCAACCGCCTGATCCGCGAACCCACCATCAACCGCCCGGGCCTCGCGCTCTGCGGGTTTTTTAGTTACTTCGCGGTCAAGCGGATCCAAGTTCTGGGAGCGGCGGAGTTGAGCTACCTGAAAAGCCTGAAAGCCACCGATCTGCGGGAGCGCCTGCGGGCTCTCTTCGCAAAAAACATGCCGTGCCTCGTGTTGGCGAGGAACGCGCCCGTGCCCGAGGCCATGCTCGAGGCCGCCGGGGAGTTCGAGACGCCGGTCTTCCGCACGAGCATGATCACGATGAAATTCATCAACGCGGCCACGATCTCCCTGGAGTTCGATTTCGCACCGTCCGCCTCCGAGCACGGGAGCATGGTGGACATCCTCGGCATCGGCACGCTCGTCCGCGGAGCCAGCGGGATCGGGAAAAGCGAGTGCGTGCTCGGCCTGATCGAGCGAGGCTACAGCATCGTGAGCGACGACATCACCCGCTTCCGCTCGATCGAAGGCCGCGAGCTTCTCGGCACGTCCGCCAATCTCTCCCGCTACCACATGGAAGTGCGGGGGATCGGGATCATCAACATCGCCTCGATGTTCGGCGCCGGTGCCGTGCGGGCCGAAAAACGCCTCGATTTCGTCGTCACATTGAAAGATTGGCACGAGGTCGAGGATGTGGATAGGATCGGCTTGGATCGCGAAACCTACGAGATCCTCGGGATCAAGATCCCGCATGTCACGCTGCCGGTGCGGACCGGCCGCGACCTGGGGCGCCTCGTGGAGGTCGCGGCCCTTGACCAGAAACTCAAAGACATGGGCGAGAACAGCGCAGTTGAATTCAACCAGAGATTGCTGCATATGATCAGCGAACGCCGGAGCCGGTAATGGGAATCCTTTCGAAAAAAAAGCCGAGTGAAGATGCGCATCGCTGCACCGGGGAGGTCGTGATCGAAAACCGGAACGGGCTCCACGCCCGCCCGGCCGCCATGTTCGTCAAAATTTCCAGCCGTTACCGCGCGGAAGTGTGGGTCGAGAAAGACGGCGAACGCGTGAACGGCAAAAGCATCATGGGCCTCATGATGCTGGCCGCCGGCAAGGGCTCGCGCCTGCAGGTGATCGCCGAGGGAGTGGATGCCGACAAGGTGGTGGCGGAGATCAAAAACCTCGTCGAGACACGATTCGGAGAAGAGTAACTGCGGTATTTACGAAGTGAATGTTTTGCGTTAGGAGTCTCCCTCATGGAGCCTCCGAACGCCAGCGGGACCGAGCAGAGATTCACGGGCATTCCCGTGGCTCCCGGCATTGCCCATTGCGCGGTCATGGTCCAATGGGAAGAGGACGAGGAAATCGCCCTCCGGAAAATCGAGCCGCACGAGCTCCCGGAGGAGATCGCTCGCTTCGAATCCGCGCTGATCGCCACCCGCGCGGAACTCCTGGAAATCCAGCAGCGGATCGTGAATGCGATCGGGTCCACCGACGCCAGCATCTTCGACGCGCACCTGCTGGTGGTCGAGGACCGCACCCTCATCGACGAGGTGCTCCGCAACCTGGACCGGGAACGGTGCAACGTGGAATATATCTTCCACCAGGTGGCCGAAAAATACTGCCGGACGCTCGCGCAGATCGACGACCCCTACCTCCGCGAACGGGTGGTCGATATCGAGGACGTGACGAGGCGGGTCATCCGCCATCTGCTGGGCAAGGCGCACCGGAACCCCGCCACCCACGACCGCCAGCATATCATCGTCGCGCACAACCTGACGCCGTCGGATACCGCCCAGCTGAACCGCGAACTGGTGATGGGTTTCGCCACCGAGATCGGCAGCAAGACCTCGCACACCGCGATCATGGCCCGCTCGCTGGAAATCCCCGCGATCGTCGGCCTGCACGGGATCTGCCACCAATTGACGAGCGGGGACGATGTCCTGCTCGACGGCTACTCCGGCACTCTGATCCTCAACCCCTCCCCGGAGACGCTGGCCGAATACGGGCGGATTGAATCCGCCAAGGAAGAGGTCGTCGAAAGGCTTGAGCTGATCCGCGAAACCGCCTCGACCACGCTCGACGGCCGCCATATCGTCCTCTCCGCGAACATCGATCTTCCCGAAGAACTCGAAGACGTCGCCGCCAACGGTGCCGAGGGGATCGGGCTCTATAGGACCGAATTTTTGTATCTGAACCGCATGGAGCCGCCGGACGAAGAGGAGCAGTTCGAGCACTACCGGCTCGCCGCAGAACGATCAAAACCCAACGGGGTCATCATCCGGACGCTCGACATCGGCGGCGACAAAACCACCCAGAGCCTCCACCTGCCCGAGGAACTGAACCCGTTCCTCGGCTGCCGCGCGATCCGGTTCTGCCTGCAGAACCCGGAAATTTTCAAAACCCAGCTCCGCGCGATCCTCCGCGCGGCGACATTCGGGAATGTGAAGATCATGTATCCGATGATCTCGGGCATTGACGAACTCCGCCAAGCGAACGCGATCATCGAGGAGAGCAAGGCCGAGCTGGCCGCGCGCGGCGTGCCGTTCCACCCGTTCATCGAGGTGGGAATCATGATCGAAATCCCGAGCGCCGTCCTGGCCGCCGACCACCTCGCCCGCGAGGCGGCGTTTTTCAGCATCGGCACCAACGACCTGATCCAATACACGTTCGCGGTGGACCGCGTGAACGACCGCATCGCCCACCTCTACAACCCGACCCACCCGGCGATCCTGAGAATGATCAAGATGGCGGTCGACGCGGCGCATGCGAACGGGATCTGGACCGGCGTGTGCGGGGAAATGGCGGGCGATGTCCTGCTCACCCCGCTGCTCATCGGGCTTGGCGTCGATGAGCTGAGCGCCTCGAGCGCAGTCGTCCCGCGGGTCAAAAAAGCTGTCCAGTCGCTCGATGCCTCGCAGTGCGAAGCGCTCGTGCGCACCGCCCTCTCGATGGAGGATTCCGCGGCCATCCAACAAATGAGCCTGGCAATGGCCCGCGACCGCTACGCGGATATCGCCGATTGACCGTGCGGGCTTTGGAAGCCGTTGCGCCGTCCTGGCCGTTACCCACAAAAATTTTGATTATGCACATCGGGGCCGGCGAATGCACACCGGTCCGAACCAGCCCGCGTCGAGGGCTTCATCTTCGGGAGCCTGGAACCATTTCCAGTCGAAACCCTCGTATTGGGTGATGGCGTTCAGGACGAGGTTTCCGACCCGGACCCGGATCGTGTTTTCGCCGGTGCGCAGCGCGCTGCCGATTTCGAATTGGAACGGAGCCCAGAGACGGGCACCGACGGCCTGGCCGTTGATCCAGACTTCCGCCATATGCTTGACCTCGCCGAGGTCCAGCGTCTCGTTCCCCTCGACCTGATCCATTTTAAAAGAAGAGGAGTAACCGACAAATCCCGAGAACTGCCGCAGTTCCCATTTCAGCCAGGATTCGAGCGGGCGAGAGGCTCCTGCGAGCAACCAATCGGGAGCGCCAAGCCGGTGCTGCGCCAGGTTCTGCTGGTCGGCGGGATCGACTTGAACATGCCACTCCCCTGCAATGGTTAGAATTCCGCCAGAGGCAGGCTGCGGAGTCGGCGCCAAGGCTGCGCGCGACGGATCAAACACCATCCAGAAGGCCTCGTAAGGTGCCAGCGACAGGGAGACGCGCGCATCCTCCTTGGCGTCCTTGGAAGGAACAGCGCGCGTTTTGCCGGTCTCGCAGTCCCAAATGGCGGCCTCGCCCGACGCCCCGCGAACGCGGAGGACGAACTCATGACGGACGGACTCATTGTTCGCCAGCCAGAGGAAACAGCGTCCGTTAACCTCCCGCCGCGAGGCGATGAGCGGAAACGCCCCGGACTCGAAGGCGACGCTGGGCTCAAGCCCCGGCGCTCCAGCAGCGATCAGCGGCGCCAGCCCGTCGGTGGCGGAGACAAACGCCGGGGCCAACCGCAAGGCATCCATGAGATCCTTAAGGTGCGGGTCGCCGATGCCTTTTTCTGCTGAAGCATCAGGAAGTGCCCCGAGCGCATAGACCCGCCCGCCTGCCTTGGCAAAGTCAACAACACGCCGCGCCACCGCCAGCGGCAGAAGCTTGAGCGGCGGCAGGACCAGAGTCGAAAACGAGAAGGCGCCATAGGACAGAGCGGCGCCCTTGACTTCCATCTTCTCCAGATAATAGCTGTCCGCAACGAGGTGGTCGATGCGGGCGGCGAACATGGCCTGGATCGCCGCAGAGTAAGCGTCGTCGATGGCCGTGATCTCTTTGGCATGCGAGAACTTCACGGAGCTGGCATCCTCGATGTGGGGTTGGGGTTCGGCGCGATCGAAAAAGGAATCGCCGATAAGCGCCCAGACGCTGTCCATGGGGCAGAGGAGCAGAACGTCGGCCATGAGCCGCCCATGGTCGTTCACATGGCAGGCCCGTCGCACGAAGTCGCTCCAGAGGTGGAAGTGGCGCCAATAAGGGTTCCAGTCGAAGAAGTCCGGCGGATAGCTGGCCTTGCGGAGTTCGCGGTTCGAGTTGACGCCATGCGGGACCAGCTGGGTGAGCCCTTGGGCGACGGCGGAGTTGGCGGCCGTCTTCAGCTCCGCGGTTGTGAGGTGCCATCCTGCGATGCCGAGGATTTCGCACATGAACTGCCGGCCCTCGAATTCGCAGACCGACTGGGTCTCCTTGAAATAGCGCGGATCATGGATGGTCCGGAAAAGCGCATCCGTGCCCGGCATCGAATAGGAGCGCTGGGCCCCCATGAAGTTGGCGACATAAGCGGCCTGGAGGAAAAGCCCCTCCTCCCAGAAATGGCAGGTCATGAACAGGCCACGATCGCGGCACCACTGATCCAGCGGGTTGAATACGCAGTCCACATAGAGACGTCCGACGACATCGAACCAATCCCAGCGCGCCTTAGCCCAGAGGCCCTCGGCGTCCTCCTCGACCAGCAGGGGCATGCGCAGACGGATGTCCACGCCCTTACTTGCCAGGTAGTCTTTGGCTAAGTCCGCCGACCACGCCATTTTGTAGCCGTAGCTCCCCTCGAGATCGAAGAAGACCCCCTGCATCGTTTTGCCGAAATGACGTGAGAAGAGCTGCTCATATTTGTCGTTCTCCAGTTTCAGCCAAGGTTCGGCGAGGCGTCGGTCGAGGAAATTGATGACATACTGGCGGATCTCGTGGTATTTGGCGAAGGCATAGACCCGCCAAGTGCCGCCAGCCGAGGCCGTCCAGGGGCCGGGTTCGACCAGCGCCAGCGTCGAGGAGAGGATCCGATTGCCGGCATCGAGGCGAGCCGCCACGGCGAAGAAGCATTCAGGGACCTCGGCGGTCGTGCCCTCAGGGATATTCTGGACCGTCCAGCAGAGAGACTCGGATTTGAGCTCAGGGCAGCTTGGCAGCGGGGCGCCACCGACAGGGAACTTGGGATATTCGGGGTGGTCGGGCAGCAGATATTTGTCGGGAAAGCAGGGGTCGCCCATGGTGTAGGTCATGTGTGCCCCAGCCTGCTCCGCGCTCTCGACTGCCGCCTGAAAGCAGTTATACCAGTCATCCGAGAGCCAGAACGGCTCGTGGGCCTTGTAATGGCGGGCGTGGACATACCCGGGGTTCAACCCCTGACGGGCCATCTCACGGGCCATCCTGGCGAAATGGGCCGGATCTTTGATCTCCCCGGCCCCGCTCCAAAACCAGAAGGCGTGCGGTGCGTAGGCGAGGACCGGGTCCTGGAATCGCCCGTCAGGCCGGGAATTCCCGGACCGGTTTGAAAATTGTGGAAGCGTCATGTTTAATTCCTACGTGGATTTTTCGCGGTGAGGCGTCGCGCAGGAGCTGGGAGGAAGACATTCACTTCGCTGACGGCATGGACGCCCAGGCCATTGGCAAAATGTCTCGCCCCGATCCGGATCGGATTTCGCATGATGGTCTTACCCCTTATGAGTTCGCCCCAGCCTTGCTTGACATCCTGCAATCCGATTTTTGCGGCCGTCGGCCGAATTCCAAGAAAAGTGTTCCCGACCCATTCGGAGAACTTCGGTGAATTTTCCGGATTTCATGGAAGGCGGATCCATGAGAAGGGAGGGGATTTGAGGGGAATTCGGAGCTTTCATATTTGGCCCACCCCTCCATGGCATGGTGTTTCTACGATCTCGTGATCTTTCTTGGTAATAAATCTTGTCTTTTGCATGCTCAAACTCATGTGTTTGAGATCGACGAGCGCGCCGGGTGTCGGCGTGCGTTTGCTGATGATCCCCTCCGGAGGCGGAGTGCCTCCGGGGCATCGCAGATCAAGCCGGCTACGACTTGTAGCGCAACCGCTTCTTGTGGCGGTTTTCCTTCATGCGCTTGCGGCGCTTGTGCTTCGCGATCTTCGACTTTCTTTTCTTCTTTAGTGAACCCATGGGTTTGCGGGGATGCTAGTAGACAACTTTGTTGAGCGGATACTCGATGATCCCCTCTGCGCCGAGCGTTTTTAGTTTCGGAACAATTTCGCGGACGACTTTTTCTTCAATCACCGTCTCGATGGCGACCCATCCGGGTTGCGCCAGGGGCGAAACGGTAGGATTCCTCAATGCCGGAAGCGCCTCAAGCAAATTCTTCAGGCTTTTTTCGGGGAGGTTCATTTTGAGCCCGACGAGGTCCCGGGCAGCGAGGGCCCCGCGGAGGAGCATCGCGAGGGTGTCGATCTTCTGGCGCTTCCAGGGATCCCCGGCCGCCTGGCCGGAAGCGAAGAGGGCCGGATACGATTCCATGAGCGTGTCCACGATCCGGAGTTTGTTGGCGCGGAGGGAAGACCCGGTCTCGGTGATGTCCACGATCGCATCCACGAGATCCGGGACCTTGACCTCGGTCGCGCCCCACGAGAATTCCACCTCGGCCTTGACTCCGGCTCGCTCGAAAAACCTGCGCGTGATCCCCACCGCCTCGGTGGCCACCCGCTTGCCTTCGAGGTCCTTCACCGTGCGGATCGGGGAATCCTCGGGAACGACGAGCACCCAGCGGGTCGGGTTCGAGCTCGCCTTGCTGTAGGCCAGGCTCGCGATCTCCTCGATTTTGGACTCGTTCTCTTCGACCCAGTCGCGCCCGGTGATCCCGCAGTCCAAATACCCGTGCTCGATGTAGCGGCTGATTTCCTGGGCGCGGAGCAGCCGGATGCGCATCTCCGGGTCGTCCACGGCCGGGCGATACGAGCGGTTCGATCCGGAGATCGAGAAACCGGCCTTGGCAAAAAGCGATATGGTGGGTTCCATCAAGCTTCCCGAAGGAAGCCCGACAGTGAGAAATTTTTCTTCCATGCGAGCTGGGGAGTTTAAGCGGAAACCGCCGCGCTTGGCATGCAAATTCTCGCCCGCCGAAAAATCCCGCGCCCCATCCGGGTGCGACGCGGCGGGGATTTCCTGGCGGGACGGTCGGGGGAAACCCGTTTCAGAAACATCCCGCCCCCGGTTTTTATGGTGTCATTGATTTTGATCCCTGTCACAATCAGCCCACTGATGAAAGCGAGCTCTGGAACCACCAAGGCTCCGCCCAGAAGCGCGGCAAAGAGAACCCGTGTCCTGCTCGCAGACCGCGAAGCCATTTTCCTTCACGGTTTGCGGGCGGTATTCGGAGCGCACAGGCGCATCGAGATCGTGGGCGAGGCCACCACCAGCCACCGGCTCCTTTCCGACCTTTCCCTCCACACGCCCGATATTCTCCTCATGGGTTTCCGGCTGCTCTGCGGGCGCGATGCCCTGGGGCTTGCCCCGGAGGTTCAGGAGCGCAGCCCGGACACGGCGACCATCGTCCTGCTCCCCGGCAACTCGGTTCTTCTCACCGGCCGCCTTCTCACCGCCGGAGTCCGCGGGATACTGGCCCGGTGCGCGAAGCTCGAAGCCCTCCTGCCCACGATCGGAAAAGTGCTCGCCGGCGAGGTGTTTGTAGACCCGGAACTTTCCGTTTCCCGCCCGCGTCCGGATTCTACCGCCGGGCAGGTGGACCCGTCGGTCCTGACGTCGCGCGAACTCGAAGTCCTCCGGCTGGTGGGCTCCGAAAAAAACTACAAGGAGATCGGTTCGCTGCTCGGTCTCAGCATCAAGACGGTCGGAGCCCACCGGGAAAACATCAAATCCAAGCTCAACCTCGGCAGCGGCCGCGCCCTCTATCTCGTCGCCAAGGCGTATGTCCTATGGGAGTCCAGCGGGGTTGATTACTTGATATAAGGGCAACTTATAAAACGGCCTGCAGAATAGGGAGTCATCCCTATAGACGCCTCCCCGCCCGACCGGTAGCAACTCTCCCTGTGAGTCACACGATCCCCATCCGGTTTGCTGAATGAAAGGCGCGACGTTCCAGGAACTGGCAGGCCTCCCGCTTCTGCAGCAATACGAGAAAGCGTTCCGCAAAGCCACCGGCGTGTCCCTGAGGCTTCTTCCGGCTGACGAGAAAATGCGTCGCGCCAATCTGAGGCAGAGCGAGAACCCGTTCTGCGCCCTTGTGTCGAGCACGCCGGCCGGTTGCGCCGCCTGTCTGGAGACCCAGAGGCGCATCGAGCAAAGCACCGCCAGCGAGATGGTCGCCCAGCAGGTCTATTGCTTCGCCGGCCTGACCGATATCGCGATCCCGGTGATGATCTCGGGACGGCACGTGGCCACCCTGCTGAGCGGGCAGATCTTCCGCCGGGAGCCGACCCGGCGGGATTTCGAGATGATGATGAAAAAAATCGGGGGCTTCCGGGACAGGGAGTGGGAGAAGCTGGCGCGGAAGTCCTACTTCGAGACGCCGGTCGTCGCGCCGGACACTCTCGATGCGGTGGTCCAGTTGCTCACCGTGTTTGCCCAGCATCTCTCCGACAACATCGGCCGGCACATGATGTCCGCCCGCCCGAACTTCGAACCCGCCGTGGTCAGCCGGGCCAAGAAGTTTGTCGAGGACCACTCCCAGGAAACCCTCACGCTCGACCGGGTGCTCCGTCATGTCCATGCGGGCCGTTTTCATTTCTGCAAGATCTTCAAGAAAACCACGGGGATCACGTTCACCGAATATGTGGCGCGCGTCCGCGTGGAGAAGGCGAAGACATTGCTGATGGATCCATCGCTCCGGGTCTCGGAAGTCGTCTTCACCGCGGGGTTCGGGTCGATCCCCCAGTTCAACTGCGTTTTCAAACGCTTCGTCGGAAAGTCGCCGACCGAATACCGGAGCCGGTTGGAGCAGAATAATCCGGCCCCCGTGGGCCAGATGGCCGCCGTGCGGAGCCTTCCCTCCGAGGATGCCGCCGAGATCCCCGACAATGTCATCCGGGCGGACGCGTTCCAACGCGAAGAGGATCCCTCCGCTCTCCCGGCGAACATTATCCGCCCGCGCCTCAACCAATCCGCCAGGCGAGCCGCGCGGGCGTGAAGGAACTTTTTGCCGGGTTCATCCGCCGGTTTGCGGCAGGGGGTGTCCGGACTTCAACCTTTGGGGTTTACCTGCGCCGCTTTTTCGCTTTGGCTCAAGGATTGCCCATGGCCAGATATCCAACCGATCCCGCGACGAATTTTCCGACCCGTTGAAGACCAGCCCCGCATCCCTTTCCACTCCGCCTGACAACCGCGGGCGCTTTCTCGCCGCGTGCCGGTGCCTGCCGGTGGACCGCCCGCCCGTGTGGCTGATGCGCCAGGCCGGGCGCGCGCTGCCCGAATACCGGGCGCTCAAGGAAAAATACACGTTCCTCGAACTCGTCCGGACGCCGGAACTCGCCGCCGAGGTGACGCTCCAGCCGGTCCGCCGGTTCGGTTTCGACGCCGCGGTTCTGTTCAGCGACATCCTCGTCGTGCCCGAGGCGATGGGGCAGCCGTATCATTTCCGGGAGACCGGCGGCGGCATCGAAATGGAGTTCGCCGTGAACTCGGCGCGGGACATCCGCCGGCTGGACGCCGCGCATGCACTCGACCGCCTCCAATACGTCGCGGACGCGCTGGCTCTGATCGGGCCCGCGCTCGGCGGCCGCACCGCGCTGCTCGGCTTCGCGGGCTCGCCATGGACGCTCGCGCGCTACATGATCGAAGGCGGCAGCTCCGGTGAAACCGACGCCGCGAAGGCGCTGTTTTATTCCGAGCCGGGCCTGTTCGCGGAGCTGATGGAAAAAATCACCGCGGTGGTGGCCGGGTTTTTGCGGATGCAGATCGCCTCGGGCGCGGATGCGGTGCAGATTTTTGACAGCCACGGCGACATCCTTGCCGACAACGTCTTCGAGGCCGCCTCCGGCCGATGGATCCGCGAGATCATCGCCGGGCTGGACGGAAAAGTTCCGGTGATCCTTTTTTCCAAGGGCTCCCGGCTGGCCGAACTGGTCTCGACCGGGGCGAACGTGCTGAGCGTGGACTGGACGCGCCCGCTGGCCGGAGTCCGCGATCTGCTGCCGGAAAATGTCGGCGTGCAGGGCAACCTCGACCCCTTCCTGCTCACCACGACGCCGGAACTTGTCGCCGCGGAGACGGGGCGCATCCTGCGCGACATGGCGGGGCGCACCGGCCACGTGTTCAACCTCGGCCACGGCGTGACGCCGGCCGCGAAGCTCGAATGCATCCAGGCGCTGGTGGACACCGTGCGGAGTTTTTCATGAAGACAGCATTGAAACCACGGAGAACACGGAGGTCACGGAGGTTTTTTTCAAAGACAAGTTTCTCAAACCTGTCCTCTCTTGCCGGTCTGTTATTTCTTCTTCTCTCCGTGCTCTCCGTGTCCTCCGTGGTTAAATTATCCCAATCATGAGCGCGCTGCACGTCGATCTCGATCTGGTCAAAAAATACAACGTCGCCGGGCCGCGCTACACCAGCTACCCGCCTGCCACGAAGTTCACCGACAGCTTTTCGCGGGACGACCTCGACGCGGGCATCGAGGAGAACAACCGCTCCGCGCGCGACCTCTCGGTCTATTTTCACATCCCGTTCTGCGAGACCCTCTGCTGGTTCTGCGGCTGCACGACCGTGATCACGCTCAACCACGACAAGGGCGCGGACTACATCGATTATCTCGGGCGCGAGGTCGCGAAGATGTCGTCCCGGCTGAATCCCGCGCGCCAGGTCGTGCAGCTCCACTTCGGCGGCGGGTCGCCGACATTTCTGCGGCCGGACGAAATCCGCCGGCTCGGATCCATCATCCACAAACACTTCACCTTTTCCCCGGAGATCGAGGCGAGCGTGGAGGTCGATCCGCGCCGGCTGACGCGCGACCACCTGGTGGCGCTGCGCGAGATCGGTTTCAACCGCGCTTCCATGGGCGTGCAGGATTTCGACCCGAAAGTCCAGGAGGCGGTCCACCGCATCCAGCCGCGCGGGATGACCCGGCAGGCGATGGATTGGATGCGCGAGCTCGGGTTCGGCTCGATCAACCTCGACCTCATCTACGGGCTGCCGCACCAGACACCGGAATCGTTCGGCGAAACGCTGGACGCGGTTCTCGAAATGAATCCCGACCGGCTCGCCATGTTCAGCTACGCGCACGTGCCGTGGATCAAGCCCGCCCAGAAAATCCTCGAACAAAAAATCCTGCCCTCGCCGGAAACCAAGCTGCAAGTTCTCAAGCTGGTCATCGAGAAACTGACCGCGGCCGGCCGGTATGTTTACATCGGCATGGACCACTTCGCGCGGCCGGATGACGAGCTCGCCGTGGCCCAGCGGGACAAGCAGCTCCAGCGGAATTTCCAGGGCTACAGCACGCGCTCGGGCTCGGATATCTACGCGTTCGGGATGTCGAGCATCTCGCAGATCCCCGACGCCTACTGGCAGAACGAAAAGGAACTCCCGAAATACCAGGAGGCCGTGGACGCCGGACGGATGCCGTGGCAGCGCGCGTATTTCGTGACCGGCGAGGACAAGATCCGCCGCGAAACGATCATGCGGGTGATGTGCGATCTTTCGCTCGATTTCGCCGCGATGTCTCAGAAGCTCGGCATCGACTTCGAGGGCCATTTCGCCGTGGAGCTCGCCGCGCTCGAGCCGTTCCAAGCCGACGGCTTGGTGCGCCGCTCGCCCGGCGGCATCGCGATCACCGACAGCGGGCGCCTCTTCATCCGCAATATCGCGATGTGTTTCGACAACACGCTCGCACCGTCAGGCGAGCGCAAGCATTCGAGGACGATTTGATGAAACCCGTCGCGATCATCGGCGCAGGGATCACGGGGCTGACCGCGGCATTTTACCTCTCCCGCGCGGGCATGCCCGTCACGGTTTTCGAGTCGGGCGACCGCGTCGGCGGCGCGATCCGGTCGCTCCGGAAGGACGGCTACCTCGCGGAGTTCGGGCCAAACACGATCCTGGAAACGTCGCCGAAAATCGCGCGGCTCATCCGGGACGCGGGCCTCGAAGCCCGCCGCCTCGATCCGGCCCCGGATGCGGGCGCGCGCTTCGTGGTCCGCTACCGGCGCCCGATTGCCATGCCGGGTTCGCCGCTCGGGTTTTTGACGACCGAGCTTTTCACCCTCGGGGCGAAGCTGGCGGTGCTCCGCGAGCCGTTCGTGTCGCCGCGCCGCGACGGGGCAGAGGAAAGCATCGCCGGATTTGTCGTGCGGAGGCTCGGCCGGGAATTTCTCGACCATGCGATCGACGCGATGGTGGCCGGCGTCTATGCGGGCGATCCCGGCCGGCTCTCCGTCCAACAGGCATTCCCGAAGCTCGCGGCGCTCGAAGCCAGATACGGATCGCTCATCAAGGGCCAGATTCTCGGCGCGCGCGAACGCCGGAAATCCGGCGAAACCGCCAAGGACCGCGCGCCGAAACTTTCTTTCGACGAAGGGTTGCAGGTGCTGCCGGACACGCTGCGCGAGCGCCTCGGCGGCGCGGTTCAACTCGATACTGCTGTCACGAGGATGATCCGGAATGCCGGCGGCTGGACGCTCGACCTCCGCACGAAGGAAGGCCATGCGCGTTCCGAACACAGCGCCGTGATCTATGCGGGCACGGCATTCCAGCTCGCGGAGCTGCAGGTCGAGTTGCCGGGGCCGGTATCGAGCCCGACGATCGCGACGGCCGGGGACCTGCTCGACCTTTCGGCGTTTTCCACGATCCGTCATCCGCCCGTGGCGAGCGTGGTGCTGGGCTTCCGGCGCGAGGACGTGGCGCACCCGTGCCAAGGATTCGGCGCGCTGATCCCGAAAGTCGAGGGGTTCAAAATTCTCGGCACGATCTTTTCGTCGTCGCTGTTTCCGAACCGCGCGCCCGCCGGGCACATCGCGCTCACGAGCTACGTCGGCGGCGAGCGGCATCCGGATCTGGCCAGCCTGCCGCCGGAAGAACTCATCGATCTGACCCGGCAGGATCTGAGCGTGCTGTTCGGCGCGAGAGGCCGGCCGACGTTCCGGCACTGCGCGTTTTATCCGAAGGCCATCCCGCAATACAACGTCGGCTACGGCCGCCACCGCGCGGCGATGACCGAAATCGAAGCCAACGTGCCGGGCCTGTTTTTCGCCGGCCACTACCGCGACGGCATCTCGCTCGGCGACTCGATTGTCTCCGGCTGCCACATCGCGGAACGGGTTGAAAAGTCCCTGGCCATCGCATGAGCAAACCCGGAGTCTTGTTGGTCAACCTCGGATCGCCGGATTCCCCGTCCGTCGCCGACGTGCGGAAATACCTCCGCGAATTCCTCATGGACCCGCGCGTGCTCGACGCACCGTGGCCGGTCCGCTGGTGCGTCGTCAACCTCGCCATCCTGCCGAGGCGCCCGGTGCAGTCGGCGGAGGCCTACGAAAAGATCTGGACGAAGGGTGGCTCGCCGCTCGTCGTGACCAGCCGGAACGTGCGGCGCGAGCTGCAGCGCCGACTCGGCGGGGACATCGTGGTCGAACTCGCGATGCGCTACCAGAGCCCGGACATCGAATCCGCCGTCGCGAAACTGCGCGCGCAGGGCGTCACGGATCTGCTGGTCTTCCCGCTGTTCCCGCATTACGCGATGTCGAGCTTTGAAACGGCGGCCGTCCGCGCGCGGGAAGTGGCCGCCCGGCTCGCGCCGGAGATGAAGCTCCGAATCGCGGAGCCGTTTTTCAAGGACCCCGGCTACATCGCGGCTCTCGCCGCCAGCGCGGAGGATTTTCTCGAGGCGGGCTACGACCACCTGCTTTTCAGCTTCCACGGCCTGCCCGAGCGCCACCTGCGCAAGGCCGATCCGACCGGCGGGCATTGCCTGGCGACGCCGGACTGCTGCGAAACCCCGGGCCCCGCTCACCGAACCTGCTACCGCGCGCAATGCCACGCGACCGTCCGCGCGTTTGTCGAAGCGGCCGGCGTACCCGCAAACAAATATTCCGTCTCGTTCCAATCGCGGCTCGGACGCGATCCGTGGCTCAAGCCCTACACCGATTTCGAGTTCACCCGCCTCGCGGGCACCGGCGTGAAAAAGCTGCTCGTGATCTGCCCGGCGTTCGTCTCCGACTGCCTCGAAACCCTCGAGGAAATCGCCATCCGCGGACGCGAGATTTTCCTCGGAGCCGGCGGCACAGGATTTGCCCTCATCCCCTGCTTGAACGAGCACCCGCGCTGGCTCGACGCGCTCGAGGAAATGGTCCGGGCGGATATGTCCGGAGCCGGGAAAAGACCGGCCGGGTGGCCGTAACCCGCCCCGCCAGCCATCCCGGAAACTTGTTCCAGTCTTCGCGATCGCGCGCTGCAACGTTTGCCGCTTTCGCTTTTCCGGAACCCGTGATCTATTCCCCGCATGAACTCGTCCGGCATCACCACTCTCTTCCTCGATATCGGCGGCGTGCTCCTGACCAACGGGTGGGACACGGCGCTGCGCAAGCAGACCGCGGAGCATTTCAATGTGGACTACACGGAGATGGACCACCGCCACCGCGTCACCTACGACACTTACGAGGAGGGAAAGATGTCGCTCGAGACCTACCTGCGCCAGATCATTTTCTTCGAGCCCCGGAGCTTCGCGGCGGCGGATGTCCAAAACTACATCCTCGAGCAGGCGGAACCCTACCAGGACACGATCGACCTCGTGCAGCGGCTGAAAGCGGTTTACGGGCTGAAAATCGCGGTCGTCAGCAACGAGGGCCGCGAGATTGCGGAGGACCGGATCGCGAGGTTCCACCTCAAGGATTTTGTCGATTTTTTCATCGTCTCCGCGTTCGTGCATTTCCGGAAACCCGACCTCGACATCTACCGGCTCGCGCTGGACGTGGCCCACGTCCAGCCAGAGCAGGTCGCCTACATCGAGGACCGCCCGCTGCTCTGCGAGGTCGCGGCCGAACTCGGAATCCGCAGCGTCCTGAACCGGAGTTCCGCCGAGACCCGCGAAATCCTCGCCGGCCTCGGCCTCGCGCTCTGAACTCTTTCCCAACACGCCGTCCGCCCGCGATTCATTGAAGAGCGACGGAGGCGCGGTTGACGCGGTGGGCGGGGAAGATGTATCTAAAGGGGATGTCCGAGAGCGCGCAACGTCCGCCGTGGGTGCCTGAAAACGGGGGCGCTGAGTTCACGACATCGGTCATGCCGGGCATCGCGCAGCCGCGCCGGAAATCCGCGCCGGGTTCGCGGCGCCGCCCGCCGGGGGTTGACGAGCTGGTCGCGGGGATTTTTGCTGGCGAGCGGGCGTTGGTGTCGCGCGCGATCACCCTCGTGGAGAGCAACGCCCCCGCCCACCGCCCGCTGGCGCGCGAAATCCTCCGCCGGATCGGAGAACGTCCGGGCTTCGCCCACCGCGTCGGGATTTCCGGAGTTCCCGGAGCAGGAAAAAGCACGTTCATCGAGGCGCTGGGCAACCACCTTTGCGATGCCGGGCGCCGGGTCGCGGTGCTGGCCGTGGACCCGAGCAGCTCGCTCACGCGGGGCAGCATCCTCGGCGACAAAACCCGCATGGAAACCCTCTCGCGCCGCCACGAGTGCTTCATCCGGCCCTCGCCGTCCGGCGGCGCGCTCGGCGGCGTGACGCGCAAGACCCGCGAAACCATCGCCGTCTGCGAGGCGGCGGGCTTCGACGTCGTCCTCATCGAAACCGTGGGCGTCGGGCAGAGCGAAATCGCCGTCCGCGCGATGGTCGATTGCTTCGTGCTCGTCCTCATCGCCGGAGCAGGAGACGAGCTCCAGGGGATGAAAAAAGGGATCTTTGAAATTGCGGACATCCTGCTCGTGAACAAGGCGGACGGCGAAAACAAGATCCGCGCCGAGGCGACGAGGTTCGAGTTCGAGCGCGTGATGCATTTCTTGAGCCCGGCCACCGAGGGCTGGAAACCGCCGGTGCTCGCCGCCTCGTCGGTCGAGCGCGCCGGAATCGCGGACGCCTGGCGTGCCGTGGAAAAATATTTTGCGCACGTCGAGGCGGACGGGGATTTCGATCTGCGCCGCCGCGAGCAGGCGATCGCGTGGTGGCAGTCGCTTGTCGAGCAGGAATTGCGCGTCCGGTTTTTGAGCGACCCGAAAGTCGCCGCGCTCTCCTCCCGGCTCGAACGGGAGATCCTCGCCGGGCACCTCGCCCCCTCGCTCGCCGCCGAGGAACTGCTCGAAGGGGTCGGCCTTCAGCCTTTATGACAAAATACACCACAACCCTCATTGCCGCCCTCCTCGCCGGGCTGGCCGGCACCGGAGCCGGATATTTCCTCGGCCGGTCGTCGGTCCCAGCAGCCGCCTCGCCCGCTTCCGCCGTCGCGGACGAACGCGCAGCGGTCGCTGCCACCGGACAGGAGATCGTCCCCGGCGCACCGGTTCAGAATCTCGACCCCAAGCCCGCCAAACGCGAACCGCTCACGGCCGCCACGCTTCGCGCCGAACTCGCCAGCTTGGAATCCGGCGGGTTTTTCGGCACGAATTCCATGCGGAAATACGCCGACCTGCAGGAGCGGCTAAAAGCCTCGAACCTTCCGGCTCTCGCCGCGGAGATGTGTGCCGGAAATCCTGTCCCTGGACGCGAGAGCGGGCTGTTCATGGTTCTCGGTGCCTTCGCGGAATCCGACCCGCAGGCGGCATGGAATCTCGCGAGCACCATCAAGCAGCCCGGGATGCGCCAGAATGCGGTGATGGCCGTCATCTCCTCAATCGCAGGAAAAGATCCCGCCCGGGCCATCGCCCTCGCGGATTCCTTGACCGAGCCCCAGCTCAAAATGCAGATCCGCTCGATGGCGATCTCCAGCCTCGCCCAAAAAGACCCGCAGCGCGCCCTCGCGCTGGTCACCGCGTCCCCCGGCAACCGCGACGGGGATTCGTCGCTTTTCATGATTTTCAATCAGTGGGGGCGAAAAGATCCCGAGGCCGCGAAAGCCGCCGTGGCCCGTCTGAGCGGACGCCAGGCCGAACAGGCCCGACAGGCGCTCGTCTCGGCCCTGGCGCAGCAGGATCCCCAGGCGGCATGGGCGTATGCAGCGACTCTGCCGGCATCCGGCTCCGGCAATGTCTATGGCGACCCGCGCGTGCAGGTCATCCAAAACTGGGCGCAAAGCGACCCGCAGGCCGCCCTCAAAGCCGCGCTCACAATCGGCGAGAGCGCCCAGCGGGGGCAGGCCATCGCTTCGGCGGTCAACGCCTGGGCAGGAACCGATTTTCCCGCGGCCCTGAAGTATGCCATCTCGGTCGATGACCCGGGCACCCGGGGAAATATCCTGCAGAGCCTGAGCCAGAACCCGAACGCCGACCGCAAGGTCCTCCTCCAAGCGGTGCTGGAACACGTGCCTCCCGGCGACACGTTCCAGCAGGCGGTGTCCGGCGTCTTTTCGAACTGGGCGAGGGAAAACCCTGCCGCCGCCGCCGCCGCGGCCATGCAGCTTCCCGCCGGCCGGACGTTTTCCAACGTGGCCAGCCAGATCGCCTCGCAATGGATGGTCTCCGCGACGAACAAGCAGGAGGTCTTTGACTGGGTCCGCAGCCTGCCGGCAGGCGAGGCCCGCTCGAACAGCATGAGGTCTGTATTCTCGACATGGAGCAACGACAACCCGCAGGCTGCCGCGCAAGCGCTTTCCAACCTCACCGCCGAGGACCGCAAGAGCGCCGTGCAGTCGGTCGCCTCCGGATGGGCGCGAATCTCCTCCGACGCGGCACTCAAATGGTCTGCGTCCCTCACCGACCCGTCCGAGCGCACGGATGCCGTCCGGAACATCGTTTCCCAATGGGCGGGAGCCTCGCCCGTGGCCGCCGCAAAATACGTGGCCGCCATGCCGGAATCCGAGCGGGCCGGTCCCATGGAGACGGTCGTCAACAGCTGGGCGTCCAAGGATTCCGAGTCGGCCGCCGCATGGCTCGACAAACAGCCTGCTGGACCGTCCAAAGACGGTGCGCTCCGCTCGCTCTCCAGAAAAATCGCGCAGGAAGACCCCGAGGCCGCACTCACATGGGTCGCCGGAATCTCGGACCCGAAACAACGTCTTCAACAGACCGAAAATATCGCCCGCGACTGGATCCGCCAGGATCCGGCCACCGCAAAAGCCTGGATCTCGACCTCGAAACTCCCCGAAGATATCAGAACCAAACTGCTCAAATGACCATCGACGAACGCCTCGAAAAATTTCTCTCCCGGCAGCCGCAACTTTCCGAAGCCGCGTTCGTTGCCGCCGACGCGCGGATCATGGGCGACGTCCGTCTCGCGAAGGACTCGAGCGTCTTCTACGGGTGTGTCCTGCGCGGCGACATCGAATCGATCATCATCGGCGAGGGCTCGAACGTCCAGGACGGTTCGATCATCCACCTCGCCGACGATCTCCCGGCCGTCGTCGGCGCCTATTGCACGATCGGCCACGGGGCGATTGTCCACGCCTGCACGGTGGGCGACGAATGCCTCGTCGGCATGCGCGCCGTCGTGCTCGATGGAGCGGAAATCGGCGACCAGTGCCTCATCGCCGCCGGAACCGTCATCACCCCGCGCACGAAGATCCCCGCCGGCTCGATGGTGATGGGAACGCCCGGAAAAGTTGTCCGCCAGCTCGGCCCCGACGAACGCGCCAGGCTCCGCCACTGGGCGGAAAAATACGTCCATGTCGCACGCGCCCACGCCGCGATGAAGGGAAAATCACACGCCGGTTGCGGGTGTCCGGAGCATTAACGTCCGCCATGGAGGGACGGCCGCCGCCCCTTGAAAAAGTCGGGCCGGACAGCGCCGGTCCCTCCAGCAAACCGGAAGCGCATTCTGGCAACCGCTCTATTTTCTTGCCGAGTAAAGGGACACGACGCCGAAGCACATTTTGTGCGGGGGGGCGCAGTGGAAGCCGCGGCTTTCGAGGAGCGCGGCCATGCCGGAGCCGCGCGGGAACGCCTCGATCGATTCGCCAAGGTATTTGTAAGCTTCGGCACGGCCGGTCGTCCAACCCGCGATGCGCGGCAGGACATGGTGGAGATAAGCCCGGTAGATTTCGCGGAGAGGCCCGCGAGGAGGAAGAGAGAAGTCGAGCACGGCCAGCAGGCCTCCCGGGCGGAGCACGCGGTGGATTTCGTCGAGGGCTTTTTCCCAGGACGCCATGTTCCTGAGCCCGAAGGCCACTGTCACCGCATCGAAGGACGCCTCGCGGAACGGCAGCGCCAGCCCGTCGGCCTGGACCAGCCGGGGGACGTTTTTCCGCCGCGCCTCCCCGAGCATCGGAAGGCAGAAATCCGCCGCGACCACCTGCGAGCGCGGGCACGCTTTCTGCAGCGCGATGGCGAGGTCGCCGCTCCCGGTCGCCAGATCGAGAACCCGCGACGGCCGGGAAGCCGCGACAAGCCGCGAGACACGGCGTCTCCAGAGGAAATCCAAACCCCCGCTCAGCAGGTGGTTCGCGAGATCATACCGCCTGGCGATCGACGAAAACGTCTCCTGAACGAACTCTTGTTGTGACAGCGGGTGAGGCACGGATTTCCCGGGGAAAACTGGTGCTCACGAGAGGATTCGAACCTCCAAGGGTTACCCCATACGGTCCTGAGCCGTACGCGTCTGCCAGTTCCGCCACGTGAGCGACGAATGGCCAGTATCTCCCGGCCAACCCGCCAAGTAAACCCGAAAAAAATTGATTTCCCGCGGGTTTTCGAGCGAGGTCATCGGATTTCTGGCGCCGCAGCGGACGAGCCCCGGCGCGCCGCAATTGCCACGGCGGGAGAATTCGTCTAGAAGCATTTCCATCATGAGCGGAATGGCAATTGTCAAAGAGGAGGGAGGCGGAAAATGGGGCGCCCTGTCTCTGGGCATCGCTCTGCTCGGGATGATCCTCCTCGCCGGTTGCGGGGGACGCGCTGCCACGCAGGAGAGCGCCGCCGCCCGCGAAGTCCGGGTGGACTGGCTGGGCAACCAGGCTTTCAAGATCACCTCCTCGATCGGAACCTCGATCCTGACCAACCCTTACGCCGCAGGCACGGGCGGCCGCACGCTTCCGTCGCCGCTCAAGCCGGACATCATCCTCGTCACCCACGAGCGAGGGGACGCGAACAACATCGACGCCACGGACAACCAGCCGACCGTCTTCCGGGGCAGCATGGGCATCGGGGTCAACAACGCCAACGGCATCGGCATCCGCGGGATCGCCACCTACAAGAATCCCGAACAGGAATCCCCCGATGGCATGAACATCGTTTATTCTTGGGCGATGGACGGGATGCGGTTCTGTTTTCTCGGCTCGCTCGCCGGTTCTTTGACGCCCGCGCAGGTTTCCCAGTTGGGAACGGTGGACGTGCTCTTTGTCCCGGTCGCCGGGACGCTTTCCCCGTCGGCGAGGGAAACGGTCCTCTCGCAAATCCGGCCGCGCCTCGTCATTCCGATGGGGCACGGGGCCGGATGGACCTACGGGAGCGTGAGAAGCGTGGAAGGCCGTTCCGTGCTGCTCTCGCGCCCGGCGCTTCCGCTTCAGACAACAACCCTTCTCTTCGGATCGTGAACATCCTGATCATCGGCTCCGGCGGCCGCGAGCACGCGCTCGCGTGGAAACTGGCGCAGTCGCCCCGGGTTTCCAAAATTTTCTGTGCGCCCGGAAATGCGGGCACCGCGGAGCTGGGGGAAAACGTCCCGCTCGCCGCCGACGATATTTCCGGGCTCGTGGGCTTCGCGAAATCCCGCGGCATCGGGCTCACGGTGGTCGGGCCGGACGACTCGCTCGCCCTCGGGATCGCGGACGCGTTCGAGGCGGACGGCTTGAAAATTTTCGGCCCGCGTGCGTCCGCCGCGCGGCTGGAATCCTCGAAGGCCTTCGCGAAGGATTTCATGAGGCGCCACGGAATTCCCACGGCTGGCTACCGGGAATTCACCGACAGCGCGGAGGCCCGCGCCTGGTGCCGCGGCGCAAAATATCCGCTGGTCGTCAAAGCCGACGGGCTGGCCCTCGGCAAAGGGGTGATCATCGCGCAGAACCCGGTCGAGGCGGAGCAGGCGGTCCGGCAGTGCATGGACGACCGCGTGTTCGGCGAGGCCGGAACAAAGATCGTGGTCGAGGAATTCCTCGTGGGAGCCGAATGCTCGATCCACGCGCTTGTGGACGGTTCGTCGTTCCTGCTTTTCCCCGACTGCCGGGACCACAAGCGGGCGCATGATGGCGACCGTGGCCCGAACACCGGCGGCATGGGCACGATCAGCCCGTCCGGTTCGCTCGATGCCGGCCTCCGCGCGCGGGTGAAAACCGAGATCCTCGACCGCTTCGTCGCCGGGCTGAAAAATGACGGCATCGAATATCGCGGGATGCTTTTCCCCGGCCTGATGCTCACGGCGGAAGGCCCGAAAGTTCTGGAGTTCAACTGCCGCTGGGGCGACCCCGAGACGCAGGTGCTCGTCCGACGGCTCGGCTCGGATCTGCTCGATCTCCTGGACGCGACCGCCGAAGGCACGCTCGCGCGGCAGGAGCCGCAGTGGAGAAAATCCAGCGCCGCCTGCGTGATCCTGGCCTCCGGCGGATACCCCGGCCACTACGAAAAAGGAATGCCCGTTTCCGGAATCGAGGCGGCCGGCGCACTGCCCGACGTCGTGGTTTTTCACGCGGGGACAAAATCCGTTGACGGGGCGGTCCGGACGAACGGCGGCCGCGTTCTGGGGGTGACTGCGCTGGGAGACGATCTGCCCGCGGCGCGGGCGAAAGCGTATGCGGCGGCCGATGCGATTTTCTTCGAGGGCCTGCAGCGCCGGAACGACATCGGGGCCGACCGGCGAAAATGAACAACACGCACAATGTGATTTGGAATACTCCCTCGCCAGACTCGGCGGGTTCGATGCCGCTCGGGAATGGCGATATCGGGATCAATGCCTGGGTGGAACCCTGCGGCGATCTCGTTTTTTATATCGGCAAGACTGACGCTTGGGGCGAATTCGGTCAGCTCTACAAAGTCGGCCGGGTGCGCGTATCTCTGCGAGTGGACGGTGTGCCCCTGCTGGCGGGAGAGAGCTTCCGTTGGGCCTTGCGGCTTGAGGAGGGGGCGATCGTGGTGACTGCGGATCGCGGCGAAGCGCGTCTTTGGGTGGATGCGCACCACCCGAATATCCATCTGCTCGCGCGCGGGCCAGCTGGCCTTGCCGGCGAGGTCAAACTGGAAATCTGGCGCACGCAACGGCGTGAGCTGCGTGGCGGGGAAAAGCATGGCTTGCACACGGACAGCCCGTATCCGGTCTACCATGACGCCGACAAGCTGCTGGATGTTCCGGAGCATGATCTGGCCTGGTGCCACCACAACGAATCGTCTTCCTGGGCCTCAAATCTTTCGATGCAGGGCTTGGACTCGCTCATAGGTGACGAGGTCGATCCGCTGATGCACCGCGCTTTCGGCGGCGTCATTCGAGGGGTGGGGCTGGTCAAGACCGCGCCTGATACGCTGGCTTCGGAGCGGCCATGTGCCGTCTTCGCCACGACAGTGACGGTTCTCACCCAACGCTGCCCGTCGCCGGAAGAGTGGCTGGCCGCCGCCCGGAAGGTTTCGCAAGAAACCCCATCCGCAGTTGAGGAATCCGCATGGAACGCGCACGTCGGCTGGTGGCGCGAGTTCTGGGCGAGGAGCGCGATCGAGGCCGGAGGCTCGGAGGCCGCACGCAAGGTCTCCGACGGCTACGCGCTGCAGCGCTACATCAATGCCTGCTCGGGGCGTGGAGAGTATCCCATTAAATTCAACGGCTCGATTTTTACGGCGGACTGGCGATATCCGGGTGAGGACTACGATGCCGATTATCGCCGGTGGGGTCCGGGCTACTGGCACCAGAACACGCGACTGCCTTACTGGGCTATGCTCTGCTCGGGAGATTTCGAAATGCTGCGCCCGTATTTTGAGATGTATCGCCGCACCCTTCCTGCCGCCCGCGAGCGCTGCCGGAAGTTCTGCGGCCACGAAGGTGCTATCTTTCTGGAGACGATGACGTTTTGGGGCGGCTACCTCGAGAATAACTACGGATGGCCGGGCCAACGCGATGAGGCTCTGGCCGGACATCTCAGCCAGAACCAATACATCCGCTATCACAATTCCAGCGGGTTGGAAGTGGTCCACCACGCCTTGATGTTCCACCGCTTTACCGGCGATGAAGGGTTCTTGCGCGAGACGGCACTGCCGCTCGCCGAGGCGGTTCTTGATTATTACGATCTCCGTTTCCCTCGCCGGGGAGGGAAGCTTCACATCACTCCTGCCCAAGCGATCGAGCAGTGGTGGGAAGTGGAAAATCCTCTGCCGGAAATCGCCGGCCTCATGGCCTGCCTCAAAGATCTGTTGGCCTTGCCTCTCCGGCTAGTGCCCGCAGCGCGGCGCACGTCTTGGTGCAGGCTGTTGTCCGAGCTGCCTGCGCTTCCCTTGCGCGGCGATCAATCGGCATTTGCGCCGGCAGACTTGGTTGTCGGCCCGCCGAAAAACTGCGAAAACCCCGAGCTCTACGCGGTCTTCCCCTATCACTTGTGTGGATTGGCCTCAGCCGACAAAGCGATCGGCATCCGGACATTCCAGCAACGCGAATTCACCCACGACAACGGCTGGGCGCAGGATGGCATGCAGGCGGCATTGCTCGGGCTCACGGAAGATGCCCGAACGTCCGTCGTCAGGCGATTTAGCCTGCCCAGCGGCTACTCCCGTTTCCCTGTTTTTTGGGGGCCGAACGCCGATTGGATTCCCGACCAAGACCATGGAGGCACGGCCATGCATGCGCTCCAGCTAATGGCCATGCAGTCCGTCGGCGACGAGATTCGTGTGCTGCCCGCCTGGCCAAGCGATTGGGATGTCGAGTTCAAACTCCACGCCCCCGGCAAGGCCGCTGTGGAGTGTTCCTTCCGCGAAGGAAAAGTCGAGGGGCTCAGCATCACGCCAGAGGACCGACGCAAGGACCTGGGTCGTCCCTGAGCAGATAATACGTAGATCCTAATACATATGAAGGAACGAAACGCTGATTCATTCAATAACGGACCTCTCATGTTGAGCTCATGGACTCTGATCGGCCCATTTCAAGTGCCTGGCTCGCTCGATCCATGGCTTGCTTTGGACTTGGACAATGCCGCTAAAATGCCGTCGAGCATTTCGCACATAAACGGGGAGCCTGTGCAGACGATAAAGGTCGAGCTTGAAGCCTCTGCGCTGGACCTTCGGAAGCACCTCGGTCTTTGCGAGGGGAGGGTGCAAGCCTACGCCTTTGCTCAATTTGAAATGCCGGAAGATGGCTGCATTTCAATGAACTATGATGCCGACTACTGGGCGGCTTGGACCATTGATGGGATTGCGGTCTTCGATACCAAGCGTGGGAATGGGGGGCCTGTCGGAAAAATGAGACATCGCTTCTCCTTGCTTCTTGAAAAGGGTCCTCATGTTATAGGAGTCCGCATTCAGAGCGGTACGGGCGGGTGGGCCTTAATCCTCCATTCAGCAACTTGGAGCACAGAAATTCCCGAAGAGTTTAATGCGGGGCGGGAAGCAGCCTGGCGTGACTACGCCAAAGCATGCGTCCGTGTCGAGCACCGTCCGGAACCGACTGGCTTTATCGACGGTCTTCCTCAAGAAGATTATGAACTTTTGATGATGAACAGCGGGGTGGACGCCCGCTGGATTAGTGTCGCCCGAGATCATTGTGGCGCCCATTATAAATCTGCATGCTTGCCCAGTTGGAAAGGGGCGACCCCTGAATCTGAGCGCAACCTGAAGGCCTGGGTTGATGATCTCCACAGAAAACGGATCAGCGCCGTCAGCTGGCTTACCCTGACGGAGAATGAGGCGGTTTGGCAAGAGCGCCCCGAATGCCGTCAGCAGTATCTGGTTTCCCCCGCGCCTGACGCATCGCATGGCAAGCGGATGTGCTGCATCAACTCGCCCTATGGCGATGACCTCATCGGCTTTGTCATCGAGGCGATCGGCAAATTCGATCTGGACGGCATTTGGTTTGATGGTTGTGACCTGAGCACGACCCACGTCAGGCCGCTTCCAGTGTCTTGCGTCTGCCCTCACTGCAAGGATCGTTTTAAAAAGGATCTGGGACTCGAAATTCCTCGCCAGCTCGACTGGAACGATCCCGTATTTAGGCGCTGGATCCAGTGGCGCTACGATACCTTCGCTGATTACTGGCAGAAACTCGTGGATCAGGTCCACGCCCGCTTTCCTCAGGCCTCAATTGCCTTCAATCATTATCATCGAGAGGGATGTGGATGGTCTGCCGGAATTCCTCTTAACCCTTTCGGGCACGGCTTCATTAGCGCGACCGAAGCCGATGGGGAGGAGCTCAAGGGTGCTTTCTACACGAAATGTATGAAAGCCTATGGCAGAGGAAACTCGGAAGTCTGGATGGGGGTTGGCTCAAGGCAGACGTTGCGTGGGAATACTTGCAATAAGAAAGCGGCCCTGAATTTTGCTCTTTCTTGCGCGACTGCAGGAGGAAACTGCTCTCTTGGATCAGGATTGAATGGGATTCACGCCATCGCCGAGGTTGCCGCCGAGCTAAAGCCGCGCGCCCCTTTTGTCGGCCTCAATTCCGAACCCTACGTGGCCTTGCATCTTTCTCAACAGACAGAAACCTTTGTCTTCGGACGAGATCCAGAATATTGCGGCCATTGGAGCGATCCCTATTGGAACAGCCTTATCGGATGGCACCATGCCATCGCATTTTCCGGCCTGACGAGCGATGTGATCTACGACAGTGCCCTCGACGATGGCACCTTCACGAAATACGCAATTCTCATCATGCCGATCGCTCCCGCTTTGAAGGATTCGCAGCTGAAAGCCGTTTTGAGTTATGTCAGTAATGGAGGGATCCTTGTGACGGGTCCTTGGTTTGGGGCCTGCGACGCGTTTGGTGAAGCCAACTCCCATCCAGATCGTGTTGACCCAACGCTTTTTCCTTTCGGCTCGGAATTTCCACAATGGAATGAGATCAGCAACAGGGAGCCTCTTGGTTTTTGCACGACCCCAGGCGACAAGGCTCTGTTTGCTGCCAATCCGCTAACCTCCCTGCCAGCAGGCACCTGCGTATCTCTTTCTGTGTTAGATCGTGGCAGCTCTGCCGTAAAGTATTCCGAATTTGGTAAAGGGAAAATAGTCCAAATCGGCTACGATCTGGGGGGGCTTTTTAGGAAGTATCCAAAGAAGGAAATTGCTTTGCATCTCGGCAAGCTTTTGACGGAATGCTCAACCCCTCTCGTGGAGTTGGAGGAGAGCGAGGGCCTGATTCTTGGAACCTTTATCAAGGACGATCAAACGATCATTGTCCACATCCAGCAATTCCAAGCTCCGTGGATCGAGGCGACCGACGATGCGTCGGCGCCGGCTCCAAGGTGGGGTGCAAAGCTTCGTTTAAATGGCGAGAAGCCGATGTCCATCCGTTGCATGCTCCCAAAACCAGGGCCGGATCTGCCCTGCGAGCGACGCGGTAGTGCGTGGGAAGTGGAAGTCCCGCCATTCACCTGGGGGCAGGTATTGTCCATCGCCCGGAGCATCCCAGCCTAGAGCGACTCCCCGGCGCTGGCGCACTGGATCAGCATCCGCCACCAGTCGTTGACCCATCTTCTACAGTTTCAAAATTGCCTTAGGCGACACGGCATGGAGCAAGTCAAAAGGTAAAAACTTGATTTCCACCCGCTCCCGTCCGACATTCGCCGCAGATCTTTCTGGTTTGTCCGCTTGCCATCACACTCCGGAGCCACGATATGAAATCCAGCCTGACAACTGCCATTCTTCTGCTTTCCGTCATCGCGCTGCACGCCGCCGATGTCCCGGCGCCGAGCCTTCGCGAGACCGTGAACTCGCTGGATGCCGCGCAGGTCCAGAAGGCGGTCGATGCCCTGCAGGCGAACTTTCTTTCCCCGACCGCCCTGGACGAAAGCTCGAAGCAGAAAGCCATGCTCGAAGGCCTTCTCCGGCGGCTGTCCCCGGGCGCGGCGATCATCGCGGCCGACAGCGCGAAGAGCCATGCGGAGCCGGCACCGTTCCTCGCGGAAATTCTGGATGACCGCGCGGGCTACATCCGGCCCGGAAAGCTCGATGCCTCCACGCTCAGCCAGCTGGATGTCGCGCTGGCGAGCTTCTCGGACAAGAAACTTCCGGCCGTGATCCTGGACTTGCGCGGGGTTGCCGGGGGAAGCGAGTTCGAGCCCGCCGCCGACTTTGCCCGCCGGTTCTGCCCGAAGGGGAAGATCTTGTTTTCGATCCAGAAGCCGAGCGCGAAGCAGGAGCGGATTTTGACTTCGAACCAGAGCCCGGCCTACGAGGGGATCCTCGTCGTGCTGACGGATCCGGAGACCTCAGGGTCGGCGGAGGCCTTGGCGGCGACGCTGCGGCTGAACGCCGGGGCGATGATCGTGGGCAGCGACACCGCCGGGGAGGCGGTCGAGTTTTCCGAGATGCCATTGGGCGGCGGAAAAACCCTGCGCGTCGCGGTGTCGCAGGCCGTGCTCCCGGAAGGTGCCGCCATTTTTCCCGGCGGGGTCAAGCCGGACATCGCCATCTCGCTTCCTCCCGGCGTCCTCGCGGAAATCCATGCGGCCACCAAGGACAAAGGGGTCAGCCAGTTCGTTTTTGATTCCGAGCGGCCGCGCATGAACGAGGCCGCGCTCGTCGCCGGAACCAACCCGGAAATTGAGAGCGCCCGGGACCGCGCCCGCCCCCCATTGCGCGACACCGTGCTGCAGCGCGCCATGGATCTGGTCACGGCGATCAACTTCACCAAGCGTCATAAGTGACAATCCGGCTTGTCCGCGGCTAGGATTTGTGGTTGGAAGGGGGGCATGTCACTCACATCCCCGCATCTTCCCGCGGTCGGACTGGTCGCCCAGCTCAGCAAGGAAGACCGTGATACCCTCAGCTCCTACGGCAGCTTCCACATCGCGAATCCCGGCCATATCCTCATCGCCGAGGGACTGCCCCACGGGAAACTTTTTTTCATCATCAGCGGCCTTCTCCACGCCAGGCGCCACGAGGAGGGGAAAGATATCCTTCTCGGGACGATCAGCCAGGGCGAGTGGGTTGGCGAAGTCGATCTCTTCGACCCGGCCAGCGCGGTGTGTTCGGTGATCGCCATCGAGCCCAGCCAGTATTGGGTGATCACCCGCCAGGACCTCGAGGACTTCATCAACAACTACCCGGAAGCAGGGATCCAGATCCTGATCGGGGTGGCCGCGACTCTCGGGCGCCGGCTCCGCGGCGTAACCAAAATGCTCGCCGAGCAGACCGAGCTCGCGTCGATCCGGAACTCGCTCTTCCAAGGCTGAGCCGCGCGCGCGGGTCAGGACTGGGGCTGCTGGACCGGGACCACGGGCAGGGGAAAGCGCAGGCGCAGTTCCCCGTCCACTTTGACCTCCACGGTATAGAGGCCGTGCTTCTGGAACTGGATTCCTCCGAAGACATGGACGTTCGTGGCGTGCGCCTCGAGCGACGGGAGAGTGAACTTGACCTCGCTTTGCGCGATGGGCTCGTCGTCGTCGGGCGTCAGGATCAGCGATTGCTGGACAAATTCCCCGACACCTCCGCACCACCGGCTCCAGAGGCACAGCTTGAAAAATCCGATAGGCATTACCGGGGCCGGAATCATCCCGATGATTCCCACCAGCGTCTGCTGGCCGCTGGCTTCCTGGCGCACGTCCTCGCAAAGGACGCAGGCCTGCAGGTCGGGAATGATCTCGTCGGACATCGGCCCATTAGGCAGCAAATCCGCCTTCCTGCACAGGACGAATTCTCGGCAGAAACCCGGGGCCGCTAGGCGGGGTAGGCTCCCGTGACAAAGCGGTGGAGATCTTCGATCGCGTTGGACTGGGCGAGGATGATCCAGTTGACGAGGTCCCCGATCGAAACCAGCCCGGCCAGGGTGTCTCCATCCATGACGGGCAGATGCCGGACGTGGTTTTTCGTCATGATTTCGAGGCAGTCCTCGACGGAGTCTGCGCCGCTCACGGTGATGACGTCTTTGGTCATGATGTCGGCCACACGGGTTTCGCGCGAGACCCGTCCCTGCAGGATGACCTTACGCGTGTAGTCCCGTTCCGAGATCATCCCCAGAAGCCGGGAATCCTTCATCACGGGCAGGGCGCCGACATTTTTTTCCGACATCAGGGAGATGGCCTCGAAGACGGTTGACGAGGGTTCGATGAACCAGAGCTGGTGCCCTTTTTTATCGAGAATAGAACCGACGGGGGTGGTGATTTCCATTGTTTCTTCTCCTGTTAAGAGTTGGGCCACAAGATGCCCCGAAATCCTCGCGGACGCAAACCCGAATTCCGGCTTTCTCAGTGTGGCACGAACCCCGAGAGGAGGACGAGGCCAAGGGCGATCCGGTAAATTCCGAAATTCACGAACGTGTGCGTCTGGATGTAGTGCAGCAGCCACTTGACGGCGACGAAGGAGACAACCCCCGCCACGACAGTCCCCATCAAGAGCAGCGCCCAGTCTTCATGCCAGCCTGTTTTTAATTCCTTCAGAATCTTGTATCCGCCCGCCGCCAGCAGCGTCGGGATCCCGACGAGGAACGAGAACTCGGTGGCCGCCACGCGGCTGGTTCCCAGCATCATGGCGAAAATGATCGTCGTCCCCGACCTCGAGGCCCCGGGAAACACCGCCGCTATAAGTTGCGAGAAGGCCACGACAACGACCACGGCCCAGGAAATTTCTGCGGTCATCCCTTTTCCTTTCATCAGGAACTCCACCACAATAAAAAGAACGCCGCCCACGACCAGTGCCACGGCCACGGGCTGAACGTTCTCGGGAAGTTTGATCCCCAGCTTGTCGATGACCAACCCGCCCGCCACCGTGATCAGAAAAGCGGTCAGGATTTTCAGGTTCATGGTGAGGCTCGCCGGCTCGTGCCAGCGGAGGAGCATGGCGATGCGCTCCTTGAAAAGCGGCAGCACGGCGAGGACCGCGCCGCTCTGGATCACGACGTTGAAAAGATCCGTCTGGTGGTATCCCATCCAGTTCTCCGCGATCAGGAGATGGCCGGTGGACGAGACGGGAATGAATTCCGTGATCCCCTCGACAACGCCGAGGACAAAAACCGCAAGCCAGGAAGGCAGGCCCACGGGAAATTAAATCGCGTTTTCGCCGACCTCTTCCGTGCGGATGCGGATCGCGTTCTCGATCGGCAGCACGAAGATTTTCCCGTCGCCGATTTTTCCGGTTTTGGCGGATGCGGAGATGGCGGCGATCGCCTTTTCGACCATGGAATCCGTGACGACGACCTCGAACTTCACCTTGGGCAGGAAGTCCACGGTGTATTCGCTGCCGCGGTAGATTTCCGTGTGCCCTTTTTGGCGGCCGAAACCCTTGACCTCGGTGACAGTCATCCCCTCAATGCCGATTTCGGCGAGCGCTTCCTTTACGTCTTCCATTTTGAAGGGTTTGATGATGGCCTCGATCTTCTTCATAAGCCCGGCATTAAGAGCCATCGAAACGCCTCTTGGCAAGCAGGATCGTTGAAAATGTCGGCGACGGTTCAAAACTGGATTTCTTGCCGGTTCAAAACTGGACAGCAAGTTTAGAGGGTGAAATGGCCTAAAACAGGAGGCCAAACGTTCTTGAGGGGATGC